>Ga0172380_10005351_pt1 | contig 15606 bp, 11 predicted proteins | sample Leawe162metaG_FD_119747 | JGI IMG/M metagenome (GOLD analysis project Ga0172380, IMG submission 119747) | Leachate microbial communities from a municipal landfill in Southern Ontario, Canada - Leachate well 162 metaG | ecosystem: Engineered > Solid waste > Landfill > Unclassified | place...
AACTTCTTGGACAGTACGGTGGTGATCGCCGCTGTCAGGGTGGTCTTGCCGTGATCCACGTGGCCTATCGTGCCGACGTTGACGTGCGGTTTGGTACGTTCAAATTTGCTCTTTGCCATGATTATCGCCCCTTAAATCAAAATTATTTCTTGTTCATAATTGCTTCGGTGACATTCTTCGGTGCCTCGGAATAGTGCTTGAATTCCATGGTGTACGTCGCGCGCCCCTGTGTGGCAGAACGCAATGAAGTGGAATAGCCAAACATTTCGGACAATGGCACTTCAGCCTTGATGGTTTTTCCGCCACCCATCATGTCATCCATGCCCTGCACCATACCGCGGCGCGAGGACAAATCGCCCATCACTGTACCGGCATAGTCTTCAGGCGTTTCCACTTCGACCGACATCATCGGCTCGAGCAGCACCGGGCTGGCTTTGCGCATACCGTCCTTGAACGCCATCGAAGCCGCCATCTTGAAAGCGTTTTCGTTGGAGTCCACATCATGGTAGGAACCATCGAACAAGGTCACCTTGACATCCACTACCGGAAAGCCCGCCAACACGCCATTCGGCAGCGTTTCGCGCAAGCCTTTTTCGACCGCAGGAATATATTCGCGGGGAACCGTGCCGCCCTTGATCGCATCGACAAATTCGAAACCTTTACCCGCTTCGTTCGGCTCCATCTTGATCCACACGTGACCATACTGGCCGCGGCCACCGGACTGTTTGACGAACTTCCCTTCGATTTCGACCGGTTTCCTGATCGCTTCGCGGTACGCTACTTGCGGTGCGCCCACATTAGCCTCAACGCCGAATTCGCGTTTCATGCGGTCGACCAGAATCTCCAGGTGCAACTCGCCCATACCGGACATGATGGTCTGGCCTGACTCTTCATCGGTGCGCACACGGAACGAAGGATCTTCTGCCGCCAAACGGCTCAGCGCAATACCCATCTTTTCCTGATCGACCTTGGTCTTCGGCTCGACAGCAACGTGAATCACCGGCTCCGGGAATATCATACGCTCAAGGATGATTGGCTTGTTCGGATCGCACAGCGATTCGCCGGTAGTGACATCTTTTAAACCGATACAGGCAGCGATATCGCCCGCCAGAATCTCATCAACCTCTACGCGGTTGTTCGCATGCATCTGCACGATACGACCGATACGCTCTTTTTTGCCCCTGACCGGGTTGTATACCGTATCGCCCTTCTTCAGCACACCGGAATAGACGCGCACAAAGGTCAATTGCCCAACAAACGGATCGGTCATCAGCTTGAACGCCAACGCAGAGAAACTCTCACTGTCATCGGCCTTGCGGGTTGTCGGCTCGCCCGACTCCGTCTCACCCGTCACATCCGGGATATCCACCGGCGACGGCAAGAACATAATCACCGCATCCAGCATACGCTGCACACCCTTGTTCTTGAAAGCGGAGCCACACAACATCGGCTGAATTTCACAGGCGATGGTGCGAGTGCGAATACCAAGAACGACTTGTTCTTCGGTCAGATCGCCATTTTCGAGATACTGATTCATCAGCTCCTCGGACGCTTCGGCGGCCGTCTCGACCATCTTTGCGCGCCACTCATTGGCGCTCGCCACCAGCTCAGCCGGAATCTCCTGGTACTCGAACTTCATACCCTGAGAGGCCTCGTCCCAGATGATGGCTCTCATCTTGATCAGATCCACAACGCCAGTGAACCCCTCTTCCGCACCGATAGGAATCACCAGAGGAATCGGGCGAGCTCTCAGGCGCGTCTCCATCTGCTCAACCACCTTGAAGAAGTTGGCTCCAGTACGATCCATCTTATTGACAAACGCCAGACGCGGCACTTTGTATTTATTAGCCTGACGCCATACCGTCTCGGATTGCGGCTGCACACCACCCACGGCGCAATACACCATGCACGCGCCATCCAGCACACGCATGGAACGCTCCACCTCAATGGTGAAATCGACGTGCCCCGGCGTGTCGATAATGTTGAAGCGATGCTCCGGAAAGGACATGTCCATGCCCTTCCAGAAACAGGTAGTCGCCGCAGAAGTAATCGTGATACCACGCTCCTGCTCCTGCTCCATCCAGTCCATGGTGGCCGCGCCATCATGCACTTCGCCGATTTTATGATTCACCCCGGTATAAAACAGGATGCGCTCCGTCGTCGTTGTCTTGCCAGCGTCGATGTGCGCGCTGATGCCTATGTTGCGATAACGGTTAATGGGGGTTTTACGTGCCACGGTGGATACCTAACTATAATTCTGATTAAAATTGCGGCAATCCGATTAGAAACGGAAATGTGAGAAAGCCTTGTTCGCTTCGGCCATACGGTGAACTTCTTCGCGCTTTTTCACCGCACCACCGCGACCCTCGGACGCATCGATCAGCTCACCTGCCAAGCGCATGCCCATGGATTTTTCGCCGCGCTTGCGCGCAGCCTCGCGCAACCAGCGCATCGACAAAGCCATGCGGCGTGAGGGGCGCACTTCAACCGGCACCTGATAGTTCGCACCGCCGACACGGCGGCTCTTCACTTCCACCTGCGGCTTGGCATTATTCAACGCCAGATTGAACACCTCGATCGCATCCTTCCCGGTCTTCTTGCCGATTTGCTCCAGAGCGCCGTACAAAATACGCTCGGCCACCGACTTCTTACCGGCAGTCATCAATACGTTCACGAACTTGGACAAGTCCTGGTTACCGAATTTCGGATCCGGCAGGACTTCGCGTTTGGGGACTTCTCTGCGTCTTGGCATATCTTAAACCTCGTGCTATCGGGTTAAATAAAACTATTGGGAAAGGAGAAGGGGGTTACCCTTATCTCTTATCGTTTCTTTACGCCTTCTTGGCGCGTTTCGTACCGTACTTGGAGCGAGCTTGCTTGCGATCTTTCACGCCAGCCGTATCCAAGCTGCCGCGCACCATGTGGTAACGCACACCCGGCAAATCCTTTACACGACCGCCGCGCAGCAACACTACCGAGTGCTCCTGCAAGTTGTGACCCTCACCGCCGATGTAGCTAATCACCTCAAAACCGTTGGTCAGGCGCACCTTGGCCACTTTACGCAGCGCGGAGTTAGGTTTTTTCGGCGTGGTAGTGTACACGCGGGTGCATACGCCACGCTTTTGCGGGGAACCCGCGAGAGCAGGCACTTTACTCTTTTCTACGATTGAAACACGCGGCTTGCGGATCAACTGGTTAATAGTTGGCATATCTGAACACCCTAAAAATTTTTTAAATTTCGTTAAAAATCATTCGCTAAAAAAACATACCGCCGCAGCATGACTGAAAAATCATCCGCTGCGACGGAAAAAAGGTTGCGAATTCTATTGAGAAACATCCGGGATGTCAAGTAATTCGGTCGGCGCAACCACATCTGCCTCTTGCAACTCGCGCCCCTCCGCCATATCGATACCCAAACGCTGCTTGCGCCGCGTGTTGTGGTAGGCCAATCCCGTGCCCGCCGGAATCAAACGTCCCACAATGACGTTCTCCTTCAGGCCGCGCAGGTCGTCCCGTTTGCCCATGATGGCGGCCTCGGTCAACACGCGCGTGGTTTCCTGGAAGGAAGCCGCAGAAATAAACGAATCGGTGGACAACGAAGCCTTGGTGATACCCAGCAGCATGTAATCAAAAGTCGCCGGATTCTTGCCTGCGGCAATCATCTGCTCGTTTTCTTCCAGCAAGTCAGCGCGTTCCACCTGCTCGCCCATGATGAAACGGGTATCGCCCACATCGTTGACCTGTACGCGGCGCAGCATCTGGCGCACGATCACCTCGATATGCTTGTCGCTGATTTTCACGCCCTGCAGACGGTACACATCCTGCACTTCATCGGTGATATAGCGCGCCAGCTCATCCACACCCAGCAGGCGCAGGATGTCGTGCGGGTCGGCCGGGCCGTCCACAATCATTTCGCCACGGTTCACCACCTGGCCATCGTGCGCCAGCACATGTTTTTCCTTGGAGATCAGGAACTCGTTGGCAATGCCATCCACATCGGTAATCACCAGGCGCTGCTTGCCCTTGGTGTCCTTGCCGAACGACACCGTGCCGGTGCATTCGGCCAGCATGCCCGCATCCTTGGGCACGCGCGCCTCGAACAACTCGGCCACACGCGGCAAGCCACCGGTAATATCGCGGGTCTTGCTGCTTTCCTGCGGGATACGCGCCAGCACATCGCCGACCCCCACATGCTGGCCATCTTCGACGGTAATAATCGAACTGGTCTGAAAGGTCACACTGACCGATGTATCGGTTCCAGCCAGCTTGACTTCCTGGCCATCGTCATCAATCAGGCGCACCATCGGGCGTACGCCCTTGCTTTGCGCGGTAGATCGTTTCGGGTCAATCACCACCAGCGTGGACAAGCCGGTCACTTCGTCGATCTGCTTGGCGACGGTCACGCCTTCTTCTACATTCTGGAAGCTTACTTTACCGGCGTATTCTGTAACGATCGGGCGGGTGTGCGGATCCCAGGTTGCCAAAACCACGCCCGCGCGTACCGGGTCGCCCTGCTTGACAGTCAAGGTCGCACCGTAAGGTACCTTGTGGCGTTCGCGTTCGCGGCCATGATCGTCCGCGATGATCACCTCGGCGCTGCGCGCCACCACAATCAATTCGCCGCGCAAGGTAGTCACCACACGCATATTCGGGCTGTATTTCAGCACGCCGTTGGATTTGCTTTCCACCTGGCTGGCCACTACGGTACGCGAAGCCGCGCCGCCGATGTGGAAGGTGCGCATGGTCAACTGGGTGCCCGGTTCGCCGATAGACTGTGCGGCAATCACGCCCACCGCTTCGCCTACATTGATCATGCCGCCACGGCCCAGATCGCGGCCATAGCACTTGGCGCACAAACCGAAGCGTGTTTCGCAATTCAGCGGGGTGCGCACACGCACCTCGTCGACACCCAGCGCCTCGATGCGCTCCACGGCGGCTTCATCCAGCAAACCCCCCGCCTCGTACAGCGTTTCGGCAGTCTCCGGATTGACTATATCGGCGCTGACCACGCGACCGAGAATACGCTCACGCAATGCTTCAATGACTTCACCGCCTTCGACGATAGCCTTCATCGCCGTGCCATTTTCTGTGCCGCAGTCGTCTTCGATCACCACCAGATCTTGTGTCACGTCCACCAGACGGCGCGTCAGATAGCCCGAGTTCGCGGTCTTCAACGCGGTATCCGCCAAACCCTTACGCGCACCGTGCGTGGAGATGAAGTACTGCAACATGTTCAGCCCCTCGCGGAAATTCGCGGTAATCGGAGTCTCGATGATCGAACCGTCCGGCTTGGCCATCAGGCCGCGCATTCCTGCCAATTGGCGAATCTGCGCCGCCGAGCCGCGCGCACCGGAGTCGGCCATCATATAGATGGAGTTGAACGACTCCTGCATCATCGGCTTGCCCTTTTCCATGCGCGGCTGACCGGTAGCGCGGTCGATCACCGGTTCGCTGCCCAGCTGCTCCATCATCGCCTTGGCAACCTGGTCGCCAGTGCGCCCCCAGATATCCACCACCTTGTTGTAGCGTTCACCGTCGGTCACCAAGCCGGAAGTGTACTGGGTATGAATTTCATGCACTTCCTTTTCTGCCGCGCTGATCAATTCGTTCTTTTTCGGCGGCATCAGCATATCGTCCACACAGATCGAGATGCCGGCGCGGGTCGCATAGGTAAAGCCGGTGTACATCAGTCTATCCGCCATGATCACCGTGTCACGCAACCCGCATTGGCGGAAGCTGGCGTTGATCAGGCGCGAAATTTCTTTCTTCTTCAGCGCCTTGTTGACCAGCGCGAATGGCAAGCCCGCCGGCAACACCTCGGACAGCAAGGCGCGACCTACCGTGGTCTCATAGCGCGTCAGCTTTTCTACTGGCTGGCCGTTTTCATCCTTGTGGACTTCTTTGAGACGTACCACCACTTTGGCTTGCAACTCGACTTCGCGCGTCTCGTAAGCGCGCGACACCTCGGCAATATTGGCAAACAGCGAACCCTCGCCCAATGCGCCCATCTTCTCGCGGGTCATGTAATACAAGCCCAGCACGATGTCCTGCGACGGGACGATGATCGGTTCGCCGTTCGCGGGTGACAGCACGTTGTTGGAAGCCAGCATCAGAGTGCGGCACTCCATCTGCGCTTCCAGCGACAGCGGCACGTGTACCGCCATCTGGTCGCCGTCAAAATCGGCGTTGAATGCGGCGCACACCAGCGGATGCAACTGGATCGCCTTGCCTTCGATCAGCAGCGGCTCAAACGCCTGAATACCCAAGCGATGCAGCGTCGGCGCACGGTTCAACATGACCGGGTGCTCGCGAATCACTTCTTCGAGAATATCCCATACGATCGGCTCTTCGGCTTCCACCATGCGCTTGCTGGCCTTGATGGTCGTCGCCAACCCCATTGCTTCGAGCCTGCTGAAAATAAACGGCTTGAACAATTCCAGCGCCATCTTCTTGGGCAGGCCACATTGGTGCAGCTTCAGTTGCGGCCCCACCACGATTACCGAGCGACCGGAATAATCCACACGCTTGCCCAGCAGGTTCTGACGGAAACGACCGCTCTTGCCCTTGATCATGTCGGCCAGCGATTTCAGCTGGCGCTTGTTTGCGCCAGTCATCGCTTTGCCGCGACGACCGTTGTCCAGCAACGAGTCCACCGCTTCCTGCAGCATGCGCTTCTCGTTGCGCACGATGATGTCCGGTGCCTTCAGTTCGAGCAGACGGCGCAGGCGGTTGTTGCGGTTGATCACGCGACGATACAGATCATTCAGATCGGAAGTCGCGAAACGGCCGCCATCCAGCGGCACCAATGGGCGCAGTTCCGGCGGCAATACCGGCAACACTTCCAGCACCATCCATTGCGGCCTGATGCCGGACGCATTGAATGCTTCCAGCACCTTCAAGCGCTTGGCGTATTTTTTAATCTTGGTTTCCGAACCGGTCGCAGCCAAATCGGCGCGAATAATTTCGATTTCACCGGTCACATCCAGGTTGCTCAACAGCGCACGAACACCTTCCGCGCCCATCATTGCGGTGAACTCGTCGCCATATTCTTCGGTCTTGGCGAGATAGTCGTCTTCCGACAACAATTGTCCGCGGTTCAGCGGCGTCATGCCGGGCTCCGTAACCACATAGGCTTCAAAATACAGCACGCGTTCGATGTCGCGCAGGGTCATGTCCAGCACCATACCGAGACGCGAGGGCAGCGATTTCAGGAACCAGATATGCGCCACCGGGCTGGCCAGTTCGATATGCCCCATACGCTCGCGGCGCACTTTGGACAAAGTCACTTCCACGCCGCATTTCTCGCAGATCACGCCACGATGCTTCAAGCGCTTGTATTTGCCACACAGACATTCGTAATCCTTGACCGGCCCGAAAATTTTGGCGCAGAACAGCCCGTCGCGCTCCGGCTTGAAGGTGCGGTAATTGATAGTCTCCGGTTTTTTTACTTCGCCGTAAGACCAGGAACGGATCTTTTCCGGAGAGGCGAGGCCGATCTTGATCGCATCAAACTCTTCCTTTTGTGTGACCTGTTTGAACAAATCCAGCAATGATTTCATGTGAGGCTCCTAACTCCGGTTGGTAGGTCGGGCTTTAGCCCGACTAAGTATTAGTGTCGGGCTAAAGCCCGACCTACTCCCTATTTTCAGTGCCGTACCAAATCCATATCAATAGCCAAGGAACGAATTTCCTTGATGACCACGTTGAAGGACTCGGGCATACCAGCATCGATCTTGTGGTCGCCCTTGACGATGCTCTCGTAAACCTTGGTACGACCCGCCACATCGTCCGACTTGACGGTCAGCATCTCCTGCAGGGTATAAGCCGCGCCGTAGGCTTCCAGAGCCCACACTTCCATTTCGCCGAAACGTTGGCCACCAAACTGCGCCTTGCCGCCCAGCGGCTGCTGCGTCACCAGGCTATATGGGCCGGTGGAACGCGCATGCATCTTGTCGTCGACCAAGTGGTGCAGTTTCAACACATGCTTGTAGCCGACCGTCACTTTACGGTCGAAGGCCTCGCCGGTGCGGCCATCGTGCAGCGTGGTCTGGCCGGACAGCGGCAGATCGGCCAGCTCCAGCATGTATTTGATTTCCTCTTCGCTGGCACCGTCGAACACCGGTGTCGCGAATGGCACGCCATGTTTCAGGTTGCGGCACAGCTCGATAATTTCATCGTCGCTAAACGCTTCCAGATCCACGGTCTGGCCGTTGTGATGGTTATATATCTTGTTGAGGAATTTGCGCACCTCAGTGATCTTGGCGTTGGTTTGCAACATCTCGTCGATCTTCTTGCCCAAGCCCTTGGCGGCCCAACCCAAATGGGTTTCCAGCACCTGGCCGATGTTCATCCGCGACGGCACGCCGAGCGGGTTCAGTACGATATCAACCGGTGTGCCATCTGCCATGTACGGCATGTCTTCCACCGGCACGATACGCGACACCACACCCTTGTTGCCGTGGCGACCTGCCATCTTATCGCCGGGTTGCAGGCGGCGCTTCACCGCGACATACACCTTGACCATCTTCTGCACACCCGCTTGCAGCTCATCGCCCTGGGTCAGCTTCTTCTTTTTCAACTCGAAGGCGGCATCAAACTTGAGGCGATTTTGCGCCAGGCCTTCCTTGACCTGCTCCATCTGGGCAGCCACCTCGTCGTCGGCCACGCGGATGTCGAACCATTGATGATGTTCGATGCTGTGCAGATATTCCTTGTTGAGCTTAGTGCCTTTGACCAGTTTTTTCGGCCCACCGTTGGCCACTTTGTTATGCAGCAGCTTTTCCAGGCGCATGAATACGTCGGCTTCCACGATGCGCATCTGATCTGCCAGATCCTTTTTGTAGCGGTTCAGTTCGTCATCGATGATCTGCTGCGCGCGCTTGTCGCGTTGCAAGCCTTCGCGCGTAAATACCTGCACATCAATCACCGTCCCGGAACTGCCGGCCGACACGCGCAAGCTGGTGTCTTTCACGTCCGACGCTTTTTCGCCGAAGATCGCGCGCAGCAGCTTCTCTTCCGGGGTCAATTGTGTTTCGCCCTTGGGTGTCACCTTGCCGACCAGCACATCGCCCACCGCGACTTCCGCGCCGATATGCACGATGCCGCATTCGTCGAGGCGCGCCAGTTGCGCGTCGGCCAGATTCGGGATGTCGCGGGTGATTTCTTCCGGGCCAAGCTTGGTGTCGCGCGCCGCGACGGTCAGCTCTTCGATATGGATGGAAGTGAAGCGATCCTGCGCCAGAACACGCTCGGAAATAAGAATCGAATCCTCGTAGTTGTAGCCGTTCCACGGCATGAACGCGACCAGCACGTTCTGGCCGAGAGCCAGTTCGCCCATATCGGTGGAAGCGCCGTCGGCAATCACATCGCCACGCGCAATCACGTCGCCCACCTTGACCAGCGGGCGCTGGTTGATGTTGGTGTTCTGATTGGAGCGGGTGTATTTGATCAGATTGTAAATATCCACGCCGACTTCGCCGGCAGTGGTTTCATCGTCGTTGGCGCGCACCACGATACGGCCGGCATCGACGTAATCGATACGCCCGCCGCGCCATGCCTGCACGGTCGTACCGGAATCGACCGCGACGGTGCGTTCGAGACCGGTGCCGACCAGCGATTTCTCCGCGCGCAGGCAAGGGACGGCCTGGCGTTGCATGTTGGCGCCCATCAGCGCGCGGTTGGCGTCGTCATGCTCGAGGAACGGAATCAGCGAGGCCGCCACCGACACCACCTGCGAGGGCGACACGTCCATATACTCCAGCTTGTCCGGTTCGGCCAGCACGAATTCGTTGCGATGGCGCGCCGATACGATGTCGTTGGTGAAATGGCCCTTCTTGTCCAGCTCGGCATTCGCCTGGGCGATGGTAAATTTGCCTTCCTCGATAGCAGACAAGTAATCGACTTCATCGGCCACCTTGCCCTTGGTCACCTTGCGGTAGGGCGTTTCGATAAAACCGTATTCGTTGGTGCGCGCATACAGTGCCAGCGAGTTGATCAGGCCGATGTTCGGGCCTTCCGGCGTTTCGATCGGGCACACGCGGCCATAGTGGGTCGGATGCACGTCGCGCACCTCGAAGCCGGCTCTTTCACGAGTCAGGCCGCCCGGGCCAAGCGCGGAAATGCGGCGCTTGTGGGTAATTTCGGACAACGGGTTGGTTTGATCCATGAACTGCGACAACTGGCTTGAGCCGAAGAACTCCTTGACCGCCGCCGAAATCGGCTTGGCGTTGATCAGATCATGCGGCATCAGGTTGTCGGTTTCGGCCTGGCCGAGACGCTCCTTGACGGCGCGTTCCACGCGCGCCAAACCGGCGCGGAAGGTGTTTTCCGCCAGCTCGCCAACGGCACGGACACGGCGATTACCGAGGTGATCGATATCGTCGATTTCACCGCGGCCATTGCGCAACTCGACCAGAATCTTCACCACCTCAACGATGTCTTCGTTGGACAGGATCAATGCGCCCGTCAACTCTGCGCGGCTCACGCGGCGGTTGAATTTCATGCGCCCGACAGCAGACAGATCGTAGCGTTCCTCGCTGAAAAACAAGCCATTGAACAGGCCTTCAACCGCATCTTCGGTAGGTGGCTCGCCGGGGCGCATCATGCGATAGATCGCCACGCGCGCTGTCCATTGGTCGGTGGTTTCGTCGGTGCGTAGCGTTTGCGAAATAAACGCGCCGTGATCCAGATCGTTGGTATATAGCGTGTGGATTTTACCGATGCCGGCTGTTTGCAGTTCCTGCAACAGCGTTTCGGTGATTTCGTCGTTGGCGTTGGCGATGATTTCGCCGCTGTCCTTGTCCACGATATTGTTCGCAATGACGCGCCCCATCAGAAACTCTTCGGTAACAGCCAGCTTGTCGATGCCGGCCTCCTGCATCTCGCGGATATGGCGCACGGTGATACGCTTGTCTTTGGCCACGATGACCTTGCCGGATTTGCCGACAATATCGAAACGGGCCACATCGCCGCGCAAACGCTCGGCCGCCACCTCGAACTGAATACCTTTCTTGCCCAAATGAAAGGTATCGAACTCGAAGAATATCTTGAGCATGTCTTCGTTACTGTAACCGAGCGAGCGCAGCAGAATGGTAACCGGCATTTTGCGGCGACGATCGATACGGAAGTACACGTAATCTTTCGCGTCGAATTCGAAATCCAGCCACGAGCCGCGATAAGGAATGATGCGCGCGGAAAACAGCAGCTTGCCGGACGAATGCGTCTTGCCGCGATCATGCTCGAAGAACACGCCGGGCGAACGGTGCAACTGAGACACGATGACGCGCTCGGTGCCATTGATCACAAACGAGCCGGTGGGGGTCATCAGCGGCATTTCGCCCATGTACACTTCCTGCTCTTTCACTTCCTTGACCGTGGGCTTGGACGCTTCCTTGTCCATGATGGTCAGGCGCACGCGCGCGCGCAACGGCGAAGCAAAGGTCAGGCCGCGCTGCTGGCATTCTTTTACGTCAAACGGCGGCATGCCCAGCTGGTAGCTGACGAAATCGAGGCGCGCGTTCTTGGAATGGCTCTCGATCGGAAAAATCCCGTTGAAGGCGGCCTGCAAGCCTTCATTCTTGCGCTGTTCAGGCGGGGTGTAGGCCTGCAAAAACGCGGCGAAAGATTCTAATTGTGTGGACAGCAGAAAAGGAACCGGCAGCGCACCGACCCGTTTGGCAAAACTTTTACGGATGCGTTTTTTTTCGGTAAAAGAGTAGCTCATATAATCTCCACGATCGAAGGAAAACGAAGTTTCAGTTTCCGCCTAACCTTCAGGCTATGCGGAAACTAAAAAGACAGGGGGCAGGAAATGTTTTACAGTTTTCTGGCCGCTGGCTTCTTAAAGCGGCAAAAGGCTGACGGTAAGCCGCCAGCCTTTTTGCCACGCACAACCTTACTTGATTTCAGCCGTTGCGCCAGCTTCAATCAACTGCTTCAGAACTGCATCAGCCTCAGCCTTGGACACGCCTTCCTTGACTGCCTTCGGAGCACCGTCCACCAGATCCTTGGCTTCTTTCAGGCCCAGACCGGTAATAGTGCGAACCACCTTGATCGTATTCACCTTGTTGTCGCCGGCAGCATTCAGGATCACGTTGAATTCGGTTTGTTCGGCAGCAGCGGCAACGGCAGCACCGCCCCCGGCGGCCGGCGCTGCCATCGCAGCAGCAGAAACGCCGAACTTCTCTTCAATCGCCTTTACCAATTCATTGAGTTCCAGCACGGACATATTGTCCAATGCAGCCAAAAATGCGTCTTTATCGAATGCCATTTTATTTTCCTAACTTAAAAAAGATTAATCGGGTCAAGCAGCAGCAGGTTCTTTTTGCGCGGCAATCGCGCTGAGCACGCGAGCCAAACCAGAAACCGGCGACTGCAACAAGCCGCACAGTTGTGCCAGCAGAACTTCCTTCGACGGCACGGAAGCCAGCGCATTCACGCCAGCGGCATCCAGCACCTTGCCGTTGTAAGATCCCGCCTTCACCACCAGCTTGTCATTCGTTTTGGCGAATTCATACACCACCTTGGCGGCAGCAACGGCGTCCTCGCTGATGCTATACACCAGCGGACCCACCATCATGTCACCCAGGGATTCGAACTGAGTACCCTGCACCGCACGGCGAGCCAGCGTGTTTTTCAACACGTGGAAATACACCCCAGACTTGCGTGCATTGGCGCGCAGCTTGGTGATGTCGCCGACTTTGATGCCACGATACTCTGCCAAGACGATAGTCTGAGCCAGCGCAACCTGTGCACCCACTTCCGCGACCACTGCCTGTTTTTCTTGCAGATTGAGACTCAAGTTATATCCTCCATTTACCGGAATGCGCTCACACGCATTCCATCGGTTACAACAGCGACCTTGAGCCAGGAAAACAACGCCCGCTCGCGAGCCGCACCATCTACGGGGGACATCAGAGGACAGAGGACAGAGGGCAGAGGACATAACCAGCGACTCGGCTGACGTAATTTTGTCAGCCTAGTCAAATGGCTAGTAGTTACACCAGAAAATCCTCGAACACACCATCAACCACCTACCGAGCATTAAGCCTTGCGGCTCCACCGGTCTTGGATGCTGCATACACGCCAGCAGTCCAAAAACAAATGCTAGCGAGGTTTAAAACTCGCCAACAAATTCAAAACGCCTCAACTGAAATCAGCCTGCCGTCAGGCTCGCCTGTTCAACGCGAATGCCTGCACCCATGGTGCTGGAAAGGGATATCTTTTTCAGATACACCCCCTTGGATGCTGCGGGCTTGGCCTTGTTCAGCGCATCAATCAACGCCAGCAGGTTTTCACGCAAGGCTTCCGGCGCAAACGACGCGCGACCGATGGTGCATTGCACGATACCGTTTTTGTCGGTGCGATACTGCACCTGGCCCGCCTTGGCATTCTTCACCGCACCTGCCACATCGGCGGACACTGTGCCTACCTTGGGGTTGGGCATCAAACCGCGCGGCCCAAGAATCTGACCCAATTGCCCGACCAGACGCATCGCATCTGGGCTGGCAATCAGCACGTCAAAGTTCAGGTTGCCACCCTTGATAGATTCGGCCAGATCGTCGAAGCCGACGATATCCGCGCCGGCAGCCTTGGCCTCTTCGGCCTTCGCGCCCTGCGCGAATACAGCCACGCGCACTGTCTTGCCGGTTCCCTTGGGCAGCACCACTGAACCTCGCACCAATTGATCCGATTTGCGCGCATCAATGCCAAGATTTACCGCCACGTCGATGGACTCATCGAACTTCGCCACGGCAGTTTCCTTGGCCAAATTCAGCGCATCATTCAGGGGATACAATTTGTTGCGATCAATTTTGGCTGCAATCGCTTTATAACGTTTGGACATGTTATACGCCCTCCACAATAATACCCATGCTGCGCGCGCTTCCCGCAATGGTGCGCACGGCGGCGTCCATGTCGGCTGCGGTCAGATCGGGCATTTTGGTTGTTGCGATTTCTTCCGCTTGTTTGCGGGTCAGCTTGCCCACCTTGTCGGTGTGCGGTGTTTTGCTGCCCTTTTGAATCCCGGCGGCCTTCTTGATCAGAATGGTCGCGGGCGGAGTCTTCATGATGAAGGTAAAACTCTTGTCCGCGAACGCGGTGATCACCACCGGAATCGGCAGGCCGGGTTCGACACCCTGCGTCTGCGCGTTAAACGCCTTGCAGAACTCCATGATATTCAATCCGCGCTGACCCAATGCCGGGCCAATCGGTGGACTTGGATTTGCCTTGCCTGCGGGCACTTGCAGCTTGATGTAGCCGACTATTTTCTTTGCCATGATGCACTCCTATTTAACGGGTTCCAGCGAAACATTCAGTTTCTCCCCAACATGAGAAATAGCAAACGGGAAACTGGCGGTGCAAAAATTGCTGAACAATTTTTGCAGGCCACGTTCCCCATCCGCGCTTCTCGCTCTTCAGCTCTTTTCTATCTGGCCGAAATCCAGTTCCACAGGTGTCGAGCGACCAAAAATGGTCACCGCCACGCGTATTTTATTTTTGTCGTAATTGACATCTTCAACAAGACCATTGAAATCGGTAAACGGGCCATCCTTGACACGCACCGCCTCACCCACCTCGAACAGCACCTTGGGCCTGGGTTTCTCAACCCCGGCCTGCATTTGCTGCATGATATTCTGCACTTCCTTTGCACTGATCGGCGTGGGTTTCATCGCCGAACCACCGAGGAAACCGGTCACCTTGGGCGTGCTCTTCACCAGATGCCAAGACTCGTCGGTCATTTCCATTTCGACCAGCACATAGCCCGGAAAAAATTTGCGCTCGGTAATGCTTTTTTGCCCGGCCTTCAGTTCCACGACCTCTTCAACCGGAACCAAAATCTGGCCAAACTTATCCTGCATGCCATCGCGTTGAATGCGCTCGACCAATGCACGCTGCACGCTTTTCTCAAACTGCGAGTACGTATGAACAACATACCAATTCATGGCCATCACTCACCCCGTCCCATCAGTTTATTCACTACCATCATCAAACTGGCGTCCACCGCCCACAGAAACAAAGCCATGGTGATGGTAAACACGATCACTATCCCGGTAGTTTGCAGCGTTTCCTTGCGCGTCGGCCAAACTACACGTTTCGCCTCGGCGACGGAATCCTTGCCAAAAGCAAAAAAACGTTTTCCCGGTTCACTGGTCCATGCCACTGCCGTCGCCAGCAACAAGCCGAGCAGCACCGAAGCCACCTTCAGCACTGCCGCACTATCGCGCAAGTAATAGAAGCCTGCGATGCCCGCCACTACCAGTAGAAAGGCAACCAGCAACTTGATTTTATCTGCCATGCGCAATTATTCCGATCAACTATTACTTACTTTTTGGCAGGCCAGGAGGGTCTCGAACCCCCAACCCTCGGTTTTGGAGACCGATACTCTACCAATTGAGCTACTGGCCTAAAATCGGGGAAGGGGGAAGGGTAAAGAGGGAAGGGTAACTACCACACCCCTCTCCCTTCCCCCTTCACCCTTCTCATTCCTTTACTCGATAACCTTCGCCACCACACCCGCGCCGACAGTACGGCCGCCTTCGCGGATCGCGAAACGCAGGCCTTCTTCCATCGCGATCGGGTTGATCAGGTTGACGGTGATGCTGACGT
>Ga0172380_10005352_pt1 | contig 15606 bp, 19 predicted proteins | sample Leawe162metaG_FD_119747 | JGI IMG/M metagenome (GOLD analysis project Ga0172380, IMG submission 119747) | Leachate microbial communities from a municipal landfill in Southern Ontario, Canada - Leachate well 162 metaG | ecosystem: Engineered > Solid waste > Landfill > Unclassified | place...
CAGAACGCTGGCTTCGGTGTGACGCCGACGATACGGCCCGAGAGCAGATCGGCCTGGATCGACGCCACCATGCCCCGGAGCAGCTCATAGCGCTCCGATTCGTCTGCCCGCTCCCAGAGTTTTAGAACGTCAGCGAGGATCTCGCCTGCGGCGACCGCTTCATCAAGCTCGGGGATCCGCAGGCGACCCAGCGCTCGCTTCAGCTCCATGTCCTGGCGCTTGTACTCAGACTGCTTGAGACGAGCACATCGGCGCCACCTATCGAGGTCGTTGGCCCCCCTCATCCTCAGGCGTCGAAACAAGGGCGGGTTAGGCCAACCGGGGAAGATCGGCACCGACATACTCAATCCGAGTGCGCGACGGAGTAGCGACTGGCGGGAGCCGGCACCCGAGTGCCATCCATTCAACCGGGTACCCCGCCTGAGCGGAGGTGGCAGAATCTCCCGTAGGCGCGATCTGGTCGGCCAACAGGGCCTCCGCCGTCTCCGCTGGACACCGCTCGGGTGTTTCGTTAGCGTAACCGGAAATCATATGTGGGGATCCCATGGCTGAACGACACAGGTCGGAGCGGGCGATCCGCGCTTACGTCCGAGCGTTAAACATCGCCGATCCGATCCGGCTGCACTTCTGGGACTCCCGGGATCTGACCATGCCTCAGTTACGGGTGATGTTCCTCGTGCACGAGCAGGCCGGCCTGACGGCGGGAACGCTCGCAGCGATTATGCGCGTGCGCCCCGCGACGATGACGGGCCTGATGGACCGCCTCATCAAGCATGGACTGATCAAGCGACAGGCCGATGCCACTGATCGACGCGTGACACGGGTCTTCCTGACCGTTGAGGGGCATTCAGTCGTCAAAGCGATCGAGACCGCGAGCCGCGCGTACCTTGAGACGATCTTCGATCGGATGGGCGAGGAGTCCGTCGAACGTCTCATCGAAGCACTCCGGGACTTCGCGCGAACCGCAGAGTCAGTCCAGGACGCGGGTGAGTTTCAGCCGTAGGTGAGGTCGATGTCACTAGAGCCGAGTCGCCTCCCGTTTACACAACACATAGCGGTCGTCGCCCCGGGAGTGCGCCTGTCCTTCGAACAGACCGGGATCGGCGATCCGCGGGTGATCTTCCTGCACGCGACGGGTTTTTCCGGCAGCTGTTGGAGACCTCACGCGGAGCAACTGGCCGAGTCGATGTCATCCGTGCTGGTCGACCTCCGCGGCCACGGGAGGTCTTCCAAGCCTCCGGAGCCGTATCGATGGGCATACTTCGTAGACGACATCGTGTCACTGCTTGACGAGGGCGACTGGCGCGGGGTCATCCTTTGCGGCCACTCCGTCGGTGGGGCCACCGCGATTCAAGTTGCAGCGCGTCGACCAGATCGGGTCTCAGCCCTCGTCCTCGTCGAGCCGGTCGTTCCGGAACCTCGAGGTGCACCGCGCGAAGGTGCGAGCGAGTCGCCGCTGATCGAACGTACGCGCCGGAGACGCGCATCGTGGGATTCACGCGAGGCCGCGGCCGAATACCTCCGCCAACGTGCGCCTTACGACTCATGGGATCGGTCTGTCTTCGACGCATGGGTTGACACCGGGCTCACGGACAGCGGAACCGGCGATATTGAGTTGAGCTGTCCCCCCTGGGTGGAGGCATCTGTCTTCGCGGAAACAGCCGGCTCCGGCGCCGCTGCGGACCTGGCAGACCTCCGGATCCCCACGTGGATCGCCCGTGCCACCGGTGACCGGGGGATGCGATCCACGTGTGATCCGAGTGTCGCCCAGCGGATCCCGGGAGCCCGCGAGGTCGTGGTGGAGAGAAGTGGGCACTTCCTCCCCCTCGAGGACATCGGCCTGGTCGTGCGCCTGATCCACGAGGCGCGGGCGGCCTCTTCGTGAGAGGCGCAGCGGTGACCGAACGGGTGAGCCGGCCCGGGTTTGATGGAGACTCCGACGATGGAGTCCCGGCCTCCGCCAGCACCTGCACAGGGTAGTGGTCGGCCTCGTATCAGCGGCGCCATCTCCGCTCTGCTGGCCGGCGACGACGATCTGGACTTCAACCGCAGGGGGCGTGCGACGGGGCTGGCGGTGTGGGATGCAGGGCCGGTCTCGGAGGCCCGTCCATTCCTCCAACTGCTACCGGCGCCACCAGCGGTACGCCGTCGCCCGGCTCACCCCTGCGCCCGGCTAAGACCGCCCGGACCGCATGACATCGGGACTCCACCGAGGAGCGCATCCACGCTGGCGGCTGCACAGGATCAGACAACTGGGCCTCCTGCTCGACTTGGTTTGGGTTCAGCGGCCCTAAGTCTCGCGGGAGGCCCAGCCTCCTGTCACTCGTCTCGCAGGTGCGTGGTCACTGCAACTAGCCGCGGGGCAACCCGAGGCCGCGAGTCGCGATGATGTTCCTCTGAATCTCAGATGTTCCTCCCGCGATGGTCATCGGGACGGACCACACGTAGCCGTGGGTGAACATCGCCCGCAGGGGTGCGTAGATGCTCTCTTCATCCCAGATGTTCGCATAGAGCCCGAATGCCCGCGTTCCCACCCGCTGGAGTCTCTGGAGCGACTCTGAGCCGAACAGCTTGACCATCGAGGACTCGTAGTTCGGGATAAGGCCGGCGGCCTGGATCGAGACGATCCGGAGCGACATCGACTCCTCGATCTCGATCTCGATGAGTCGGTCCACAACCTCACCACGGAGACTCATGTTGCTGGCGAATTGTGATCGTTGTCGGCCTACATCCGTGCGGGCGTAGTCGATCAGATCCATCAGTTGCCGCCGCGCCATGACGGATGTCCCAATGCCGGACCGCTCGTAGTCCAAGAGGGTCATCCCCACATACCAGCCCCGGTTCTCTTCCCCCACTCGGTTCCTCGCCGGGACACGCACATCCTCGAAGAACGTCTCGTTGAACACGTGGCCCCACCCCATGTCGATGAGTGGCCGCACGGTGATGCCCGGCGTATTTCGGTTCATCAGCAAGAATGAAATCCCACGGTGCTTTGGAGCATCGGGGTCCGTCCGGACCAAGGCGAACAGCCAGTCCGCATGGTGGGCCCCGGACGTCCAGATCTTCTGGCCGTTCAGTACGTACTCATCTCCTTCACGGACGGCCCGCGTCTGGAGCGAGGCGAGGTCGGAGCCGGCGCCCGGCTCGGAGTACCCCTCTGCCCAGGCCACCTCACCCGAGAGGATTTTCGGCAGATGCTCAGCCTGCTGCTCTTCGCTCCCGTGTACGATCAGGGTCGGGCCGAGCATCGAGACCCCCATGCCACCCACGGCAGGTGCTCCGGCCTTGGCCATCTCGTGGTTGAAGATGAACTGTTCAGTTACCGTCAGGCCCGCGCCGCCAAACTTCTTGGGCCAATGCGGCGCGATCCATCCGCGCCCCGCCAGGGACTCTGCCCATTCGCGCGCCGCCGTCCGGGCCGAATCGTCATCCGACTTCCGGTCGCTCTGCCATCCACCCTCGAACAATCCCGTGCCCCGGTTGGGGTCGCGGTAGCGCTCAGGAAGATGATCCTGGATGAACGTTCGAACCTCTTCACGGAACTTCGCCTGCTCAGGCGAATCACTCCAGTCCATCGTGACCTCCCTAGTGTGAGTTACTGGTTGAGCCAGGGCACGACCCCCGGTGCGTAGCCCAGTCCTGCCTGTCCTGATTCCTGAGCACGCTGATACTCCGTCTCGGAGTACCCCAGTACATCCCGGTAGACGTAGTCGTTGTCCTGACCAAGCTGTGGCGCGACCCGACGGAGCCGGTTGGGAGTGTTCGCCATGCTGAAAATGAGTCCGGGGTACCGACGAGTCCCGTAACTATCCGAGGGCAGTTCCTCAAAGAACCCCCGAGCGTCGAGTTGCGGGCAGGCGAACGCATCTGCATCGTTCTGTACCGGTCCGGCGATCACACCGCGGTTCTGCAGCGTCTGGAAGAGTTCCGCGTCGGAGCGCTCACGCGTGTATTCCGAGAGCAACTTGTCCAGCGAGGCTCGGTGCTCGTAGCGGCCCGCCTCGCTGGCGAATCGCGCATCCGACGCCAGGTCGGCCGCGCCCAGTACGTCGCAAATGGCGGACCACGCAGCGTCCGAGTCGCAGTCGATGCCGATCCACCGGTCGTCTCCCGCGCATGGGTAGTAACCGTGTGGCGCGTGTGTCCGATGCTGGTTGCCCTGTGGCCCCACGTCCCGTTGGTTCGCGGTCCAATCCAGGATGAAGTCTCCCAGTATCGGGAGGAAGTTCTCAGCCTGGGACAACTCGATCATCTGACCATGCCCTGTCCGCCGACGCGCACGCAGCGCCATTGCCACGCCGAAAGCGCCCATCACGCCCGCGACCGCATCGCCGGTGTACACATCGCCAGCAGCCTCCGGCGTCTCGTCCGTATAGGAGCGGATGTAGTGGTGACCGATCATCCCTTCGATATGTGTTCCCAGGGCGCGGTAGTTCTTGTACGGGCCGGAGAGGCCAAAGGCGGGCATCCGCAGCATGATCAGGTTGGGGTTGCGTTCCTTGAGCACGTCGTAGGTGATGTTGGCCTTCTCGATCGTCTCCGGGACGTTATTCTCCACTAGCACGTCGCATTTCTCGATGAGGTCCAGAAAGATTTCACGCCCTTCCGGCGTGGTAATGTCCGCCGTCATCGAGAGCTTGTTACGTGCGTGTGAATTGAACCCAGGGCTTCGGTTCCATGGATCGTCACCGGCCTGGAAATCCGGGTACGCGAAGAGCGTCATGCCCATCTGCGCAAGGTGGCGGAGCGCCGGCTCAGGGGGCGGTTGCATGTCGGCGCCCCGGGTCAACGGCTGAATCCGAGTGCGGGGTTCCACGCGGATGACCTCCGCCCCCCACTCTGAGAGCAACTGCGTGACGTACGGCCCAGCCCAGACGACCGTCACATCGGCGACGCGGATGCCATCCAGTGGTAATGATGCCATGAGTCCTCCCGGTGGTTAGATGACTTCGTTCGCCCGCAGGATTGCGATTTCGTCCGCATCGAGACCCAACTCGGCGAGTACCTCGTCGTTGTGCTCACCCAGGAGCGGGGCCCGCGTGGGCGTGGCGCGCGGCGTATCGGACATGATGAACGGGCGGCCCGGATACTCGAACGTCCCCGCAACCGGGTGCTCGATGAGGTCCCATACCCCCCGCTCGCGGTAGTGGGGATCGGTCACCAGGTCTTCGGGTGTGTTCACGACACCCGCGAGCAGACCGTGAGATTGGGCTTCCGCGACGATCTCTCGCTTGTTCCGGCTAATCAGCCAGACCAAGTACGAAGCACTGATCTCTTCCACGAAGGCCGGATCCAGTGTGGTGGGCTGCTGTATGAGCCTGGGGTCGCCGACGAGGTCGTCACGCCCGATCATCTTCACGAACGCATCCATCCGACCACGCCCCGTTGCGAGCAGGTTGATGTACCCATCGGCCGTCGGCTTGACGCCCGAGGCTAGAGAGATGCCCGCGGCCGCTGTCCGCTTTGCTGACACACCGGTATACGAGTACGAGGTGAGCGTGATCGTCCGTCGGTCGCGGGTGCCGGCCTGCGTTTGATAGATGGACACGTCGATGTGATCGCCTTCGCCGCTGCCTTCAGCGCGGTAGAGCGTCATCACTGCGGAGTACGCCGCCACGGCGCCGGCCTGCAGCTGCGCGAGCTGGCCACCAAGTTTGAGCGGCTCTCGGGTCCCAGTCCCGGTCTGAATGACGGGTCCGCCCATCCCCTGATAGATGAGTTCCGAGGCGCGCAGCCCGGCCTCCGCGTACGGCCCGGTCTGGCCCCACGGTGTGATCGAGACGTAGACGATGTCGGGGTGATTCCCAGCAACCGTTGCGTAGTCCAGTCCGAACGCGGCCAAGCTCCCCGGAGCGCCGTCTTCCACAATGATCTGTGCCGTAGACGCCAGCCGGCGAAGTAGATCGCTGCCAGCGCCGGTCCGCGGGTCCAGCGTGACGGATCGTTTGTTTGTGTTGAGGTGGAGGAACAAGAGCGCTCGCTCCGGGTCCGGCTGATCCCCAGCGAACGGCGGCACGTGGCGGGTCGGGTCGCCCCCGGCTGGCTCGATCTTGATCACCTGCGCCCCAAAGTCGGCCAGCAACTTCGTGCAGTTTGGCCCAGCGACGCCGGTGGTCAGATCCAGAACCCGGACACCCTCGAGTGCATTCATGCCTCCCCCTGCTCCTGTTCTGCCCCGTTAGGACTGGGCGGCGACGCTGGCGTTATATCAAGATGGTTAGCGGTGCGCAAACTATTGTGTGGAAGGCGTCTGCGGATTGCCAAGACGCCACGGTCTGGCCTCGGGGGCCTCGTCGGTCAGCGAGAATGCAGGCAACGCCATGCCGTCTCCCAGAGGGATGAACTGCACACGCACCCTGAGCCCTATCGCAACGCGCTCCTCGGACTCCGGTTGACCATCCGCGCCGATCAGGGTGCCGATGATACGAACGCCATCGTCTGGCCCGGGGATCTGGCGCTGTTCGTCCAACTCCACCAGCACCAGCGGGTACGGGGTGCGGGATCGGTATGCCGGGTGGATGGCCTGAGTCACGACCTCGTACGAGTAGATCACGCCGCGACCCGAGACAACCGACCATTCGGACTCAAGCGAGGTGCAGAAGGGGCACGCGTTCCCCACCGGATACCGCAAGCGGGCGCAGTTGACGCAGCGCTGCAGGGCGAGTTCCCCTTTGCCCGCAGCCTTCAGGAACGCGAGGTGCTCGGGGTCATTCGAGGAGATCTCGACCGGCACGCCAAGATATGCAGCCATCAGGGCCTCCGCATGATCAGCGCCGAACCGGTGGCTGGCGAGGCCCATCCGAGGTTCATGGTGATCTCGGGATCCCGAACCTGGCGGCAGCCATGCTCGCGGTAGTCGTACGTGTGTGCGCCAGCACTCCAGTCTGGGCAGTAGTCATCTGCCTGTCGTCTGAGTTGTCGGACGTTCTCCGCGACGAGCGCGATGCCGTGCGTGTAGCCTTCGCAGAGGTGTCCACCACTCGTGTTGTTCGGCCTGGCACCGCCCAGTTCGATGATGCCGCTGGAAACGTAGTCACCCCCTTCGCCTTCCCCACAGAAGCCATACGCCTCCAATTGCAGGACTGTCGTGAAAGTGAAGGCGTCGTACGACCCCGTAATGTCGACATCGTCCGGTCCGATACCGGCCTGTCCGAAGACGATGGGTGCAGCGTGATAACCCGCCACCCGCGAAATCCGGCCGAACGGCCAGTGATAGCTGGCGCCGAGCTTACTGACGCGGCCGGCCACCCCCATGACCAGGGCTGGCGTCTGCCGGAGTCCCCGTGCCCGGTCCGCGGACGTCACGATCAGGGCGCTGCCATTATCTGTCTCCACGCAGCAATCGAGCAGGTGGAGTGGTTTCGCGACCCAACGCGAACTCAGGACATCGTCCACGGTGACCCGTTGCGGGTAGTAGGCCTTCGGATTGTTCGACGCGTGTTTACTGTGGGCCACCTTTACGTGGGCCACTTGCTCGCTCGTGACCCCGTGCTCATAGAGGTAGCGCATGAAACTCGGCGCGAACGACTGCGCGGCCGAGTTCATTCCGTGGATCGCCTGATCCAGCATCGGCCCCGTGAACACGGGGTTCTGCCGTCCGGTTCCACCGATCCGGTTCTGCGTGTAACCGTTCATTCCGCGAAAAATGACCACCGTCTGGCACATTCCCGCCTCGATGGCTCCCATCGCGAGTCCGACCAGCGCCTCGATCGTGGAGCCGCCCCCGGACACGTCCATGTAGAAGTTGAGCCGGATTCCCAGATCGCCCGCGACCACCGGCGACGCAGTGGAGTCGTTCATGGAGTACGACATCATCCCGTCGACTTCGCTGGCCTGGAGTCCCGCATCCACCATGGCCATCCGCACCGCCTCGACGGCAAGGGTGCGCGTTGTCCGTCCCGAGTCCCGAGAGAACTCAGTCTGGCCGATCCCCACGATCGCGTACTTGTCTCGCAGGCCGGCCATGTCCCCTCCTTGGCGCGGTGAATGGTGTTGAGCCGCGCCCGCAACTCTGGTAAGTACTTAACCAGTGGCTAACCATCAGTCAACCACAAACGTCATCGATCGAGAAGCGGAGGCGCAACTTTGGCAGGCAGGCTCGACGGCAAGGTCGCAATCGTAACGGGCGCTGGGCGTGGCATCGGACGCGGCGAGGCGCTCGCGCTCGCGGCGGAAGGCGCCGCGATCCTGGTGAATGACCTCGGGAACACGACTGCAGGCGAGGGGTCCGACACGACGCCCGCCCAGGAAGTTGTGAATCAGATCACAGCTGCCGGCGGCCGTGCCGTCGCGAACTACATGGACGTGAGCGACTACGACGCGTCGCTCGAGATCGTTCGCCAGGCGCTCGACGAGTTTGGCCGGCTGGACGTCGTCGTCAACAACGCTGGGATTCTGCGTGACCGCATGATCTTCAACATGGGGGAGGACGAGTGGGACGCGGTGATTGCTGTCCACCTGAAGGGGACGTTCAACATCTGCCGACACGCCTCCGTGGTCTTCCGGCAGCAGCGGAGTGGCCGATTCATTAACACCGGGTCTGAGTCGGGCCTCGGAAGCCCGGGCCAGCCGAACTACGCGGCAGCCAAGGAAGGCATTGTTGGCCTCACGCGCTCACTGGCCTCGGCCATGGCGCGCTACGACTGCACGGCGAACGCCGTGCGACCTCGGGCGGCGACCCGGATGACGCTCTCGCCCGAGATGGAGGCTGCTCGGCAGGCGCGGGAGGCCCGAGGTGACCAGTCCTCCGCAGCCGGTCTCGAGATTGACAAACTCGACCCGTCCGCGGTCGGAGCGCTGGTGGCATACCTGGCGTCAGACGAGGCGCAGCACGTCACCGGGCGTGACTTCCTCGTGGGGGGTGACCAAATCGGTGTGTTCACGATCCCGACGGTCGAGGCCCGGGTGTTCTCCGCCAGCGGCTTGTGGACGACGGACGAAGTCTTCGACCGCTTCGCTGGAACGCTCGGTACCGTCGTGTGACCTGGAGACGGTGCGATGCCCCGGCGAACGGGTCCACCGGGGCCCGTCATGAGTGTGAACAGGAAGCGGCCCTCTCGTTGAGAGGGCCGCTCGTCGTAGGGTGGTCCCTGATGTCGACGACGGCGCATCTCAAGCAGGAAGGGGCCGGTACCGCCTAGCGGTGGGAGCGCCCGTACGCGTGACGGGGCTGACCTCAGTGTCAGCCGTCGCTCGGTTCTCCGGCCTGAACGGGCCACCAGCGGCCCTCGGGTCCCCGCAAGCCACACCAAATGACCGCTACCCGCTGGCCCGGGCGTGCGCGTCCTCCACGAGCCACCGCCGGTTCCATGCCTCGACTGCCTCAAAAATGCGCCGCAAGTCACGCCCCTGCTCGCTCAGCCGGTAGAGCTGCGTCGCCCCGTCCTCGCGGCGTTCTACGAGGCCGGCCTGCTGCAGCTCGGCCAGCCGCTCGGTCAGCAGGCGATGCGAGATCCCCGGGATGAGACGGCCCATCTCATTGAAGCGCACCGGACCCGCGAACAGCGCGCGCATGATCGCCGCCGTCCAGCGTCGCCCGAGCAGTTCGAGCGTGGCCTGGAAGGCGGCGCAGTACGGTGAGTCCGGAAACTCGTCCGCGCGGTCGTGAAGTCGCTCTGCGCTTGTCATGACGCCGATATGCCCTACAGTTACCCACTGTAACCAGTTACGCTTAGTAACGTGACCAACGTCAGAATCAACCGAAAGGTACCACAGCCCATGTCCTGGACGCTCGATCGGGTTCACTCGAATGTCGGATTCTCGGTGCGGCACATGATGGTATCGAAGGTGAAGGGACGCTTCGGGGAGTTCGACGCCACGGTCAGGATCGACGAGGCAGAGCCCACCCGCTCCTCGCTTGAAGCGCGCGTCCAGGTGGCGAGCATCGACACGCGAGAGGCTCCGCGGGACGCCCACCTCCGCTCAGCCGACTTCTTCGATGCAGAGAACCACCCACAGATGCTTTTTCGCAGCACCCATGTGGAGTCTGCCCCGGACGGCAAGCTGCGCCTGGTCGGCGACCTCACGATCCGTGGCACCACCAGGGAAGTCGTGCTCGATGGTGAGTACGAGGGTCCCTTGAAGGACGCTCAGGGACAGCGTCGGTTCGGCTTCGAACTCAAGGGCCGCATCGACCGAGAGGCGTTCGGCCTGACGTGGAACATGCCAATCGAGGCGGGCGGTTTCGTCGTCGGCAAGGACGTGGAGCTCCAGATCGATGGCGAGGTCGTCGAACAATAGAGACGGCCGCGTATGCCGCGCCAACGAACCAGGAGCCGTCCCATGCCACAACTGCCGGACAGTGCACGCGAGATGTTGCAAGGCAAAGCCTACGCGCATGTCGTGACGCGGAACGCCGACGGGCGCCCCCAGATCACCATGGTCTGGGCGGACGAGATTGACGGATACCTGGCGTTTAACACCTCGCGCGGGCGCCTCAAGCTTCGGAACATCGAGCGCGATCCGCAGATCGCCGCCACCGTCCAGGATCCCCGAGATCCGCAGCAATACTTGGTGGTTCACGGCCGCGCGGAGGTGCTACCGGAGGGCGGGTTCGAGCACATCGACCGTCTCGCAGAGCGCTTCTTAGGCCTGGACCGCTACCCGCATTTGCAGCCGGGCGAGGAGCGCGTGACGGTGCGGGTCGTGGCCGATCGCATTAGCGGCGCCGGACCGTGGGCACCAGCCTTTCGCGGTTGATCGGCAGCCCGCAGGGTTATAGGGAGGGCTAAACCATGGAGACCTCGGCAACGATCATCCAGGTGCTTCTCGCGGTCGTCTTCCTCGGTGCCGGCGGATTGAAACTGGCGGGCGTCCAGATGCAGGTGGCCAACTTCCAGCGCTACGGCTACTCCCAGCGCTTCCGGCTGGTCACCGGTGCCGTGGAGGTCATCGGGGCCGTCGGCATGATCGCCGGTCTCTTCGTCGATGAGATCGCGATCGCGGCGGGGGCATGGCTGGCGGTGACCATGGTGGGCGCCGCTTACACTGATGCTCGGCACTCGCCGCCGGCGATGGTCGCCGCCCCGCTCGTGCTCCTCGTGCTGAGTCTCCTCGTCGTCGTCCTGCGGGTGGCATGAGGACGCTCCGCAACATCTATGCTGGGCGCGCTACCACCCGCGCGTTCCGATTCAAGGTTCGAGGAGGGTGAGACTGATGGATAGAACTCTGGGAGTTGCACGGATCGGGCTGTCCGCTCAGGATCCGCAGTTCGATCAACGCGCGGAGTACATCCCGGGTGTCTGTAACATTGGCCCGGCTGAGATCGCGAAGCGACGGCGAGCCGGCTGGAGTGGTGCGGTCGCGACCGTTGTGGTCTGGGCCGCCCTCGCGATCATTGATGCACCCCCAGCCGTCCGGCTTGTCACCTTCTTCCCCGCGGCGATGGCGGCGGCCGGGTTCCTGCAAGCGTGGATGCACTTCTGTGCGTACTTCGGCTTCGCCTCGCTACTCAACTTCGGTCCGGAGGCAGGGAAGACCGACACGGTGGTCGAGGCAGAGTTTCGTCGGAAGGACCGCATCAAGGCATGGCAGATCCTCGGCTATTCGATCGTCATCGGACTCGCCGTCGCCACGGCGGCATATCTCGTATAGTCCGCTCGGATCGATCGTGCCACCAGCCAGAACTTCCGCCTCGGGCGACTCGAAGGGCCTGCCGTGAACACTCCTGACGCGTTGCTCATCGCCCATCTCGTCGGGGCGCTGTGGATGTCAGGCGGCGCGATCGCACTGACGTTCGTGACGTGGGAGGGCGGTGCTTCGTCGGAGCGCGCCGCGCGGCAACTGCGCGCGCGGTTGCAACGCCTCAGCGTCCTCGCAGGCGTCGTCCCCGGATCCCTGATAGCGGTCGTGTTTGGCTCCTGGCTGGCTGCCGAACTCGACTACAGCTTCGGCGGCGCGTGGCTCAGCTATTCCTATCTCCTCTGGCTCATCTTCCTCGGCATCGCCACCGGCATCGTGTCTCCACGGGCCCGTCGCGCTCGGCTGGCGGTCGACGGCGGGGCAGATTCCGGTGGTCAGCCCTCCCGTGATGGTGTCCTCGCGCTTGCCGTCATCGTGCTCGATGTGCTCCTGGTCGCGTTCCTCGTCCTGATGACAACCCGCCCGGGTGCCTGAGAGCGGGTAGCCCCGAAGAGGTTGCGCGCATTTCGCTAGCGCGTTGCGAGACCCCGACGACCGTATAGCCAAAGCAGCCGGGATGTCGGACTGCAGGCCGCCCCGGACAATCGGGTCAGAGCCAGGTCACGCAGTGGCCGAAGGGGCACCCGTTCGGTTTGGTCACGTCGGAACGTTCCACCACTGCCCGCCCGATTCGTCCCTATACCTCTGTCGGACTCTGTGTTCCCGCACTCGACCGGCAACCTTCAACAGCGCGGTGGGGTACCAACGGCTATCCGTCGTACTACCACCAGGCGATCCAGCCTACGCAAACTGTATTGAACGTTTCGAGTTGCCCAGCCAGAACCCTTCGATCTGCGTATCTGCCAGCGCTCCATCTTCGATACTCGCACCCAGTGCGATGAAGAGCGGCACGAAATGGTCGACTCGAGGATGGGCGTACTGCAGCGCGGGTGCCGTGTGCCGGTAGTCCAGCAGAGCGTCGATATCCCGATGAGCAAGCGCTTCGGCTGCCCATTGGTCGAATTCCGCGACGGCGCGGACCACCGCCGGGCCACCCTGCACTGCTAGGCGCGCGGCGTCAAAGCTGTGGGTCAGGAACCCACTGCCCATGATCAGCACGCCCTCATCGCGCAGCGGCGCCAGTCGACGGCCAATCTCCATGAGCATGCGTGGGTCTTCGCTCGGCATCGAAATCTGGAGCACGGGAACGTCCGCCTCGGGGTACATCGCCAGCAGCGGCATGTATGCGCCGTGGTCTAGGCCGCGTGTCGGCTCGTCTGCGGTGGGGCTGACATCGGACAACAGTTTGCGCACGCGCTCCGCGAGCCACGGCGCACCCGGCGCCGCGTAGGTCATCTCGTAGTACCGCGCGGGGAAGCCATAGAAATCATAGACCAGCGGCACCGGGGTCGTCGCACCGATCGTTACCGGCGCCGACTCCCAGTGCGCGGAAACAACGAGGATCGCCTTCGGCCGCGGGAGGCGCTTGCCCCATTCCGCCAGCTCGCCCGGCCAGATGGGGTCGTCCAGCAGAGGCGGGGCGCCGTGAGCGAGATACACCGCAGGCATGCGGACGACTTCGACGTTGTTGGTCGGGTTATGTATCGCCACGCCCACCTCCATTTCGTGCATCAGCAGAGACGACCACTATCTCATTCGCCTTGATCGCGGGTCTGGTAGCCGAGGTGACGGCTCACGCCACTGCGGACGGAATCGTGTGACCCGAGAGCCTCGGAACGGATCGGCGTTCCCCCCTACGATCCTCCCACCGAATCGGGATTGTCTTCATCAGACGCCCGACCAGTTGCGGTCCTGACAGCGACACGCACACCCTGGATGGTGCCCTCAACCGCGCGGCGCACACGCACCGCGGCGGCCTTGCTGATCTCGCCAGCGGCCTCAACAGCTCCGGTCGCTGCCGCTGCAGCAGCATCTTCCGCGCTCAAGGCTGCGTCGTTCGCCACTTCGATTGCGCCCTCCACTGCTCCAACGGCGGCGCTTGTCAGGTCAGCGCCCACTTGTGACGCCTCCACCACGGCACCGCGGGCGGCCATGGCGATCGCCATCGTCGCCTCGATGCCCTTCCCTCGGATGCCCCGAACTGCGCCGGTCACTGCGCCGTTCGCTGCGTTCCCGACCGAAGTAGCGGTCGAGGATGCGGCCTCGACGGTCTTCGCCAGCGTGTCAGCCGCGACACTCTCCGCCACAGCGGCGATCGCCTCCCGTACGGCATCGCCGACTGCCGTCTCGGTCTTGCTCACGGTCGTTTGCACCACCTCAGAGACGGCCGCCACGCCAGCAGCCGTGACCTCGCCAGCATCGTGGACGACGCGATTGACGTCTTCCCTGATGCGGCCCAGTGCCTCTTGTCCATCGGTCATTGGCCAGGTCCTCATTCTTCGGGTCGCCGTGACCATGTCCGTGCCCACTTGCGACTATCGTTAGCCTCATCGATGATACTCCTGTCGTAGGAAGAAATTGCAGCAAGGTGCCCAGCCTCGGGCAGCGCGGCTTCCGTAGACCGACGCCGACCGAATGTGGTGAGCGAGATCTCAAGGTGTGAGGATGGATAGTGCTCTGGTCGACCGCACGCTGCGGGCCTACGGGGAGGCGATCAATCTCGTCGAGCCGCTACGGGTGCGCTTCTGGCATGACCGTGGCCTGACCATTGCCCAGATCGGGCTGCTCTTTACGCTCCACCACCAGGACCGCCTGTCCGTTGGCGAGATTGCGCACGAACTTCACACACGTCCGGCAACCGTCACGGGTCTGGTGGACAGACTCGATCGCGCGGGGTACGTGAGCCGCGAAGTTGACGATGTGGACCGGCGGGTCGTACGCGTTTCGCTGACCAACCCAGGCCGCGGCGTGCTCGAGGAGATCCTCACCGAGGGACGTGCCTATATGCATCGGGCGTTCGATGTCCTCGGGTCGGCGCGCGTCGCAGCGCTCGCCGACCTGCTGGCAGAACTTGTCGAGGCGTCCGCCAGAGCGAACGATGAATCCAGCGAACCAACCCCGACGGCGCAGCGAAGTGCAGGCAACGGCGAATGACGACATCGACACCTTCGAAGACAAACGGGCAGCGGGTGGGCCCTCTCGCCCGTTGGGGCGGGTACGCCGCCCGGCACTGGCGCCGGGTGATCCTCGCGTGGGTGATCTTCGTGGGCGTCCTGAGCGTCGTGGGGGTCAGCGAACGCGGACGCTTCGCCGACGATCTACAGCTCCCCGGGACCGAATCTCAAGCAGCTCGTGACCTGCTCGAGGAGCGTTTCCCACAGCAGGCGGGAGACCCGGCACTCCTCGTAATGCAGGCACCTGCGGGCTTCAATGATGAGGCGGTGCGTGCGCGCGTGGAGGACCTCCTCGCGCAGGCCTCGCAACTCCCGGACGTTGCAGTCGTCGTCTCACCATACGCACCAGGTGCGGGGTCGATTTCACGAGACGGGGCGATTGCCTACGCGACGCTGCAGTATTCCGGACGAGGCATCGAACTCCCCGACTCGACGCTCCAGGCGTTGTTCGACTTTGTTGACGATCGGTCGACTCCGGAGCTCCAGCTCGAGGTCGGCGGTGCGGTGGTCCAGTCTGGAGAGATCGTGCCACCGGGTCGGGCCGAACTAATCGGGCTCGCCGCCGGCGCCGTCATCCTCTTGATCGCGTTCGGCTCGGCCGTGGCGATGGGCCTCCCCATGGTTACCGCGCTGTTCAGTCTCGCTACGGGGCTCCTCCTGATCTTGCTGGCGGCGCGCGTGTTTGCGATGAGTTCGTTCACACCGGCGTTCGCGGCGATGATCGGGATTGGCGTCGGCATCGACTACGCACTGCTCGTCGTCACGCGCTATCGCGAAGAGCTGGCACGCGGGTTGAGCGTCATCGAGGCGGTCTCCGTCGCGGTCGACACGGCTGGCCGCGCCGTCATCTTCGCGGGCGGCGCCGTCGTGATCGCGCTCCTTGCCCTATTCATTGTCGGGATCGAGTTTGTCG
>Ga0172380_10005354_pt1 | contig 15602 bp, 15 predicted proteins | sample Leawe162metaG_FD_119747 | JGI IMG/M metagenome (GOLD analysis project Ga0172380, IMG submission 119747) | Leachate microbial communities from a municipal landfill in Southern Ontario, Canada - Leachate well 162 metaG | ecosystem: Engineered > Solid waste > Landfill > Unclassified | place...
GCGCTACAAGGGCCTCGGCGAGATGAACGCCGAGCAGCTCTGGGAAACGACGATGAACCCCGCGAACCGCGTGCTCCTGCGCGCCGAGGTCCACGACGCCGAGACCGCCGACGAGCTCTTCACGATGCTCATGGGCGACGAGGTCCCCCCGCGCAAGAAGTTCATCACCACCCACGCCCTGGAGGCGACGCTGGACGTCTAGCGCGCCGCCTCGACGCCGCGGTGCGTCGAGGTGCCCTCGCGGGGCGCCCACCCCCTGCCCCCTCCCTGCGCGGGAGGGGGTTGTTGTTTGTGGGGGCTTCGCCCCCACGGGCCCCGGTCCATGTGGGACGTATCGCGGAGCGAGCACACCACGCGGGCCACATCCCGCACGCGTCGGAACGGCCACGGTCGCGTTTGGAAGCGGGCGGTGCCCTGCAGGTCGCTGCTCATCGCGCGCAGCCCTCGGCAATCAGAACCTTCGCGCGGTCAACCTCGTCCCATTCGTTCTCGGACTCCACACTTACGAGGTAGCCCATGTCGTTCAGGACCTGCGCAAGCACCCGATACGCTTCGCCGTTGCGGGAGCGTTCCGAATAGTTGATGTTGATTCCCTCAAGTGGGAGGTCATTCAGCCACGCTCCCCCGTCCTCGACCTTCCACCCTGCTGTCTCAAGGAGGGTGCGGAACTGACGCAGGAAGTGCCGATTGGCGAGCGTGTCGGGCGCGATCTCCACCACGACTTCTGCTGGTGCGACCGCGTACAGTAGCGTGACTGCTTCTGGAACGGTGAGTTGCCGCTTCTGCGCCTCCCGGGCCGCCCCCAAGACAGCGATTAGCATCCATAATGCGAACCCCAACATCGCGCCGTCGTGCGGCGTGTTCCAATTGGGAACGACCAAGAACGAAAGCACCAACTCGAAGAGAAGCAGCCTCCAGTCAACGACGACTCGGACAAAGGCGGCGATGAAACGCTCTCTGAATCCCCGGGCAAGCGGTCGGTCATACATTGGCGCAAGTCTACGACGGCTCTCACGCCGGGGGGCCCGTTGGGGGCGAAGCCCCCAACATCTGATCCCCTCCCGCGCCGGGAGGGGCCAGGGGTGGGCCGCCCCGCTCGCGCACCTCGACGCGCGCGCCCGCACTCGCGCCCCACTCGCGTCGAGGCGGCGTGCTTCGCTATCCTCGACGCATGAGCAGTGACGCGCCGCAGCGGTTCTTCGTTGAGTTCGACCCTGCGCCGGGCGAGGCGTGCCCGGTCACGTTCGCGGACGATCCGGCGATCATCCTGTTCTTCCAGTCCTGGGCGTACAGCCTCGACTTCGGCGGGACGCACGAACTCGCGCAGGCCGCGCAGCACCTCAAGATGAAGCGCCGCATCGACCTCAAGCCCCTGCTCCGCTATGCCGACCGCTACATCGAGACCGTGAACGACCAGCGCGAGATGGACCGCTCGTGGCAGCCCGCCGCGGACCTCGCCGCCTGCGCGCGCGCCGTCGCCGAGGCGTGGACCGCGCCGGACGACACGCTCGCGCCGCTGACCGCGGGCTACGAACACCTCGCCCCGCGTCTCCAGGAGCTCGCCGCGATGTGCGACTGGGCCGCCGCGAGGAACGCGCGCGTGCGCATGACGTTCCTGCTGGAGACCCCGGAGCAGCGCGCCTCGCGGCCGGCGGGGCACTAGCGCGAACCGGTTCGACCCCGCCCGGAACGCGTGCCACGATACATCGCGTGACACAGCACACGACGACCCACCCCGACCGAGCCGCGGAGCAGGCGCAGCGCTCAGGCGAACGCGAGCGCTGGCTGCGATCGTCGGCGCCGTCCGCCGTGCTGGCGCGTTGGCTCATGGGGCCCCTGCACTGGGCGGCCAACGCGGCGCTGTTCCGCCTCCCCGAGGGGCTGAAGCTTGACCACACCACGAGGCTCCTGGACATCGGGTGTACGCGCGGGGCGCTGCTCCGCGCCTTCGACGACGCACTGGAGTGCGATGTGCCCCCCGTGGGCCTCGACGTGTCGCGGTTGGCGCTCACGCTGGCGCGGCACGACGAGCGCAACCCGGGGCGCGGCGCCGGGCTGGTGGAGGGGAGCGGGCTGTCGCTGCCGTTCCGCGACTCCACGTTCACGCTCGTGACCTGCGGCTACGTCCTGCGGCACCTGGACGACGACGAGGCTCGCGCACTCCTGCTGGAGATCGGGCGCGTGCTGTCGCCGGGCGGACTGGCCGTGATCTGGGAGTACGGGCCTACGGGCAACCCTCGACTGGACGCGTGGAACGCGCGCGTGGTCGCACAGCCCGGCGCGCCGACGCGCCTGCGCTCCAGCGCCACGCTGCGCCGGCTGGCGACCGAAGTGGGCTTCCCGTTCTCGCGCTACGCCGATCTGCGGCCGTTTCTGCTGCCGCCGATCCCGCGCGCCTCGATCATCGTCGGCCGCCCACCCGAGGATTTCGACCTCTCGAAGCTGTAGCGAGGCTCAGGAGCAGCGCTGCTGCACGAGAGCGACCGTGCGAAGAAGCTGTGTCTCGTCCGCACCGCGCTGCAGCGCGGTCGCGCGAGAAACATCCTGCCGCGCATCGAGGATCCGCAGGGCGGCAACTCGACCGCTGCCGATGAGCCCGTGGAGCCTTGTCACATCTCCGCCTCCAGGCGACGCCGGGCTAGCGGTACAGCCCGTGCGCGTCGATGTACGCGCGCACCGCCTCCGGGAGCAAGCCCTCAGTCGAGCGCCCTTCGCGGACACGCGCGCGGATGTCGGTCGCGGACACGTCCATGGACGGCATCGGCACCGCATCCACCCGATCCTCGATGCCCGGGAGCGCGGCGGCCAGCTCAGGCGTCACCAGCGGCCCGGCCGCGCCGCCGCGGCGAGCCACTGCGAGGCGCACACGGGCGATCAGGCGCTGCGGCTCATGCCAGTGCGGGAGGTCCCGCAGCGCATCCTCGCCGAGGATGAACCACCACTGCCCCGCCGCCTCGCCGCGTTCCGCGATCAGCGTCTCCACGGTGTCCAGGGTGTACGTCGGGCCCTCGCGATCCACCTCGATGGCGCTCACCCGGGCCCACGGGAGGCCGGCCACGGCGGCGCGCACCATCGCCAGGCGGTCGGCTGCGGGGCTCATCGGGCGCCCGGCCTTGCGCCAGGGGTCCCCCGCGGGGATGAAGAGCACCGCGTCCAGACGCAGCGCGTTGCGAGCTGCCGAGGCCAGCGCCAGATGCGCCACGTGCGGCGGGTCGAACGTCCCGCCGAGGATGCCCGTGCGGCGCACGCCTCCCGGCTCCGCGGTCACCTCGCTACGCCTCCCACGCGATCTCCACGCCGCCCACGCGGATGCGTTCGCCGTCCTTCACGTGCAGCCGCGTCAGCACGCGCTGCACGCCCATGCGCCGGAGACGGGTGAAGAACTCCTCTCGCGCCTCGCGCTCATCCAGGGGCAGCGTGCGCGCCAGCCAGTTCGGCGTCGCGCCGTCCACATCCACGACCCCATCGTCCCCACGCGACGCCTCGAAGCGGGCGCGCTGCGCCGGCTCGGGGTGCAGCACCGGCAGCTCGTGCGCCTCCACCTGTGCCTCCGCCGCCTGCACCTCCCGCAGCGCCTGGAGCGCCCGCAGGGCGAGGTCGCGCGTGCCCTCGTTCGTGGCGGCGGACAGCGCCACCCAGGGCAGGCCCAGCGCGTCGATCTGCGGCTCGAGCAGCTCCAGGCGCGCCCGGGCGTCGGGGTCGTCCATCTTGTTCAGCCCGAGGATCTGCGGCTTCTCCGCCAGTCCGTGCCCGAATGCCTGCAGCTCGCCGTTGATCAGCGCGAAGTCCTCCAGCGGCTCCTCGCGGGTCATGTCCAGCAGGTGCACGAGCACGCGCGTGCGCTCGATGTGTCGCAGGAACTCGTGCCCCAGGCCCACGCCCCCGCTCGCTCCCTCGATCAGCCCGGGCATGTCCGCCGCCACGAACGAGTCGAAGCCGAGGTGCACGACGCCGAGGTTCGGCTCCAGCGTGGTGAAGGGGTACGCGCCAATCTTCGGCGTCGCCCGGCTCCACGCCGTCAGCAGCGTCGACTTCCCGGCGTTCGGCAGCCCCACGATCCCCACGTCGGCCAGCAGCCGGAGCTCCAGGCGCACGCGGAGGCGCTGGCCCTCCGCGCCGCGCTGAGCCCATTTCGGCGCCTGCCGCGTCGGCGTGGCGAAGCGCCGGTTGCCCATCCCTCCGCGCCCACCGCGCGCGACCACTGCGCGGTCGCCGGGGTGCTGGAGGTCGGCCGCGGGCTCGGGGCCGGGCGCGTCCACGAGCCACACGCTCGTGCCCACGGGCACCGGGATCTCCAGCGGCGGCGCCGAGGCGCCTCGGCGCTGGTTGGGGCCACCTGCCGCGCCATCTGGAGCCTCGTGTGGCCGGTGATCGGCATAGCGATCGAGGGACACCAGGCGCGAGTCGGCGACCAGCACCACATCGCCGCCGCGGCCGCCGTCGCCACCGTCCGGGCCACCTCGAGGGGAAAAGCGGTCCCGGACGAACGACGCCGCGCCGTTCCCGCCGGTTCCTCCCGCGACCTCGATTTCAACGACATCAATCACGAAACGCTCGCACGGCTGCTGCTGGAGACGATGTGGATAGTTCGATGGGTGGATTCCACTGTGCGGGTGCGTCCACCCATGCGGCAAGCACGGAGATCGTAGTCATCGTCATGGTGTGGATCGTGTGGAGAGTGGGAGTGAGGCGAATCCAGCGGGGCCGTGTATAAGTCGCTCATCGTCGCATCGATCATCAACACTCATACCGCAGGGAGGTGCGAAACACAGATCCGGGGCTACGCACAAATCGCGGGGGACACCGGAATAAGGCACAACCCGGCGGGGATATCCCCGGATTTCCTCGGCTTATCCACGAATCGGTCAGCAGATGCAGGCATCGGCCTACTCAGATGATCGACAGTGGCGAGGTCAGCCTTCAAGCAGATTGCGCTGGGATAACCGGTCAGGTTGTGGATAGGTCCAGGGCACGAGGTACCGAAGCGGCCCCCCGCTCGGGCATGACCGGCCACCCTTGGAGCCCCACCGTCGGAGCCCGGAGTCAGGCGATGCGGCGGGACGACTCGATCATCTCGCGCAGGCTGCCGATGTCGCGCTTCGTCTCCGGATCCACCGCCAGCGAGCGCTCCATCTTGCGCCAGCCGTGGTGCACCGTGGAGTGGTCGCGCCCGCCGAGGGCATCCCCGATCTCCACCAGCGATCGATGCGCCAGCTCGCGCATCAGGTACATCGCCACCTGGCGCGGGTAGGCCACCCGCTTCTCGCGGCTCTTCGACAGCAGGCCCTCGCGGTCGATGTCGAAGTAGCGGCAGACGATGTCCATGATCAGCTCGGGCGACGGGGGGAGCCGCGGCTCCGTCGGCTCGAGCGACGCCAGTGCGGAGTGCACCAGCTCCGGCGTCAGCGCCTCGCCGGTCAGCCGCGAGTAGGCGACGACCCGCGTCAGCGAGCCCTCCAGCTCGCGGATGTTGTTCTTGAAGCGAGCGGCAATCACCTGCAGGACGTCGTCGCGGACGCGGATGTGCTGCTCGGCGGCCTTGTGCCGGAGGATCGCTATCCGCGTCTCCATGTCCGGCGCTTGCAGGTCGGCGATCATCCCCCATTCGAAGCGAGTGCGCAGGCGCTCCTCCAGGTGCTGGATGTGCGCCGGACTCTTGTCCGAGGTGATGACGATCTGCTTCCCGGCCTCGTACAGCTCGTTGAAGGTGTAGAAGAACTCCTCCTGTGTCTGCTCCTTGCCGGCGATGAACTGCACGTCATCCATCAGCAACGCATCGGCGGAGCGGTAGCGCGCCCGGAACTCGTCCATCTTGCGCTGCTGGATCGCCGTGATGAGCTGGTTGGTGAAGGCCTCCGCGCTCAGGTACACCACGTGCAGCCCCTGCTCCAGCAGGGCGTGCCCCACGGCGTGCAGCAGGTGCGTCTTGCCGAGGCCGGGGCCGCCGTAGATGAAGAGCGGGTTGTACAGGCGACCGGCGTCCCGTGCGACGCCCTCGGCGGCGGCGAACGCGAGGCGGTTACCCGGGCCCACGATGTAGTTGTCGAACGTGTAACGCTCGCGCAGCCGGGGGCGAGGCTGCGAGGAGCGTTGGGCGCCGCCGGCGAGCTCGTTCAGCGCGGCGACCTGCTCCTCCACGGAACGCAGGGGTTCGAATGCGATGTCCAGCGGATGCCCGGCCAGATCTGTGAGCGAGCGGATGATCGTCGGGCGCAGCCGCTTCTGCAGCCACTCCGTGACGAATTCTGATCGCGTACCCACCACCAGGTGGTCGGCCTCCAGCCGGATGCCGGCCGTCCCGTCCAGCCACGTGTCGTAGTTGGCGCGCGACACCTGGGAGGAGAGGTCCTTCAGTGCTGCCTGCCAGAGAGCGACGGGGTCGTCTTGCACGCAGCCGCTACCTCTTCACGCCCGAGGTGGTCTCGGGCACACACATCGCTCCACGGCTGCACGTTGGGCGTGCGCGCGACTTCGCCCGGGCTGGGCGATCTGTTATCAGGCAGCGATGAACTGGAACCGTCCCAAAGATGTCAGAGCCGGCCCCGGCGCATCGTCTTGCCGCAAACGCGCGCGTCGGAAATCGACCGGTCGGAATGTAGCACCGGGCTCTCCGGCCGATCAAGGCACTTATGTCGGAGCAATGGGAAATCCCGCGTGTTCTCGCCACTTTGTGCCGTCCACACCCTGCGCGCAGCGCTCCCATGCGATCGTTTGCGAGCGATCGCGAGGGATTGCGAATGTATACTGACGCCACTGTCATCCGAACGCCGACCGGAACCGCCCGGCGGAGTATCAAGGAGGCGACCATGCCAGCGCCCAAGAGCGGTGCCGGGCATCTCCTGGCGATCGACATCGGCAACACGAGCGTCGCCATCGGGGTCTTCGATGGCGAGGATCTCATCGCCACGTTCCGCATCGCCACGGACCAGGATAACTTCGCGGACGAGTACGCGATCCTGCTGCTGGGGCTCCTGCGCACGCGTGATCTCGACCCGAGCGACATCGGATCCGCCATCATGTCCAGCACCGTGCCGCCGTTGCTCCAGACCTTCCAGCAGGTGTGCCGCGGCCACTTCGGCGTGGACCCGATCGTTGTGGGCCCCGGCGTCAAGACCGGGGTCCGCGTGCTCTACGACAATCCGCGCGAGGTGGGCCCCGATCGCATCCTCCACGCCGTCGCAGCCCTCGATCGCTACGATCCGCCCATGATCATCGTCGACCTCGGGACGGCGTGCGTGTTCGACGCCGTGTCGAGGGACGGCGACTACCTGGGCGGCGCGATCGCCCCGGGCATCGGGCTCGCGTCACAGGCGCTGTTCAGCCGCGCGGCCATGCTGCACCGCGTGGGCATCTCCCACCCGGACGGGCCGATCGGCCGCAATACCGTGCATTCCATGCAGTCCGGGATATTCTTCGGCTACGTGGAGTTGGTCCGCGGGATGGTCCGTCGCTTCAAGGAAGAGATCGGCGAGGAGGCCATCGTGATCGGCACAGGCGGATACGCGGATCTCATCGCCGAGGAGGCAGGCTGCTTCGACGCGATGGAGCCCGATCTCAACCTCGACGGCCTGCGCCTGGTATACGAGGCAAACCGATGAGCACTTCTTCCGCCGCTGACGCACCTGGCGACCCTGACGCCGACGCCGCGCCGATCCCCGGCCGACCCGGCGATCCCCTGCGCGGCCGCCACGTCGTCCTCGGCGTCACCGGGTCGGTCGCCTGCTACAAGGCGATCGAGGTCACGAGCCGCCTGGTGCAGGCGGGCGCGATCGTGGACGTGGTGCTGACCCGCGCGGCGACCGAGTTCACCACCCCGCTCGCCTTCAAGGCAATCACGCAACGCACGCCCTACGTCGACATGTTCGACCCCGCCGGTCCCGAGGGCGAAGCCCACGTCGAGCTCGCGCGGCGCGCGGAGGTCATGCTCATCGCCCCGGCAACCGCAGCCACGCTCGCGCGTCTCGCCACGGGCCTTGCAGAGGACTTCGTCACGCTGACCGCCATCGCCACCACCGCGCCCGTGCTCATTGCCCCCGCGATGGACTCGCAGATGTGGGAGCACGCGGCGGTGCAGGCGAACGTGGTCACGTTGCGCGCACGAGGCGCGCAGTTCATCGGGCCGGTCGAGGGCCGCCTCGCCTCTGGGCGCGTCGGCTCCGGGCGGTTCGTGGAGCCCGAGCGCATCGTGGACGAGGTGCGGGCGCGCCTCGGGCGCGATCACGGCGACCTCGCCGGCCGTGCCATCGTGGTCACCGCGGGCGGCACCCGCGAGGCGATCGACCCCGTGCGCTACATCAGCAACCACTCCAGCGGGAAGATGGGGTACGCCATCGCCGAGGCTGCGCGGGACCGTGGAGCAGACGTCGTCATCGTGACCACGGTCGGCCTGCCCGCGCCCGCGGGCGTGCGCACGGTGTCCGTCTCCTCGGCGATCGAGATGCAGGCCGCCGTGCGCCGCGAGTGCGCCAATGCGGATGCGCTGGTGATGGCGGCCGCCGTCGCGGACTACCGCCCGGCCGCGGCGGCGGGCCAGAAGCTGAAGAAGAGCGAGGGCACCGCCAGCGCGACCATCGAGCTCGCGGAGAACCCGGACATCATCGGGTCCACACCCACCGCCACCTCGCGCGGGACCCTGGTGAAGGTCGCGTTCGCGGCGGAGACGCAGAACCTGATCGAGAACGCCATCTCGAAGATGGCGAGCAAGGGCGCGCGCCTGATCGTCGCCAACGACGTGACGGCCACCGATGCGGGGTTCGGGTCCGACGACAACCGCGTCACCATCCTCGACGACGAGGGTGGGCGTGCGGACCTGCCGCTGATGACCAAGTACGCCGTGGGCTACGCGATCCTCGACCGGGTGCGGCCGCTGCTCGGAGCCCCGGCCCGCCCGCGCCGGGTCGCCCCGAAGGCAGCGGCACGGCCAGCGGCGAGGGCGATCGCGAAGCCAGCCGGGAAGCCGGCGGCGAAGGCCACGGCCAGACCCGCACCCAGACCAGCAGGGAAGCGCACTGCGCGTCCCGCCGCGAAGGCCGCGAGGCGCGGCTAATAGCGCTCGCGTTCGAGCGCGCCCACGAGCCGCTCGAACGCCGCCCAGTCCTCCACCGTGCGCCAGTGCGCCGGGCGATCCGCGCCCACGTTCATCGGGTGCACCAGCAGCACCGGCAGCGTGGGGTGCGCCGCGTCGAACTCGGCGAACACCGTCACCGAGTCGTCCAGGTGCGCGTGCAGCCCCTGCTGCTGCGCGATTGGGGCCTTCGGGCCATACGCCGTGGGGATGTAATCGGCCAGCGGGATCCCGTGGCGCGCGAGCCAGCGGCGGGGGCCGCCCGACTCCCGCTCGTTGCGCGCCGCCACCACAACGAGGTCGTGCCGCTCGCCCAGCCGCCGGGCCACCTCGATCGCCCCCGGGCGCGGCTCCATCGCGTCGGACAGGTCGGTCTCGAGGATCTCCTGGATGAGCGCGTCCAGCCGGCCCTTGCCGATCGCCGCGTGGACCACCGCCTCCATGTCCACGATCGTCGGGTCGGCCTCCCGCACGGCGCGGATATCGAACCCGGTGCGCTCCAGCACGAGCCGCCGGAGCATCCCGCCGAAGTCGGCGAATGTGTTGTCGAAGTCGATCCCCAGCCGCATCAGCGCACCTCCGCGGTGGAGGTGGCCGCAGCAGCAGCGCGGCGTGATCGAGGTGCGGGCGTGCGGCCCATCCCCCTGCCCCCTTCCCGGCGCGGGAAGGGGGATGAGTTACCGGGGGCGGAGCCCCCGGCGGGAACCCCCGGGCCGAGGGCGAGGCACAGTCGCGGGCGTGCGGAGTTGACCGGGTCGGGGGTCACCGGGGGCGAAGCCCCCGAGATCTGAACCCCTCCCGCGCCGGGAGGGTCAGGGGTGGGCCGCCGCACGCTCAGCCTCGACGTTCTTGCGACCACCCGGCTCAGCCGGTCGGCTGCAGGAGCTGCACGACGTTGCCGTCCGGGTCGTGGAACGTGGCGATCCAGCCGCCCCACGGCTCTTCCTCCGGCGGGCGGCTGAAGTCGACGCCCGAGGCGACGAGGCGCGCCGCCACAGCGTGGATGTCGTCCACGCCCAGGTTCACCATGATGCGCAGCGGGTCGCCCGCCGCGCCCTGCACGCGCGCGTGGACGGAGATCGTCAGGCGCACGTCCCGGGGCGGTGTCCCCCACTGGAACGACACGAAGTCCGCGCGGTCCGAGCGCACCGGCAGCCCGATCGTCTCCAGGTAGAAGCGGCGCATCGCCTGGAAGCGCTCGTGCGAGGTCCACACGACGACGCCCGCCAGCCCGGTGATGCCGTCGCTCATCGCGCAGTCCTCGTCTAGCGTGCGCGGCCGAGGGCGAAGTGGACGAGGGTCCGCACGGGGTTCCCGCTCATCCCTTTCACCCACACGCCGGAGTCGCTCGACCGGCTCATCACGCCCGCGATGTCCAGGTGCACCCACGGCGTCGTCCCCACGAACCGCTCGAGGAACTTCGCCGCGGTGATCGACCCGGCCGGGCGCCCGCCCGTGTTCTTGATGTCCGCCACGTCGGACTTGATCTGGTCGTCGTACTCGGCGTCCAGGGGGAGCCGCCAGACCTTCTCCCCCGCGGCCGCGGCCGCCCGCTCCAGCTCGGACATCGTGCGGTCGTGGTTGCAGAACACCCCCGTGCGCACCCCGCCCAGGGCCACGCCCATCGCGCCTGTCAGGGTCGCGACGTCGACGATCGTGGCAGCGCCCTGCGTCTTCGCATAGGCGATGCCGTCGGCCAGCACCAGGCGGCCCTCGGCGTCCGTGTTCAGCACCTCGATGCTGGTGCCGTCCATCGCGTAGACCACGTCGCCCGGCTTGGTGGCGGTGCCACCGGGCATGTTCTCCGTGCAGGGCGCGATCGCCATCACATTGACCTTCGCCTTCAGGCGGGCGAGCGCGCCGATCGCCGCGATCACGCTGGCGGCGCCGCTCATATCCCCCTTCATCGCGTCCATGTTCTCCGCGGGCTTCAGGGAGATGCCCCCGGTGTCGAAGGTGATGCCCTTCCCGACGAGGGCGACCGGCCGGCCGGTTCCCCCGCCGCGATACGTCAGCACGATGAACTTCGGCGGTTGTGCCGACCCGTTCGCCACCGAGAGGTACGAGCCCATCTTCAGGCGCTCCGCCTCGGCCCGCTCGATGACCTTGCACTCCAGGCCGTACTCGGCGGCGAGCTGCTGCGCGCGCGCGGCGACGATCGTCGGCGTCATCAGGTTCGCCGGCTCATTCGCGAGGTCCCGTGCGTAGTTGGTCGCCTCGCCCAGGATCACGCCCTCCTCGACCCCGCGCCGCACGGCCGCCGCGCGCCGGACCGCCGGCTCGGCGATCGTCACGCGATCGATGACGTGGCGCGGGCGGTCCTGCACCCGCGTGTGGTGGCGATCGAAGCGGTAAAGCCCGAGGACGAAGCCCTCCGCGAGGGCGCGCCCCGCGTCACCCGGTTCGAGCGCGCTGGACGTCTCCTGCGGCGCGATCGCGACGTGGCCGGCGTTCAGGTCGCGCAGGCGCCGCGAGAGGTTCCCGGCGCGCGTGCGGGCGGAATCGGCCGTGATCTGCTCGCGCTTGCCGACGCCCACCACGACCACGCGCTTCGCCTTCAGCCGGCGTCCGCCGGGCAGGACCGTCACCTCATCGGCGCGGCCCGTGATGTGGCCGTCGGCGATCATCTGCTTGATCGCCCCGCCGATCGCCGTGTCGACCGCCGTGGTCTCCGCGGCGAGGCGACCGCCGTCCTCGGTGACCTCCACCACGTACGTGTCCGCCGCCTGAGCCGTGATCCCGCCGCCTGCGACCGTGATCTCCATCGCCCGTCCTCGTCCTGCGCGCGTGTGGGTGCCCGCTCACCGATCCGGGCAGGAGCCGAGCATAGGCGGAGCGATCCGGCGCCTTCAACCGCCGAGGCCTGCACGCCGATGACACCGGGCCGCACCTCGCACGTCGCGCGGCCCCGGAGCGAGGGGCTACACTGCTACCCCACCGTTTCGGTCGGGGGTGTCGTGCGCATCAAGCTGCTTCGCTACGTGCACGAGGCGACGGCGCCCGACCGAACGAACGTCGCGTGGTTCGATCTCGTCGAGCTCGGGCTCGTGGCCCTCGGGTTTCTCCTCTACTTCCTGGTGCGCGGCGGCGTGGTCGACCGCCCCGGCGACGCGCTGGAGCACGCGCGGTGGATCATCCAGGGCCAGCGCGCCGCGGGGGTGTTCATCGAGCCGCTGGTGAACGACTGGGCCATGGCAGCCGCGTGGCGCGTGCGGCTGTTCAACTTCGTCTACTTCTGGCTGGACTTCCCGCTGATCATCGGCGTGGGCCTGTACCTGTTCTGGCGAAGCCGCCGTCACTACACCCTGCTTCGTGACGCGCTGCTGATCTCCGGGGCCATGGCGCTGTTCCTGTACTGGACGTTCCCCGTGGCCCCCCCGCGCTACCTGCCGGAGTGGGGCTTCGTGGACACGATGCAGCAGTACGCGAAGCTCTCGTACCAGGCGCAGTCGCTGCGGCCGTTCGTCAACCCCTTTGCCGCCGTGCCCTCGCTGCACGTGGGGTGGGCGATGCTCTTCGCGATCGTGATCTTCCAGGTGTCGCAGGCGCCGCTCGTGCGCGCCGCCGGGGCGTCCGTGCTCGGCCTCCAATCCGTCGCCGTGCTCGCCACGGCGAACCACTTCCTGTTCGACGCCGCCGCCGGCGTCGTCATCTCGCTGGCCGCGCTGGTGGCGGCGTACTGGCTGGACCGCAGCGGCTATCCGAGGATCCGCGACTCCCTCCGCCGCCGCCTCGTCTAGCCCTGCTCCGAGGCTTCTACCGCCGACAGCCACGCGATCGCCAGGAAGCCGGGCCCCAGCCGGGCGCCCTGGTGGCGGGTGAGCGGCGCGATCACGATCTCCGCCGCGTCCAGGTGGCGCGCGCACCACGCCCCCATCGCCTCGGCTGCCGCGCCCGCCGCCGCGTGGTGAACCGCGATCCGCGGCCGTCCGCCCTCGGCGCGCAGCCGGCGTGCGAACTCGTCGCGCAACGCCGCGAGGGCGTTCTCGCGCTTCGGCACCGCCGCCAGCGTGTGCACCGCCTCGCCGTCGAGCTCCGTGACCATGCGCGCCGGGGTCACGTACAGGCTGGGGGCGACCAGGCCCACCACCTCCGGGTGCTCCAGCATCGCCATCACGTGCGTGCGCCCGGCTGCCGCAAGCGCGAGGGCCGCCGCCGCTCCGATGGTGGCGCCGGCAGCAGCGGCCTCGGCGGCCACCACGGCGGCCCAACCGGCGCCCATCAGCGCCGCGCCGGTCTCCACCACCCGGAACGCGGCACCGCGCTCCTCCACAGCCGCGCGGGCAGCGTCCGCCGCCTCGGGCGGGCTGCCGTAACCGTCCCCCGTGCGGACGTACAGGACGCCCTCGCCGGGCTCTGCCACCGCCCCACACGCCCGCGCGATCGCCGCCACCTCGAAGGGAGCGCGTTCGAGGAACAGCCGGGGGATCGGGACGCGCTCCAGGAGCAGCTCCGGCTCACCGGGCGTGACGGCGATACGCAGCGCCACGCGCGCCTCCTGCGGCACGCAGGCGTCCGCGTCCACGACCACGCGGAAGCGTGCCGGGGAGCCGGACAGGGGCGAGGGCGGGGGTGGGGCCTGGGGCATGACGGCGCTCCTGCCGCTGGCCCGTAGCGTCTGGCCGGGCTCGTGTGCTAGCGTTGGGTGGTCTGGGACCTGCCGAAATGGGGGTCTCGGGCGGCCTCACTCCCCCAGCCCCTCCGACAATACCGGGATGGCGGGCCGAGATCACACCGGGTGAGGCCGCGAAGTGTGCGTGTGGACGACTAGGTAGCGGACGCAGACTCACCAGATGCAGACGGCCGAACGCAAGCAAGAGATCATCGAGCAGTACAAGCAGCACACCAGCGACACCGGCTCGCCCGAGGTCCAGGTGGCGCTGCTCACCGACCGGATTGTCCGGCTGACGGACCACCTCCGCGAGCACAAGCACGACTTCGCCACCCGGCGCGGCCTGCTGAAGCTCGTCGGCCAGCGCCGTCGACAGTTGCGCTATCTGAGCAACACGGATGTGGACCGGTACCACACGCTCATCAAGTCACTCGGGCTGCGCCGATAGCGCAGCCCGCTGTGTTTCAGGCGCCGCAACCGGGACTTCTGTCGAGGCCGCGTGCGGCGCGGACGTGCAAGTAGCGAGAGATAGAGACACCGTTCATTCCGCGGACGTTCAGTCCGATCCGCAGTTGCGGCAGCCGCAGGCCCCCTCGTCCCACCGCTTCCCGAAGCGGCCGCGAGGGTCCCCCCGGCACTCAACCCACCGAGGCGCACCCAACCACCATCGCGCCCGGTCTGCACCGCCGCCCCGCAGACCCCCGAACGTCCCCGCCCCGGCTGAGGGCCGGCCGGCGATCCAAGGCGATCGCCCCGTGACAGACGAGAGAGATAAAGAGGTACACCCGTGACCAACACCGGTGCGCAGACGCGCACATTCACGACCGAGATCGAGGGCAAGACCCTGGAGATCGGCCTCGGGCGACTCGCCCAGAACGCCGCCGCGGCGTGCACCATCCGCTACGGCGACACGGTGCTCCTGATGACCGTCTGCGAGGGCGACCCCCGCCCCGGACTGGACTTCTTCCCGCTGACGGTCGACTACGAAGAGCGCATGTACGCGATCGGAAAGGTCCCCGGCTCGTTCTTCCGCCGCGAGGGCCGTCCCGGCACGGACGCGACGCTGACCGCGCGCATGACCGACCGCCCGATCCGACCGCTCTTCCCGAAGGGCTTCAAGCGCGAGGTGGAAATCGCCGCGCTGCTGATCGCCTCGGACCGCGAGAACCCGGCGGACCCGCTGGCGACCACCGCCGCGTCCGTCTGCATCAACATCTCCAGGCTCCCGTTCGAGGGCCCGGTGTCCACCGTTCGCGTCGGTCGCGTCAATGGCCAGCTGAAGGCCTTCCCGACCTACGCCGAGCTGAAGGAATCCGACCTCGAGCTCACGGTCGCCGCGACCACGGACTCGATCGTGATGCTCGAGGCGGGCGCGAACCAGATGCCCGAGGCCGAGCTCATCGAAGCCATCGAGTACGGCGAGCGCATCTGCCAGCAGTTGAACAGGCTGCAGGCGGAGATCATCGCCGCGTACCCCGTGACGAAGATGGAGTGGCACAAGCCCGTCGAGGACACGAGCCTCATCGAACTGGTCGGCAAGCACCTCTCGGCCCGCGGGCAGGAGATGCTGGACGCCGTCCAGGGCGAGGGCTTCCGCGGCATCGACGAGATGGGCAAGCGCGTCTACGCGGAGCTCTCCGAGGTCGACGCGGCCATCGACGAGAAGGCCGTGCGCGCCGCCACCGAGACGGTGCTGAAGGCATACGTGCGCGGCCGCGTCCTGAACGACGACGTGCGCGCGGACGGCCGCAACTCCACGCAGATCCGCCCGATCTCCGCTGACGTCGGCGTGCTGCCGCGCGTCCACGGCTCCGGGCTCTTCCAGCGCGGGCAGACGCAGGTGCTGACCGTCGCCACGCTGGGCGCCATTCGTGACCGGGCGAAGATGGACAACATCGACCCGACCGAGTGGAAGATGTACATGCA
>Ga0172380_10005355_pt1 | contig 15601 bp, 12 predicted proteins | sample Leawe162metaG_FD_119747 | JGI IMG/M metagenome (GOLD analysis project Ga0172380, IMG submission 119747) | Leachate microbial communities from a municipal landfill in Southern Ontario, Canada - Leachate well 162 metaG | ecosystem: Engineered > Solid waste > Landfill > Unclassified | place...
CTCATCATATACGTATTGCTTTTTTTGGCCCTTATTAATGCTGAAAAGCGGCGGTTTCGCTAAGTAGATGTAGCCACCTTCAACAATTTCTTTCATATAGCGGAAGAAAAAGGTCAAAAGTAGGGTTGCAATGTGACTACCATCGACATCGGCGTCGGTCATAATAATGATTTTGTGGTAACGCAGACCGTTAATATCAAACGCGTCGCCGATACCTACTCCGAATGCCTGAATCATAGCGACAATTTCTTTATTGGCAAACATCTTATCAAGACGGGCTCGTTCGGTGTTGAGAACTTTACCACGAAGCGGCAAAATCGCTTGAGTTTTGTTATCCCTACCCTCTTTAGCAGAGCCGGCAGCCGAGTTACCCTCAACGATGTAGATTTCGCTATCATCAGGGCTTTTTGACGAACAATCCCACAATTTTCCCGGGAGTCCCATGCCGTCGAGTGCGCCTTTTCGTAGCACGTTGTCACGTGCCGCACGAGCGGCCTTGCGGGCACGAGCCGCTAGTACTGATTTATTGACGATTTTCTTGGCGATATCAGGATTTTCGTCCAGATAGTACGCGAAGTACTCGTTCATCACCTGCTCTACGTAGCGCCGGACTTCCGGGTTACCTAGCTTATTCTTTGTCTGTCCTTCAAATTGCGGGTCAGGAAGCTTCACAAGGATAATCGCTGTCAGACCTTCACGAATATCATCTCCTGTCAGGTTCTCTTCCTTTTCCTTCAATAAGCCGGCTTTTCGTGCATATTCATTAATGACGCGTGTCATTGCTGATCGGAAGCCGATTAGGTGCGTGCCGCCATCGGGCGTCAAAACGTTATTCGCGAACGGCTTTACTGTCTCAAGGTAACTATCATTATATTGAATCGCTACCTCTACCATCGAGTCTTCGACTGATTTTTCAACGTAGAATGGCATGTCGTTAAGAACCTCTTTGCCGATGTTCAGGTGCTTTACGTAGCTCTGAATACCACCTTCAAAGTAAAACGCTTCTCGTTCGCCAGTACGATTATCAACGACGGAGGTGAACACACCCTTTGTAAGATACGCCTGATGGCGAATGTAATTGACTACCCACTTGTAGTCAAACTCTACTGTTTCCTTAAAGATAGTTGGATCAGGATAGAAGGTAATCGTCGTTCCGTTCTTACGGTCAGTCTTACCAACTTTCTTCAGTGGCGCGACGGCGTTACCAGTTGCGAACTCTAAGCGATAGAGTTCGCCCTTTTGAACTACCTCGGCAACCAATTTTGTTGAGAGAGCGTTAACCACGCTCGACCCCACACCATGAAGGCCAGAAGACACCTTATATCCCCCACCGCCAAACTTTCCACCCGCATGTAGCACTGTTAGTACAGTTTCGAGCGTACTCAGACCTGTCTTTGGATGTTTATCGACCGGAATACCTCGTCCATCGTCGGTAATCGTAATACCGCCATCATCGAGGATAGTAACCTCGACACGTGTCGCGAACCCCGCAATCGCTTCATCGATTGAGTTATCGGCAATTTCTTTAATAAGGTGGTGCACTCCATCATATCCGGTGCTTCCAATGTACATACCCGGACGCTTACGGACTGGTTCGAGACCTTCCAAGACTTGAATTTGAGACGCGTCATACGACGCATCGGCTGTTTGTTTGGCCATTTTCCCTCACTTATTTAGCCATAGCTGCTATTTACACTACCTGTATTATATCGAACTATTTGTATTCGCTCAAGTGCTTGTGTTGAACACAATACTTATGCTAAACTCAAGGTAAAATTACTATTAAAAACCAACATAACTAACACTAAGCTAGGAAACGAGAAAATGTTTCGCAAAATCGTGTCAAATCTCCCCTTTAGTCCAGCCCTGGTAGGCCAGCTGGGCTTTTACGCAAAGCGACTCCGTAAAGAGGAGACAACGCGACGCGCTGGTTTAATCATTACAGCGCTTGCATTAGTATTTCAATCTCTTGCCGTTTTCTCTCCGCCAGAAGCGGTAAATGCGTCCAGCTCTGCCGATTTTATCCCTGGTGGAGTCAAAACCAAGCAAGCCTTCCTCGGTCATTACGATAACCAAGGTACACGCATAAAGGGGCTCTTTTCGAGTCTTGGAATTACCCGTTCCGAAGTGGCAGCTGCAAAGGAAGGAACAATTTCAAAATCGGGTGTTGCTGGCAAATACAACTGGTCTCGAACTAGTCTTTATAGCTATGCCCAGGGGCAGCGATCTTACACATTCAACAGCGGAAGCGCTAGTACTACTTTTTACTACCGACCACTCTCGCTGACCGCTAATAACCCTCCCTACAAAGTACTTGTCGGGCATTCGGCAAAGTTTGGATGGTTCGCTATCAAGATGGACTGTGGCAATCTTGTCACAAAAACTCCCCCAAAAGAGACAAAGCCTGAAGCAATCTGTAAGGATTTAACAGTTAAGCGCCTCTCGGCTATTCGATTCCGAATAACCGCTGAAGCCGCCGTGAAAGACGGCGCCAAGATAAAAGGCTACTCTTTCGCTATCGCGCACAAGGGTAAAACAACCCAAAAGAAAAAAGACACCTCAGCAAAGACTGCTTCGATTGAATACCAAAATAATGATGCCGGCAACTACGCCGTCTCTGTTACTGTGCGATCTTCCGAAGGTCCCGAATCATCAAGCGATTGCCGCGGTAGCTTTTCGGTCAATACAGATGCTGCCTGCCAAGACTTGACCGCTCAGAAGCTTAGTCCAGTACTGGTCAGGATAACCGGTAAAACCGACGTGACAAAAGGCGTGACAATCAAAAAGTACATCTACACTATCAAGAATGATTCGGGTCGTACAATCGCCACCAAGTCCTTCGATTCAGCCTCAAAGAGCCATAGCTTCAGCTACACACAGAAGGCTCCAGGAACCTATAAAGTCAGTCTCGTCGTGAAGACATCAATTGGCGACCAAAAAGGCAGTAACTGTAAAGCGATCTTTAAGGTACCCGTTCCGTCGACGCCAGCCGTTATATGTAAAAACGTCGAAGCAACGATTAGCAACCGAACAGTCATTTCTCTTGTTGGATCTGCTCAAGCCACTAACGGTGCTACGATTAAGAAATACACATTTATTGTCAAAAATGCATCGAATAATGAAGTAAAACGCATCGATGTGACTTCGAACAAATCGAGTGTCACTGCCGAAAGCTTTGAGCTAGGGGCACCAGGTGAATACTCCGTCGAGCTTATCATCTCCTCCAGTCTTGGCGACATCACGAGTAGTGACAACTGTGTAGATAAATTTACAATAACTAAGTCCGAGGTCTGTATGGTTAACCCTGCCCTCCCGAGGGATAGTCCCGAATGCCAACCCTGCCCCGGCAATCCAACGATTTGGATTAAAGATGATCGGTGTGCCGCTCAGATTCTCAACACCAAGTCAGCCATCAATCAGTCTCGAGATAACCTATCGGCAACCAAGACGGGCGCACGGGGTGGAGATAAGATCGAATACACTATCAGTGTCGAGAACCGTGGCCTTGTTGCGAAAAAAGTAACGATTCGCGAATCGCTCAACGATGTCCTCCAGTACGCCACTCTCATTGATGGCGGCAGTGGTACATTCAAAAAATCTGACAAGGTTCTTACCTGGCCCGAAGTTGCTATTGAGCCTGGAAAGACACAGACGCGTAGCTTCGTCGTTCAAGTAATGAAAGAAATTCCTACGACAAACACAGGTGTTAGCGATGAGTCTTCTTACGACTGTGTAATGACAAATACCTTTGGTAATTCTGTCGACATCGCCATTAAGTGTCCGCAAGAGAAAGTATTGATTGAACGTACCGTCTCAGAGTTACCAAAGACCGGTCCTGGCGAGAATATCCTCTTTGCAGGTATACTGTTCGCTGTTGTTACCTACTTCTACGCTCGCTCACGCCAGCTGGGTACGGAAGTAAAGCTGATCCGACGCAACGTTAACGCTGGTACAATTTAACCTGAGGAGTGGTGGGATGACCGAAAGAGTCGAACATAAATCGCATAATCAAAACGAACGTAACAACGAGGCATTAGAGCGTCAAGCGCAAGAGCGCAAAGAACAGCTGCGCGAGCAGGTAGAACGCCGCGCGGAAGCATCGAGAGAGCATGGTCCAGAACGAGCATCTCGCGAGGCAGAGCGCGAAGCCAAGGAGTTGGCGCGAGCCACCGAAAAAGAGCGCAGTCATACAGAGAAGCGAGCTGTTTCGGCAGGTAAGCACCCCGAGAGGCTTGTGCGCACCAAGAAAACTCTTAACGCATCGTTTGACCGTGAGATGAAAAGTGTACGCTCAGAGATGTCGGCGCCGTCTCGCACTTTCAGTAATGTCATTCACAATAAGACCGTTGAACGCGTTAGCGAAGCAGCTGGCAAAACTGTTGCTCGCCCGAACGCAATCCTAGCCGGCTCGACTTTTGCACTTATTTTTACAGCCGCACTCTACTTCTGGGCAAAGGAGGCTGGCTACGCACTGTCTGGCTTCGAAACAATCGCCGCCTTCATCATCGGCTGGTTGTGTGGCATTATCTTTGACTTTGTACGCATTGCTATTACTGGTAAAAGCTAGATCGAGTACGTCCGCTTAGTGGCTCCCTGAGCTTCTGTCGGCCCGCATTACCCTTTGCGTAGCTTGACTGAGACTTCGTTCCCGTCGGGAGATGCACCGTTACGAAGGTCTAATTTATCACTATCAGCAGTCTTCTTTTGTGACGGCTTATCATCCGAGAAGATGCCGGCCGCTCCTGGAGACTGTTCCAGGGTCGGGACTGGGGATGATGAGGATATTACTGGAGGTGCTGAATTGGAGCTCTGAGGCTGCGCTGGTCCTTCTTGAGGCAAGGTGGCTGGTGTGGCCACAACAGACTGCCCCTCCGCAGAGAATGATGATCGGGGTGTACCACCGCCAAGCTGCTGGCGCTTCGCGAGCCATTCATCGAGAAATGATGAACCCGATGCTTTTGGAGCGGCACCTTGATTTGTTGCGCCCTGCTTCATCTTGCTAAGGCGTTCTGCCTTCTCTCTTTCGGCCGCCCCTAGACGCTTGAAGATTTCTTCTTCGACAACCGCACGAGGCTTACCGTACTTGGCTGCCGAGAGGCGCTTCAAAGCATCGTTGAGATGCGAGTTGGGCTCGCCCATCGGAGCAACGAATGACATACTAAATGGCGCCGAAGGTACGTTATTAATCATCACGCTACTGATCGATTGGTAGTTCGGCAGCTTCGTCAAATCTTCGGCGTCAAACGTTGGCTGGAATTTCTTCTCCATGATTTCAGCGTCGGTAATACCGATACGACCGGAAACAACTGTTCCGACGTTACCGATAATCGCCTCCCTGATTTTGTCGGTCAACTGTGTCATAAATTGATTACCGAGGATAAGATTGAGGCGATACTTCCTGGCCTCTGACAGAATCGACTCAAAGCTCTCGGTTGCAAAATTCTGGAACTCATCAACATAAAGTGAGAAGTCCACACGCTGATTCTCTGGTATGTCAGCCCTACCCATAGCAGCCGCCTGAAACTTCATGATAAAGATAATACCAAGTAGCTTCGAGTTCAATTCCCCCATCTTGCCCTTCGAGAGGTTTACGAGCAGAATCTTTTTATTGTCCATGATGTCACGCAAATTAAAGCCCGATTTCACTTGCCCGATGATATTACGCATTGCATCATTAGAGATAAACGGACCAAATTTTGACACGACCCAACTAATCACTTCTCCAGCTTCGTTTGAGCGCTGTGAGGCCGGAAACTCTTTGGTCCAAAAATCGAGCACTGTCTGATCAGTCACGTACTTCAGTTTGCTTTTCACGAAGTCTTGGTCGATTAAACACTTTGGAATATCGATAAACGTGCCGCCGGCAGGATCACTCATCAAGAGCAATGCACAGTTGCGGAAAATATGCTCAAGGCGCGGCCCAACAATGCCAGTATGCCCTGGGTCATAGAGTCCGTACAGCATGTTAATCGCTTCCTGCACCAAGAAGTCTTTCTGATCTGGATGATCGAACTCAAACATATTGAGGCCAATCGGGTTCTTCATGTCGCCTGGATTAAAGTAAATGACGTCCTCGACGCGCTCTTTCGGCACCTTACCAAGCAAAGCCTCTACTGAATCACCGTGCGGATCGACGAACGCAAATCCTTTTCCATCCATCATATCTTGGTACGCCAGGTTTTCGAGTAACACTGACTTACCGGTGCCTGTCTGCCCAATGATGTAAGTATGACGACGACGGTCATTGGTGCTGAGGCGAATCGGTTTCTTCAAACCACGGAACTCGTTGTAGCCCAGCAAGAACCCCTCCTCCATCACCTCGGTTGGGCCGTCAACCTGTTTCGAAAGCTGTCTCTGCACTTGTGCCGTTGGGATGTTCTTTTGATCGGGAAGATGGAATATTGTCGCAAGTTCAACAGTGTTAAGAATATTGTTATTAACCGTTTGTGGAAAGAACCTAAATATATAGGCGGTTACGAGCTCTTCGATATTGCGCGATACCGCGAACTTGAATCCATTGTAGGTTGCCGAGTCAAACAAAGCGAACGCGGCAACGACGTTCTTAAGTAGCGCCTGTGAACGAGCAGACGTGTTAGAGGATACAACGACCCGGATGAGAACCTCGTATCCAGGATAGCGGGTTTTTTCTTCGATTGCTTCTACTTTTGCTCTTTCGAGTGATGTCAGCTGCGTGTCTTCTGGCTTCGTCTTCTCATCACTACTTTCTGGTGGCTTCCAGAGTGCTTCCATGATATCTTTTGGCGCTACAAGAGCCGCAAAGCCCGACTTCTTCCCTTTATTTTTGGTAATTTTATCAGCCTCGGCAACAGACTTTTTCGTCCAATTGTCAGCCGCCGGCCGAAGCAGAATTTGTACACCGATACCGTCTTCTCGCCCCGCAGCAGATAAAGCGTTCAAAAGAGCTCTCGAGGCATCCCGTTTCGACTCCTGGAAGGTTGCGATTGGATAAACCGACTCTTTCTTAAGCGTAAACTCACCGCCGATAGTCCCGCTCAGTTTACCTACCTCGCTAAAGATAGTATGCTCCTCAACTTCTTCAAGCCTTGCCGAGGGGTATGCCGCCGCCACTGCTTGACGAATCACATCAATCAGGACGACCGGTACGACCGCATAATAGTAGACCAACCCGTCACGTGCGACGACCTCAAAGGAGATATGCCGTTGCCCATAGAGTTTTGTTTTGAACCCCTTCGTCGCCGTACTCGAAATGATGTTGTACATCACTTGCGCCTGGCTGAGCACCTCTTCAGTCAGATCTCGCTGATCTCTTCCGCCACCTTCGATGTCATCACTTGAAGGAGGTAGGTGAATCATCATTGGGACCATTTTCAAACCGCGCTCGTAGTTCTTCGCCTCACGAAAGCTTCGTTGGTACATAGAAAAGAGAAATAGGCCTGCCGCCCCGATAAGCGCCATGATGGCAACAACACCGATTATCACCCCTATATTCATCGGTTCACCCTTTTACTTACGAACTTCCTAGTTCCTTACCGTATCGTTTTTTCAAATAATCTGCCTGTAGTTTTCCTACTTCTTGTTCACGCTTATGTGGATCATCTCGTGTCTCAGCGATAATCTTTTTTGCCTTGTCCACCCACTCTTTTTCAATCAAATCCTCGTCCGCCGCAACTGCGGGGTTATCATCACTTGGGGTGGCTACACTAGTGTTAGCAGGGGTCGTTGCAGGAAAGACAACAGGAGTTGGAAGTGCTGCTGACCCTGCTGTTGGAGCCTGGCTGACTTGCTCATGATTTCGCTCCGGGCTCGGCTCTGCTTTCTCTGGGGTTTGTGCCGACATATGTTCAGGTGATACAGGAGTCGGCAGCTCAACCGAATGTGGCACCTGAGGAAATGATTCGGGTGAAGACTTTGGTTCCATATCTGTAATTATAGCATAATCATGTAGTTACTCATCGAGCGGTTTTAGCTACGTCTTTCAATATAAAAATACCCTATCGCTACAAAAATTCCCACCAATACGACCTCGTACCAGTGCAAGCTTCCTACCGACCCAATGCCAATCAGCATCACTGGTGCAAGCGCCACGACCGATGCCAGATAGTACGCCTTCTGGGTCGACAACTCCTGTGGCGGCTTCGCTCGTGTAAACTTCATCCACCTCTGTAGCAACCGAATAATCCAGCTGCTCCAGCGGATAAGTGCAGTAAAAACACCGACAAACATGACATAAAGTAAAAAGAATACGGTGAGTATGCCGGCTGGACCTACCTGGGTGGGGTTATAGTTCGTCATAACAAAAATAAGCAGCCCGGCTGCTATCACTGTCATAATGGTAATTATTTTTGCAAACATTATTCTTATCTTAATCCAAGGGAGTCTGAGCGACAAATCGTAATATCGTAGTCGCGACAACCGCCGCTAAAAAAATATTGGGCGCGTGCTTCTATGATGATCTGCCGCTCGAGACAACTGACCGCTCCAGCAAGTGCTGGGGCAAGTGGTTGAAGAGGTTCCGCTACTGCGCTGAGCACTCTCGCTACTATTATTCGCGTAATACTAGGGATAAGCTCAGCACAGAGGTACTAGTCTTCAATATATCAATCCTCGAGAGGATCAACGAACAGGCTCGACACCTAAGGTTTAGGCGAAGCCACGGTAACACTCGTTATGTACAAACGTACCAAAGAAGGTGCGTGAACCGTAAGGTTCATTGTTTAGTGATTTTCGTACTGTTTATTTTGTGTGTTACCGGATTTTCCGTCTAAAGCAGGTCTGCTACTTTACCTCACTTCCCAAGATGGGATTGTGACGACGGTCAGTTATTGTTGGATTGTTAAGGTGGTTTTTGGCTTTTTTGTTTTTGTAAAAGCTTAATCTCACTTTAGCACGAGCATCTTGATTAGTCAATACCTTTTGGTGTGTATAACTCATCAAGTTGTTCATTATCTAGTTTTTAAGGTGTTCTTTATTACCTGAAGAGTTAATTACAACGTTGTTATAATGCCTAATTCATAAGACGATGTCTCGCCCATTACGCAGTACTCCTCCCTCACCAGCCACCGTCTTACCCTCAACCCCCTATCTACTGGTTCTCATTTTGAATACACAAAGCACCAGTCCTACCACCAGACTAGCATGGGGCCTATACTCTCCTGTGGTGAAATCCTTCAGTAGATTCCCTAACCCTCAGACCGATATGGCACTAACTAAATGGTATCTGACGCGTCGGCATTGTCTTACCCGACTCACGCGCGCTCTTCGGCAATCCGACTCAAACATGACAATAGCCGAACAAGCGTACATCTTTACCGTTTTGTTCGGTGACTCTTAATCATGCGCGACAAGGGGCTTACTTGGCCGCTCGTATGAGCTTATTCAAAAGCGGCATACCTACGACAATTTCCAATCAAACAAGCTGCCTAATTGATGGCACGTCAAGATTTGCTACCGTATTCACTCCGCATGATGCAACGTCGCTGGTTTTTAACCAGTTCGGAGCAGCCTAAGTAAGAAAAGCTAGCTAGCGTGAAAACGTACACCTACACAGTCGCCTGACACTACATGTAGCGGCAGATCGACGTGGTATTTTTTACCCGAATAATCTCGAAAAAAGCTGTTGACATTAGCGTTTTCCCGTCATATTATAGGGGTAGCCTTGAACAAATATCTTGTGCAGAGGCCAAAAACAAAAAAGAAATCAAAAAACTCCACAATAGAAACGACCGTTCCTCGCAGGCGGTCGTTTTTATTTGCTGGGCAAGCCCGCTCCCGACACTCTTCTCTTCATTTTTTTCAAAACGAAAACGACCCTCGCGGGTCGTCTGCATACATGGTCATGGTGGAGCTGCGGGGTACTGCCCCCCGGTCCGATTGGTAACATACTACTCGTCTACAAACATAGTTTATTCCAGCTTTTGTAACGCATCATGATTCTTAGGAACAAACAAAAATGAATCAATCAGCGCGCAGTAAGTTGTCCGCGATTATAGCTGCTTCCCTATAAAGGCGTAAGTGACATAAATATGACACCGCCAAACCGCTCTATGTCACCTGAGGCGAGGCGATGGCTTACGCTTGGTAAGCTGGCGCAAATGCAAGTTTAGGTGCAGCGAAAGCTGACTTGAGGCTTGCATATGCTTTTGCAATTGGGTTTGCAATTAAAATACAGTTTACGTCTGTGGTCGGTTTGCAAAGTAGTTTGTTAATGTCCAACCGTCGAAAGCTATGTCAGCCCCATCTGGTTACCTCTGTTATTATAACAAAATTTGCGCCCAAACACAACCAGAGTATACTAAAAGTATGTCGAAGGTGGCGAAGATTCAATCAGTGGCACCGATTGGCTTCGAAGGAAGTCTGATCGAGGTAGAGAGCGATCTCAAACGCGGCCTTCCCTCTCTCCAGATAGTCGGTCTTGGCAATAAAGCAATCGAGGAAGCAAAAGAGCGCGTCAGAAGCGCTATTTTTAATTCCTCACTCGACTTTCCGGCTCAAAAAATCATTATCAACCTCGCCCCAGCCGAACTACCAAAAGACGGCACGCACTACGACTTAGCTATCGCCCTATCTATCCTCACTTCTAGTGGCCAGCTGAGGGGGTCTGAGGTAGAAAATGCTGTCTTTGTCGGTGAACTGTCGCTTGATGGCAAGTTGCGCCCCGTTCGTGGCATCATATCGATCGCCGAAACCGCGCAGAAAGCTGGAATAGCTCGTCTTTTCCTTCCTACGGCCAACCAGGAGCAAGCCCAACTCGTTGAACATATCGAAATTATCCCCGTCGGCTCGCTTCAGCAGCTATTCCTTCACCTCAAAGGAGAGCTCCTCATCAATGATACGTCCACAAATCTTCCTGCACGCCGGCCAACCCGCCCATCCCAAGAATCCGCCCGCATAACACTCGACGATATTCGTGGCCAAGAACAAGCCAAACGCGCTGCTATCATCGCTGCGGCCGGCCGGCACAATATCCTGCTCACTGGGCCACCCGGGTCAGGAAAAACCATGCTTGCCACTACGCTACTCTCCCTGCTTCCGCCCCTTTCTAGCACCGAGCAGATTGCGGTCACGAAGTTATATAGTCTGGCCGGTGAAACCCTTGACACAGTCATCTCTGAGCGTCCTTTTCGCGGCCCGCACCATACCGCCAGCCGAGTAGCCATGATAGGCGGAGGTAATAAGCCCAAGCCAGGTGAAATCAGCCTGGCGCACCTTGGAGTGTTATTTCTTGATGAGATCCCGGAATACCCTCGAAGCACGCTTGAATCCCTTAGGCAACCCCTTGAGGACAAGAAAGTCTCTATCAGCCGCGCCAACGGCCGTGTCGACTACCCTGCGGACTTTATGCTCGTGGCGACAATGAACCCTTGCCCTTGTGGCTATTACGGTGACCCAACCAAAGAATGTCGCTGCCTAGCCAACCAAATCCTCGCCTATCAGCAGCGCCTTTCCGGACCGCTCATGGATCGTATCGACCTCATCGTTCCCGTAGCGCGCGTGGCGACTAGCGATTTATTAGAGCATACTAAGTCGACAAAATCACAACAGAACAGCGCCCGTCTGGCTCTTGAAAATGCTCAAATAATGCAACACCACAGATACGGGCGAAGTGATTTTTACAATAATAATTTGTCGTCTCGCGATATTAAAACGATGATTGCCCTCTCGCCTGAAGTACGATCCATATTAAATATGGCGGCCGAGCGATTAAACGTCAGCGCTCGGAGTTACTTCAAAATCATCAAAGTTGCCCGCACAATTGCCGACTTAGAGTCGAGTGAGCACATCCAATCAACTCACATTGCCGAGGCGCTCCAATATCGTGCAACTACCTCTTGAATCAAGCCGGGTATTTATGGTAAAATAGCCGTCAGGTAGGTTCAGATTGCATACGAACCGCTTTTTAGTAATCACAAGGAGTAACCCCCATCAGCCAGAACGTCCGTATCAACACAGCCATCCGATCAGAGGAACTACGAGTCGTAGGAGCAAGTGGAGAGCAACTGGGAATCATGTCGCGCGCAGATGCGCTTCAAAAGGCAGAATCCCTCGGCGTCGACCTGGTGGAGATATCTCCAAACGCTAACCCGCCGGTAGCAAAACTCATCGACTGGGGTAAATACCAGTACCAAAAGATGAAGGAGCTACAGCGCAACAAGCAGAAGAGTAAGCAATCAGAACTCAAGCAAATGCGTTTTGGTCTCAAAATAGGTAGTGGTGACCTCGAGATCAAACTACGCAAGATTCGAGCCTTTCTGGCAGAGGGCCACAAAGTGCGTATCCAGATTTTTTATCGAGGACGCGAAATGGCCCACAAGGAACTTGGCTACGATATGATTAATAAAATTATCGGGTTACTCGAGGACGAAGCTGTCGTTGAACAGCAGCCAATGATGGCCGGTCGAAACCTCAGTATCACCGTAAGGAGTAAATAATGCCCAAATTAAAGACCCACAAAGGTACCGCGAAACGCGTCAAACTGACGAAGACCGGTAAAATTACCCGCCAGCGCGCATCGGGTGGCCATATGCTGGCAAAAAAGTCCAAGAGCCGTAAGCGCGCAATCAATACCACTGGTATTGTTACCGGTTCAATGGCGAAGAACATTAAACGAGCACTAGGAGTTTAATCATGCGAGTCAAACGAGGCGTCCCAGCACGCGCTAAACACAAGAAAATTCTCAAAGCTGCCAAAGGCATGCAGCACAACCGTACCCGAAGCTTCAAACTGGCGAAGCAAGGGGTTATTCGAGCATTGCAGTACGCATACCGCGACCGTCGTAACCGTAAGCGTGACCTCCGCGGTTTATGGATTACCCGCATCAACGCAGCAGCACGCGAAAACGGCACGACCTATGGTCGGCTCATCGCCAGCCTAAAGGCTGCGAACGTTGAGCTCGACCGCAAGATGCTTGCCGAACTTGCCGTCAGTGAGCCCCAAGCGTTCACTGCTATCGTTAAATCAGCGAAATAGATAAGGACTTAGGTCCCCAGAACTAAAAACCCCTCTATAGGGGGTTTTTAGTTGGCAGCTCGGCGGTAAGCCGGGTTCTGTCGTGGATGGTCATCTATCTAGTACGCCCGTTGCCGGACACATCAAGCGGTTAGCGAGCCATGGACGGACCGTCCTTTATATGACTCTCCTTGCAGCAGGCGGGGTTTACCTCCTCCGTATGTCACCATACGTTGCTGTGAGCTCTTACCTCACTCGTTTCACCCTTACCGACCGAAGTCGGCGGTTTTGTTTCTGTGGCACTTTCCCTAGACTCACGCCCGGTCGCCGTTAGCGACCGCCCTGTCCTATGCTGCCCGGACTTTCCTCTCGTAGGTTTTATCCTACCAGCGACCATCTACCGAGCTGTCGCTATTAATTATACCGTAGTTTAGCGTGCTTCAGCTTGCGCATTGAGAATCTTGTTGACCATTCCGTCAGCCAGCTGATTGTATTCCCGACGGACGTGCCGAAACGTCACGCTTTCAAAGTGAGATACAAGCTCTTTGATACGTTCATTAATCGGCCACAACTCACGATTCTTTATCTTGTAGGTTCCATTAAGCTGGTTGACGACCAAGAGACTATCGATTCTAAAGTCCACTACCTTCGCCCCCATCTCGAGAGCCTTCTCGAGACCAAGCCGAACCCCCTGATATTCCGCCTGATTATTGGTGGTTATACCAAGGTATAGCCCTCCCTGGTGAATGACATTTTCTGCTGCATCCATCACAACGAAACCGCTCGCGCTCGGGCCTGGGTTCCCACGAGAGCCACCGTCCGAATAGATGATTACTCGCTCACCCTTTGCGTCGCCGCGTGAAGCCGCCTCAATCACTTGACCCTGCTCGGGCTGGCCGGTGATTTGCTGAGCAGTTATGCCAAGAAGTAACTTAGCGCTCTCTGTCATATTTTCTTGCGATAACTCATTCGAGCTCCACCACTGATAGCGGCCGTAGTTTTCGCTGGGACGAATTTGCACAGCCGAACCTACCCCGACACTATACAGCAAGAAGGTATATTGAATGTCGCGGTCATCATGATCGATATACGTCAGTACATCCTGAAGATGGATTGCTCCAGGGATAATGCCCGTATCTTGGCTCAAGTGGCGTCGCAGCGCATCATCCGGCTGCTCACCATAATCAATCTTGCCGCCAGGCAGCTCATATTTCCCGAGGATTGTTTCACGACCATTAGCTCGCTGGAGGAGGAGAATCTTGTCGTCATAGCGCACAATGGCGCGAACTGATACTTTTTGTTTCATGTATTTAAATCCATACCCTTGGTTTGCTACTCCCAGTATATCACCTGGTCGAGTCGGCTATGCCTGAGCTGGCTGACCCTACCACCTCGGGGTTTTAAAAAAGACCCTCAGGGGGCAGCAGTGCGTGATATATCCCCGCGTAATTGCAAGGTGGTATCCTCCAGCACATCACCTCGGTGGTGCACCTTCTGAACCCATATCTAGATTCGTTAGGAAATCATGTACACTGCTGCCCGCTAGGGGTCTGTACCCATTATACCTCACTCCCTTACTGGAGACCAAAGATAACCATAAACACTGAAACGATCGCCTGAATCGCCGCAACCATATAGTGCCCGATTGCTGAGCTAGCCAGGAGAACAATCGCAAACACGAATACGATACCAAATTGCTCGATTGCCTCCATCCCGCGGCGAACGAAGTCTGGCGCCAAGGCATAAACAACCCGTGAGCCATCGAGCGGCGGAATCGGTAGCATATTGAAGACGAAGAACCCAAGATTTACCCATACGGACACCTGAAGCGCGTGGCCAACAAATGATACATTCGACGCATCAATGACGCTCCATAGACCAAAGCAGACAAATGCGATAAGAAGATTCGTTAAGGGGCCAGCTAGCGCTACGAGGGCGGCACCCCACTCTTCACCTCTTACGCGTGCCGGGTTGAATGGCACCGGTTTCGCACCACCAAATATAGGCCCCCCTAAAATCGCCAACATGACGGGAAGAATAATCGTTAAAAATAGATCGATATGTCGAACAGGGTTAAGAGTGAGCCTTCCCTGGATCTTTGCCGTGTCATCGCCGAGCCAGTAAGCCGTAAATCCATGCATTGCTTCGTGAAGCGTCATAGAAAATAGAATGACGCCCAGCACTAGTGCGATGTAACCGATATCAATATTCCCTATCTCCATTGGAACTTATTATACGGGAAAGTTCCCGCCAACGCTAAGGGGTTGACTGTAGCGTGGTTTTTCGGTACAATTAGACGGATTGTTCAAATAAAAGTAACGGAGTTTATCTTATGGCAGCACGCTGCGAACTTACCGGTAAAGGCAAGCAATTCGGCCACAATGTGAGCTTCTCTTTGCGCCGCACGAAGCGAGTCTTCAAGCCGAATCTACAAAAGAAGACCTTCGTGGTTGATGGCCAGAAAATTACAATGACTCTCAGTACTCAGGCCATTCGTACATTAAAGAAAAAAGGTATTATCGCCTGAATTTAAGCCTCTTTTAATAAAATAACCTCTTACTTGAAAGAGGTTATTTTATTGATATTACCACTGAGTGCGGATGCTTAGCTTCTTGTAATCTCAACAACTGTCAGGCTAGCCGGAAGCATAGCAAGACCTTTTACTTTATACTTC
>Ga0172380_10005356_pt1 | contig 15601 bp, 14 predicted proteins | sample Leawe162metaG_FD_119747 | JGI IMG/M metagenome (GOLD analysis project Ga0172380, IMG submission 119747) | Leachate microbial communities from a municipal landfill in Southern Ontario, Canada - Leachate well 162 metaG | ecosystem: Engineered > Solid waste > Landfill > Unclassified | place...
AAGCCATTTGGCACGGCGATGCTCACCACCCCGTTTCTGCGGGATGTGATGTATGTGTTGCGAAACCAGGTAATGAAGTTTGCGCGCGATATCTGCAGTTCAATATCAGCCAATACCGTCTGCCAAAGCTCTTGTTCTGTCATAGTGGTTCCCAAGCCGTTAGATGATTACTGCCATAATACCACACTGTGGATAACTCACCCAAAATACGCAGGTAAGCGAAGGACTGTGGATTGCTTGTGGATAAAATGTGCGCCCTTCGTATCTTATGGGCGAGGGATTGATTAATGAGGCCACTCCTGGTATGGTAGTGAAGTAATAAAGGACTATGTCTCTTACCTATCAACCAAAAAAGAAGCGCAGAGCCCGTGTTCACGGTTTTCTGCACCGCATGGCAACCGCAACTGGTCGCCGTGTTTTAAAGCGTCGCCGCGCCAAACAGCGTAAGCGCTTAGCGGTATAACGCATGTTTAAGCGCTCACAGCGCCTGAGCGCGAGCGAGGTTTCTGATGTGATGCGTCGCGGACGCGCCTTGCACGCGGAGGCATGTATGTTGCGGATCCTCCGCCTCGGGGGCACCACCCGCGCCGCCGTAGTGGCGGGGGGTAAAGTTTCCAAGAAGGCAAACGAGCGCAACTATCAGAAGCGTCGCGCGCGCCAAGTGCTACGTGAGGCGCTCGCCTCACTCGAGCCAGGGTTCGGCCTGGTTCTTGTGTTAAAGCCGGTCGTTAAGGAATATGAGTTTACCCGGCTAGAAGAAGAGATTCTATCCCTCCTTAAAAAGGCTTCTATCACCACGTAATATATACCTATGTTTAGCGGCATTGCCTCCCTCTTTAATACTCTTGTATTCGAACCACTCGTTAATCTCCTTGTGGTAGTTTTGCACGTGGTGCCCGGGGGCAGTATGGGGCTGGCGATTATTGTGGTTATTTTTTTAGTGAAGCTGGTTCTTTACTTGCCTTCTAACCATTCTTTAAAAACGCAGCAAAAATTAACAGTTCTTAGGCCGGAGCTTCAAAAGCTCGCCAAGCAGCACAAGGATGACCCCCAGGCTCGCATGCGGGCCCAGTCGGAATTGTATCGGGCGCACGGGGTAAACCCTTTTGCCTCACTACTCTTCCCTATTTTTGTACAGCTCCCTATTTTTTTCGGACTGTACCGTGTTTTTCTAACGGAGTTCAATGGAAATGGGTTTACGCCATACCTGTACTCATTCATTTCAGAGCCCAGTGCCGTCACGATGGAATTTTTAGGGGCCACACTTACAGAGCCATTCATTCCTTTTGCGATTGCCGCCGGAGTTGCGCAGTACATCCAGGCACGCTCCCTCGCCCAGCAAGCACCTAAAAATACGGCTACCGGGAAGAAGGGCGAACCCGATTTCCAGGCAAGCATGAATATGTCCATGATGTACATATTCCCTGTCCTTATTGGGGCATGGGGGATGTTCTTGCCATCTGGCCTATCGCTGTACTGGATTGTTTCTTCGCTCTTTTCATACGGGCAGCAGTATATTATACAGAGGAGAACATCTGAACGCGCTGAGGCAGCAAGTATTGAGGCGCCCGCATCAAAATAGGCAATTATTATGGATATCCGCAATCAACTACAAAAGGATGCCAAGAGCCTCCTGGAAAAAATGGGGTTTCAGTTTTTGGGCAACCCCACGATTGACGAGGAAGAAGGGCGATATCTCTTGAGTGTGTTTGTGGACGATCCAAAGAGCCTTATTGGTGACCGGGGCGCAAGTTTAAATGCGTTCCAGCAAATTTTTCGTCTTATCGTTTCCCGTAAGTATGACCCCGACATTCGCATTGATATTGATGTAAACGGGTACAAGAAGAAGCGCCAGGAGTTTATTCGTGAGATGGCATTTTCTGCTCGCCGCCGCGCACTCAATAACAAGGTTCCCGTAGAGCTTGAGCCGATGACCTCGTACGACCGCCGTGTTATCCACGCCACCCTCGCCAATTTTCCTGACGTGGCAACACAAAGCAGTGGGGAGGGCTACTCTCGTCGTGTCGTCGTAATACCGAAATAGCTATGCTGTACAAGATTGGCGCAAATACCCTCGCTTCCTCTCTAGGGAGAATTATAGGGAGCGCCTTTGCCCTTGTTTCGGTAGCATTAATGACACGCGCGCTTGGCGCCGAAGGGTTTGGTGAGTATTCTACGGTGGTTGCCTACCTCACCACGTTTCAAATTTTGGCGGACCTGGGCCTCTACTCCCTCTTCACCCGCGAGATATCGCAAAACCCAGCGCGCGAAAGAGAGCTTTTAGGAATATTTTTCACACTCCGGCTGCTTGCGGGAGCTTTTCTTTTGGCGCTTGCCGTCGTACTCGTGTTTTTCTTCCCGTACTCGCATGGCGTGCAAGTTGGTGTTGCCTTTGCCTCAATCGGGTTTCTCGCCGTATCACTCACGCAGCTCTTTATGGGAGTATTCCAAACGCGCGTTGCGGTGTACAAGGGTGCTATTGCTGAGGTTGCCGGCCGTGCGGTGCAGCTCGTGCTCGTCGCTTTCTTCGCCACGCGGGGCGGTGGGCTTTTCTCGTTTATTGTCGCGCTCGTACTATCTTCATTTGTTATTTTTTTCCTCAACCTACTCTTCGCCTGGCGCATTATTCCATTCCGTCTTTCCCTCCCCCCCGTGGAGGCGAAGCGCATTATACGCACCACGCTGCCAATCGCTATCTCGATCGTGTTCACGCTTCTCTACTTTCGGGTTGATACCCTGATGCTTTCCGTACTAAAGGGGCCGATAGAAGTTGGTTTATATAATGGTGCCTACAAGGTACTGGAGACCTTTATTTTTTTCCCCGCCGTGCTCGTTGGGCTTTTTTTGCCAATCCTATCCCGGCAAGCACAGGATGACAGGCGGGCATTTTCGCGCACTCTTTCGGTACTTGCCGACGGAATACTGGTGATTGTAGCACCCCTCGTCGTGGGGGGAGTTCTTCTTTCGGCGAGCATGGTCGCCCTCATCGGCGGGGCGGAGTTTATCCCCGCCTTTCTGTCTCTCGCAATTTTGTTCGGCGCGGTAGGGATGATTTTCTTCGGGACCCTATTTGGCAATAGTGTGGTTGCCCTTAACCTACAGAAGAAATCAGTAAGCGTATACGCGATAGGGTTTGTGGTAAATTTTGGCGCTAACCTATTCGTCATCCCGCGCTATTCCTACACGGGGGCGGCGTGGACAACACTCGGTACCGAACTTCTCGTAACCATACTGTTGGCACTGCTCGTGTGGCGCGCTGCTCACTTCACCTTCTCGCTGCGCGCCGGCGGTGGGGCTTTGGGGGCAAGTGCGTTTATGGCATTCGTACTGTGGAATATATACGCGCCCTGGGGCGTAGCTCTGGGGTGGTTTGAAATGGTACAGGTGGTTGTACTGGGAGCTTTTCTATATAGCGTTGCCTCACTCGCCTTCATTCCTTCTTTGTGGGAGCGGGCAAAAAAGTTGCAGTATCAAAAATAAAATCCTACCACCAGGGGTAGGATGAATAATAAATAGGTATGAAGAAGCCCCGGTAATCTTTCGAAAACCGGGGCTTTTGGCGCGAGTGTTACTTCGCGCCTAGGATCCAAGGAGGCGGGCCCTTGGCTGCATTATCGAAGGCCTGTGAGAGGAGAGGGTTTTGGATCTCATTCCCCTTCGCTCCCTCCAGTGAGGTGCGGTCAAAGAAGTAGTGCATCGTGTTCACGCCCTCCATCGTGAAGCTGACGTACACCTTTGAGAATGGGGCTTCCTTCCTTCGTTCGTATGTCGACCGAGTCACGAGAGAGGTACCGGTCGAGATGAACTCGTCATACTTAGCGATTTTGTAGACGAAGTTCTCGTCGTAGACGCTCTGGACATGGAACCAGAGGACGACTTCCCCCTTCCACTCCAGCGCGCTTCCCTCAAGCCAGATGCCCTTGGCGGTGGGCCTGTCGCTCGCCTTACTCTTGCTCCAGGATGTCTCCGCAAACATTCTGGAAGTCGCCTCTTTGGCGATGCTTGCCGCGAGAGCGTTGGCATCCTTCACCGATCCGCCGGTAGCGGAAGGAGTAGCCGCCTTAGTCGGCTCCGCGGAAGGAGCGGCGACCGTAGTGGCGGCCACCTTCGGGGTGCTTGTCTCCTGCCGGATCGTCACTGAAGGAGCCTCATTCGTCGCGGCAGCCGAGGGGCCGCACGCGACAGAGAGGAGGGCGCCCACGACCACTAAACCAGACAATACTGCGCGCACGGGGGCGCTCCTTTCTTTAGGCTTCCTCTATTTGTACAGAATCAGATTCTCCGATCCTGGTAAGGTGCTATAGTGTCACTATACCAAATTATACTACATTTGTCAAGATGTCTATAGGTGCGGGCGATTCTACCTCACGGGGTTCGCATTGCACATACAGACATCCCATCCGAAATCACCTGGAGCATCCATGGCTTCCGAAACGTAGCTAGCAAGGCACGCTCGGCTGGCTTGGTCCTCGTCACCAGGCACTTCAGAATTATCAATAAGCCATTCATTGTTTGGAGAGCCAGTTTGCCCGTAGTATCCCTCGCTGGTTAGCCCCCATTTTTCAGTTTGGAGTTTATTCCATATCGCCTTCGCTCCTCCATCTTTGCCACCCCCACTTCCGTATTGGCGGCAATTAAGAGGGTCGGTTCCCGATTGTTTCATACACACGGCGGCACAACTTATTTGGGTATCATCGTCATCTTTAACAATAATACCGTTAGCACTTTTAAAACGCGCAACAATCTCAGCCTCATGAGCTCGTTCGCATTTCTTTTTAAAATCGTAAATGCTGCCAGCCTTTTTAAAGCATTCTTGAATCGCGTCACTTTTTACAAGAAGTGCCGCGTAGGTATCCTCCGCCCCACTTCTATTCGTGAATGGTAGGGGCGCATACGGATGGTCGGTCGTATTTTTGAGCTGTCCTCCACTCGCGGTTGGCGCAGTCGGCGCGATAAGCTCAAGCGCTTTCGGGGAAAGGCTAAGACCGAGCTGTAGACTGGTAAGGTTTGGATTAATGAAGTTTAGGATTATGACGGATGACAGAAGGATGCCAATTCCGATAACAGTATTTTTAATTCCTTGAATTGCCTTACTTCTCTCCCCCGGATTAGCGCCGGATATAATATAGGCGAACCCAGCGTAGACAACTGTTACAAACGCAACAACTGCGGATATCCAGAGCGCGAAAATGAATATAAAGTTAACGAGGTTTTGAATATAAATTTTTGCCCCTCCTTCAGTGAGCTCATTTAGGCTCTTGTCTGTTCCGGGCAAACGCGGCCAATCCAACTCAAGATTGAGTTTGATGTCACTTGCTTGGGGTACCCTTCCTTCATTCGATGTGATAAAGATGGGCTTGCCATTCGCACCACCACCAACCCCTCCAGAGTTGATTCCGCGAAAAGCGGGCAAGGCAGCTATCTGCTGTTCCCGAAGGGGGGCGCCACTTAAGGTATCAAGAATTTGAATATGGAGGTGGCTTCCAAAGCTCTCGCCAGAATTGTTTGCAAGCCCAACAATGTCGCCTGCTTTTACTTGCGCACCCACACTGACCGTGGGTTCTTGAAAGTGGCACATATAAGACCTCTTCTGTACTGCTGAATGGACTATTTGAACCATCGCGCCACAGTTGGTGCTCCCTGGATATCTTTCGGAAATTTCAACAACACCATCCCAAGGAGAGAAGACAGGAGTTCCTGTTGTTGCTCCAATATCGAGGGCGACGTGATCTTTCGTTGCTCTTTTTGTACAATCGTCGTTTAGGCAGGCGCCCTTCAGGTAGCTCGTCCAAGTGTAAGAACTTGGCTGTCCAGGCAAGGGGAAGCATTCTTTAACACTTGAGCCAACGCACGTTGCTGTCTGGGCGCGAGCTTCATTAAAAGAAGGGGCGAACATGCCCAGACATGCGCAGAGTGTAATCCCGATTAGGTAAAGAATTGCTTTCATAGGAGCTCTAGGGATTCGGCGTATTGCTTGCATAGTGCAATCCAGGCAAGGTAATCACTTCCCGTCGCACTGCAAGATACGAGAAAAAGGCTAGTTTCGTGGGTAAGGAGAAATACCTCTTGTCGGGAATTCTCTACGGAAACAAGTTGAAGGTACTCGTTCCTTTCCTTTAAGGGCTGGGAAAAAGTCTGTCCGCTATAATTGCCGAGAGAGCCAGATAGTACCTGTTCAGCGCCCATATTTTGTCGCGCCCATTCTTCAACGGTCAGGTCTTCCGGAATGGGTAGTTTGGAAATGCGCAAGAAGAGACCTTCTGGCACGTCAACCCCTTCTTGGGCGAAGCCAAGCGGGTGGTAAAAAATAGAGAGACCGCTCACTCCACTTGCAATATTTGGTACCTGCCATGCCACGGGAACGGTTACCGCGTACCCATCGTGAGGGTTTACAACTCGCACCATCTCACCTTCTTTTTGGATTTCTAAGCGTCGTTGCCAGGATTCCTTAGGGGTATTGGGGGTTTCTACTAGATCGCCCTGCGGGAGAGAGATGAGGACTACAAGAATAACTAGGGTGGCGACGCCCCCTATAGCGAGAGTGATAAGCGCGGTTGTGTTTGAGAAGAGTTTCTTCATATAGATAGTATACCCTCTAGGAGCAGATAAATAAGTCCACAGGGTCACATGCGTCTAGCGCCTTAATGACAGCAGGCGTCGGGCAGCAGGTGGTGCTGATAGCGCACGTTCCATCTTTGTACGTGCCAGATTCCTGCATTTCTCGTACCGCTTCACGCGCTTCTCGGCATGAACGAAGGAGCATTTCTCCATTAGATTGTACGGCAAGGTTAAGCGTTTCATCCGCGGCAGAGATTATTTGGAGGAGGTTATCCCGCTGTTTCGTCATAGTATCGGCAATTTCATTTAGCCTTTTCGCCTCAGTGAATAGTTTTTCAGGGCATCCACTTGGGGCACTTGAAGGCGCGCACTGTCCTGTCACCGCGCCGCATCCCCCATCACAAGAGAAGGTTGTATTGCTACAGGTTGAGCTCAATACTTGTTTTGAGATATCCTGAATGTTTTTTATAAAGACATCTTCCTGTTTAGCGATATCTCTAAGAGGAAGGGATGCATTCGGGGATTGGGTCGGGCCACAGAAAAAATCTTGGGCAGGGTCGCATGAAGGAGCGGCGCCGAGCACGCGTAAGGATACGCAGGAAAGAGTCCTTTCCCCGCAGGAAGAGATGATGTTTCGGCCGCTATCAACAAGGGAAGAAAGAGACGTGAGGTTATTGAACTGAGTTTCGGCTTCTTGCAGAGTCTTAGCTATATCTTCCCTTTTAGGTAGCGGTTCTCCTACGCAAGATAAACCTTCTCCACAAATCCCAGCGACGCAGCGAGAGCATGTTTGCGATATCGTCTCGCAACTCTCATTGCCTTCATCATCGGTTGAGCACTGGGTATAAGAGCAGTCGTATTCCTCTCTAAACTCATAAGGAATAGGGTCGGGCTTGCAAAGGTCGGGGCTACACTCTTTCATGAGCGCAGTTATCGATGCAAAAATAGTTCCGTCTTTTCCCTTAATCTCCCCAAGTGTTTTTTTAAAAGTATCAAGATTTTCCGATAGCCGAATGCGGCTATAGTCAGATCCCAAATCTTCCGTGGCAGGGTCTTGAGCGGCCACGAGTTTAGGCGCTTGTATATTAAGTCCACCAACAACGAGAGGAGGGATAGTTACTAAATCGGGGTTGATAATTCGAATGAATGTGACTGACCCCAGGAGAATCGCAATCCCCACTATCGTTGAAATAATATGCTTGCGCGCGGCGCTTCGCTTCCCAGCATTAGCGCCACTTACAATATATTCAAACCCCGTATATACAAGGGATATAAACGCAAGTGCAGCTCCAAGTACAAGGGAGGTCGTGAAGATAATTTGAACCAATTCGTTAAGCTGAAGCCCTTCCCGAAGAGGAAGAAAGGAAGGGTAGGTAAGCTCTAGCGCAAGGCTTTTAGCAGGTAGGAGGGCGAGTGAGAATAGAAGGGCAAGCGCCCCAGCAACTACTCCGCTAGACGGCTTCGCGCCCTGCCGAAACCCCATAAGCACCATTACTGTCCAGCCAGGGAATATCTGTGCGATGGGAAGGGCTTCAATGATAAATACAAACGCTCTTTTTGTAATATATTTCCGCAGTTTTTTCGAAAAAGGGATACTTCCAAGACGTATCCAGCTCCATATCCCGATAGAAAAAAGCCCAAGGAACGCCACGACGGTGCCTAGTCCTGGAATAACGCTGAGTGCGTCTAATAGAATTGCGAGAAAAAGAACAACAACTTTTTCCCCGTCAGAGATTGGCTGGTGTTCGTTTTCCATTATCCTTCTTGGCTGCCAATCTCAATTTCTTGGGATGGGGCAAATTCAGTTTTCGTCTGCTGGAGTTTGATGCGCTGTTCGGGGTCGGTGGTTATAATTTGGTCCTCTATGTAGGAAGCGATGATTTTAATAGCGACGTGTTTGGTCCCCGCGAAGAAGAGCCCCTCCCCTACGTTGTCTTCCAGCAACATAAACTTTTCCTCATCGGTGAGGTTGAATATCCCTTGCAGTTGGTCGATGGTTGCAGGAGACTGCTTCATTAAAAGCTGGAGCGATGAGTTGGTGATAATCGCTTGGCCGTACTCGGAGCGCTGGAAGTCTGAAATATCCTGCGTGATGGTGGTCACCCCTAAATAGTACTTGCGAGCGCGCTTCACGATGCCAAACAGGAAGGAAGCACTCTCGGGGTACTGCAACATCCACCACGCCTCATCGATGATGAGCAAGCGTTTCTTGAGGGTTTTACGCACGTTCTTCCAGATGTGGTTGACGATGAGGTACATTGCCACTGGCCGTAGCTCATCCTCCATGTCGCGGATATTGAATACCACCAGCTGGCCATCGAGGCGCACGTTGGACTGCCCGTTGAGGAAGCCCGCGTATACGCCCTGCGTATACTTCTGGAGTCGCTGCGATAGGCTTTCCCCGCCTCGCATACTGGAGAGTATGTTCTGTAAATCACCCATAGTCGGGGGCGTTACCCCCTCGAAGCTGGAGCGTTCGGGTGTGATGTCTTGGGATGCGTACGCCTGGTTAATAGCTTCATTAAGGAGACTTTCCTCTTCGGGGCTCATATAACCAAGCATAATCTTGAGCAGGCCGATCACATTAATGATGTTGCCGCGCAAAATATCCGAGGAGCTTTCGTCCGCGGTTGGCTCGGGGAGGTCGAAGGGATTGATGAGGTCTCCACTATTGAGGGACACCTTGAAGAAGTTGCCCCCTGTTGCCTGCGCTAGGTATTGGTATTCGTTTTCCGGGTCAATAACAATAACGTCATCCCCCAGCATCATAGAGCGCAGAACCTCCAGCTTTATGGCATAGGACTTTCCGCTACCACTCTTGCCGATGATAATCGTGTTGGCATTCTCTAGCGAGAAGCGATCAAAGAGTACAAGGCTTGAGTTGTGGCGGTTCACCCCATACATAATTCCGCGGTCGCTCGTTAAATCAAATGAAACGAACGGGAAGGTCGAAGATAATGGCGACGTATTCATTGGCTGGGTTACCAGTAGAGCATCGTTGTTGTAGGGGAAGACACTAAGAAGCCCCTCCTTCTGCTGGTAGAGTGCTTGCTTGGCGTACACGAGACGGCTTTCCAGTTCGCTGCGCACTTCGTTTTCCATGCGGTCCAGGGCTTCAGGCGATTTGCCGTAGAGGGTAATGTAGAGCCCGAAGCGGAACATTTTTTCTTCAGACGTTTGCAGGCGGTCGCGCAGGTCTTCAATGTTTTGGTACGCCGCTTCAATCATTGGGTCCCGGATGAGGCCTTTTTCATCGCGTTCCATCATTTCCGCTTCAACGCTGACCAATTGGTTTTGAAGTTTTTTGAGAATTTCTTCGGTGGGAATAGGATCAATAAAGATAGCCACATCTACCGTGCGCCCCATATTAATGATGGGCGTGAGCCAGCTCTGCGCGAGGTACCGGGGGTACGTCAACACAAAAAGGGTGCGTGCGTGCGCATCCCCCATCTGAATGTGGTTGGCGCTTATGCGCATAGACGCGGGCGCGATAACATCGTATAAGGCTTGTTTTGCCAGTTCGTATGCCTGCTTCTGTTTTGCTTTTCGGTCTAGTGCCATATTATCCTTCAAAAATAGAACGCATAATGCTTTTCTTTTTCAAATCGCCGGAGTTGTAGAGGCTCCAGTATAGGGCGATGAGCTCGGCGGTGGTTAGTACGCGCGCCCGAAGGCCAATGCGGTGCAGGCCTGCCGATACAAAATCAATTCGCTGCATTAAGTCGCCACGGTAGCGGGAAAGGGATGCGTAATTGGTGCCCCCAATCTTGCCACCAGCGGCAGCCGCATTTTTGAGCCGGTCCATCGCTCCCCCCTGTTCGGTGCGTACCTCAACTGCGGTGAAAGGCACTACAATATAAAAATCCGTGGAAACAACGTCGGTATTTTCGGTGAATGTTCTGACGAACTTGATGTATTCCTGCGTTTGCATCTGCAGAAGGGGGGCTTTCTGCAGATAGTATTGCTGTTGGAGCATTTCCAGGTAGCCGTCCACATTCGCAAAGCGCGATGTAATGAAGATTTGCAAGGGGAATTCCAGTGAGTTGAGGAAGTTTTGGTATTCAAAAATAATAGCCTCCTGTTCTTCGGCGCTCTTGAGGGCGAAATTCAAGCTGGATACACTTAGTACCCCGCGCATCATTCCGCCCTTCAAAATAACCATATCCTCACGGATGGTATCAATTGGCAAAAGTTGTTGTGTTTGAGAGGGCATGTTAGAGGTCTTGCGTGTTAAGCAGGTCGGCGAGCTTATCAATCTTTTCGCGGTTGAGTTTGATAGCGGGTTTTTGGTTGGCGACAAATTTTTTTCCATCCGCTCGGGTAACACGCCTCTGCCAAATGTACGTTTGAGGCACAAAGAAAAAGGTAACCATGGAGCTGGCAACGCTCATGAGGGGGCGGCCATTGAAGGTGATGAAGATAAGGGGTAGGACGACGCTGGAAACGAGGGCGCCAGCTCCCAGGAATATATTGAACGGCAACTGAGTGTAGATAATAACGAGTCCCAGGCCAAGTGCGGTAACACTCAAAAACTGCCGCATCGTGAGGGGGCCCAGGATGCGGGTTTCGCGTTCAATAAATTGTGGGACTTCGTATTGTGCCATATTCGTCTATGAGCCTGCCTTCCGGCAGGTAGGCGTAGCGAGTAGCTACGAATATGAGCACCCCGCCGCAGGCGGGGTGCTCATATTATTGGGTCGCCCCTTGGTTCTGAGTAGCCTGTAGTGCCGCGTAGTTTTGCTCGGCTTGGGGCTGAATCGCCGCAAGGTCACGCGCTACGGGCGCGAGTATTTCGCGGCGGATGTCTTGGGCGATTTTTAATGCACCTTCTTGACTGATGCCGGCTTCTTGTAAAAAGCCCTGCACGATAAGACGAACTGGTATGAATCCCAATAGGACGTATCCGACTACCGCAGAAATCCCCCCCGTTTTTTCTTTGAGATTATTCTGGGATACTACGCGCTCTATTGCGTTTATTGTTTCTTCGGACACGGCGGCATCATAGAGTGCCGCCGGCACCGTACCCATTACGTTTTTAAATTGTGCATCAGAAATATGAAGCATAAGATTTATGCGCTAGGGGGTGCCGGAGGTGTTTCTCTAGCAGTGTCACGAGCGGCATCACGAGCTTCATCTACTACGCGTTCCCGCTCCTCCTCTCTGGTTTCTGAGCGTGCGGTGCGCAACGCAACCTGCATTACCGGGTTTGTTTCCAAGGAGGCCGCAAACGTGTCTGCTTCGGCTGGGTTGAGGAGGGGTGCGATGTGTGTGCGTAACTCTTCGGCGGTTGGCATGGGGGATGTTGGCGTCAATATTCCCCTTTCAATAAGAGTATCTAGCACACCATCTCGGAAGGCCAGGGCTTTTTGGGGATTTCGAGCAAGGTCTTTCACTGCAGATTGATTGATCTTGCCACTTCTCAAGAGTGCGGAAACCGAGGCAGAATCTTTCCATGTTTCAATGGGTAGGGCACTAATATCTTTTGGTGATAGTGCGGCCGCTGCCTTTTCCTTATCAGCATCCGGAACGAGGTGGATGTTTTTCTTCGTTACATCCTTAAATATCTTTGCCAATTCTACGTTACTCTTAGCGCTTTCGCGGAGGGAGTCGATAAGGGTCTCAAGCTCTTTATTCTTCGAAACCACCTCAGAGAACCCATCATTATCCTCTTTACCCAAAAGCTTAGAAAGAATAGCAACACGGCGGGGGTTACGCTCTTGTTGAAGATGCTGCTTTAGCTGCGCTCCCGTTAGTCCCTTGTAGCGCGTCTCCTCCACATCAAGTTCTTTTTTGGTTGAGTTGTTCAACCAAAGCTGCGAGCCAGCCGCGACCGCACCAAGGGCACCGCCTACCACGGGAAGCCCAGCACCTTTCACAAGCTTACTGGGCATATTTTTAATTCCAGGGATGGTAGCCTCGCGCTGTCTCAATGCGCCCGCACCAAATCCCGGGGTTCTAATAGAAACACCATCTCGCGCCTTACGTACGGCTGCGCGTCCAACCGCTTGCTGCCCCTCTACCCTTCGTCTATTCGCCCACTTTTGTGTTTCTTGCTGCACTCCTTGCGCTCGGCTCACAATAAATCCAGAACCCTTAGCGCTAACCGAGAAGGCTGCCATCATGCCCGCAATAACCGTGCCAAGCGCCATCGTAGACATTGTTGCCATGCAGAATGTACCCCCATCCTTGCCTTGGAGGACATTGTTGACGGGAGCGCCGTAGCCACTTGTCTCGTTGGTACCTATCCCACGGAAATTTTTATACATTCCACCCTCTCCACACGCGGTTCCCGAGGTAGATAATATAAGGGCTGCTATCCATAGAAATAGTCCAATGGGAACGGGTAGAATTACCCATTGCAAGAAATGGTTCCACCAATCCTTAAAAATACTTTGAGTTTGAGGAAGGATGCTCGCCGCGAACGCGAGGGGAGAAAAAATAACCAGGAGCCATAGCGCCAGTACCCGAACCGCCAAAAGCGCTGCAACCGTGAAAAGGACGAGCGACGCGACGAGATTAAAAATAAACGCGACTCCATACTGTACCGCGAGTCCCGCGGCGACGTCTAAATTAAAAATGCCATTTTGTAGGTCCCCCGCAGACTGGGTAAAAGGATTGAATGTAATAAACGCGTTCGCTCCGCCCGCGGCAACATCAAAGAAGAATTTTGTAAGAATATTACTAATATCAATGATGGCGCCCGTAAGTACGGGGGTGAAGTTTATAAGGGCGGCGACAATCGCGAATTTGACGAGGAGCCCGGGGCCCACCCCTTGTTGGCCCGAAATAGGGAGTTTAAAGTTCATCAACATTGTCCCCACGCCAATCGCGATAAGGATGAGGATAAAGAGCATATTGGAAAAATCGCGTATCACTCCCCATGCTATAGCTATACTACTTCCCGGTCCTGCCCCTAATGGTGTGTAGGCCGCTTGTAGCACGAAGGCCATTATCGTCTTGAGGACGGTTACGGCAAGCAACAGAAGAACGACACTAACCCAGTTGAGGAACCAAGCAATTCCAGATATGGCGATGGAAAGGGCTGGGGCGACAACCGCATTTGCGAAGCCATCCCAGATTCCAGCATGCGCTGCCGTGGGCGCGACAAGAGCTGAGGTGGCGAGAAGTATTGCAAGGCAACCTAAAACTCTCCTGTCGGTGAGGAGTTTTTTTACCAAAGCAATATATGGGTAGTGGCTACCCTTCATTACTCATTAGTATAGCACCCGCACCATTATAGGTGTTGTGTATAAAACAACATCCCGCTTTTGTGGGATGGACGAATGTATAAAAACATCAACACGGAAGTTGCGCGTTCACGAGGAGGGCGCGCTCGAAGCGAGTCCAATCCATTCTTCCACGGAAAGAGTTTGCGCGCGGCGCGTAGGGTCTATCTCATTTTTATTGAGCCATGCATCTGCCTCGCTACGCGGTATATGGAAAGCGTTTGCCATGTTGACCCCGAGCTGCTTGCGGGGCGAGGAAAAGCCGGCCCGCACAACGCCGAAGAGTATCTTTTCGTCTACGGATGGCTTTTTGATATTCTCAACAAGCAGGATAGCAGAATCAACGTTGGGTTGGGGCAAAAAAGAGCCGCGCCCCACCGTTACGGCCAGAGATGGGTTGCCGTAGAGCTGGACGGCAACCGAGAGCATGGTCGCCCGAGGCGGGGCGGATACTACTTTTTCCGCCACTTCCTTCTGGATAATGAGGGCCATCGATGAAGGAACGGCGGGGGTGCCCTCTAAAAAGGCACGAAAGAGTCGCGCGGTGAGGTAGTAGGGTGGGGCACCAACGAGCTTATAGCTTTGAGCGGTGAGCTTATAGCTTTCCGGATTGAATTCCAAGATATCGCCGTGGACAATTTCAATATTCTTATAGGTGGCGAGCTCCATTCGCAGAACCTCAACCATTGAGGGATCTTTCTCGACGGCGATAACGCGTTTTGCCACGTCCGCGAGTCGGGCGGTAATCGTGCCCAGGCCAGGCCCTACCTCCACGACGGTATCGCCCGAACCAATCTGCGCCTTCGCAATGAGGCTTGAAACCGCACCTTCATTAATAAGAAAATTCTGTCCCAGAACACGGTTGGCGTGCAGGCCGTATTTTTCTAAGAGTTGTTTTGTATCTTCGGGCAGAGACATGGTGGATATTTTCAATTTTACACTCCTAATCCCACCTCAATATATCATCTTCTTCCACGAGGTCGGTTTCGGAGAGCGGCTGGAATTCAATGCATTCTTGGGGGAGTTCAAAGAGGAATGAGCTAGGCGGGTTGGAACTCGTGCTGCCCCACAGCATGCGGCGGCGGGCAAAGAGCAGGTAGGCGCGCTCTTTGGCGCGCGTTAGCCCCACGTACATTAAGCGGCGCTCTTCCTCGAATTCCTTTGAGGATTGCATGCTGTTGGCGTGGGGCAGGATGCCCTCTTCACAGCCGGCGATGAAGACAACGGGAAATTCCAGGCCCTTTGCCATATGCAGCGTCATAAAGTGCACGAGGTCGCTCTGCTGTTCTACGTTATCCGCTTCCTGCATCAACGTAACATCCTCCAGGAATTTCGGAAGAGCTTCTATGAGGGGCGAAGATGAATAATCCTGGGTAACCGAACGAAGCTCCTGCACGTTCTGCCAGCGCTCCTCCCCTTTTTCACTCTCGTCTCGCAAAAGTTTTTCAAAACTGCTGCGTTCTAAGATGTAGTCCAATAGATTGGTGAGCGTAATATTTTCTGTGTATTTTTTTCGGATATCCTGCAGGAGCAGTTCCACCGCCTCCGTTTTTTTGCGCGGCCGGATGGTAAGCTTTGCCACGAGCGTGGATACTTTGAGGGCTTCCAGTCGCTCCCGCGCCGCCTTGTCATCTTCATTGTTGAGAAGGCGCAAAAATGCGATAGCGTCCTTTACCTCGGCGCGCTCATAGAATTTCGTGCCCCCTACGATTTTGTAGGGCATGCCGGCGCGCAGGAATGTCTCTTCAATGGCGCGGGATTGGGCGTTGGTACGGTACAAGATGACGAAATCGCGCAGGGCATGGTTGTGCGAGCGC
>Ga0172380_10005357_pt1 | contig 15600 bp, 12 predicted proteins | sample Leawe162metaG_FD_119747 | JGI IMG/M metagenome (GOLD analysis project Ga0172380, IMG submission 119747) | Leachate microbial communities from a municipal landfill in Southern Ontario, Canada - Leachate well 162 metaG | ecosystem: Engineered > Solid waste > Landfill > Unclassified | place...
AAAGACAGCGGAACATCTTCGTCTGAAATTGAAGAGGCTAAAGCCAGAGTTCAGGATGCTCGGGCGTCTGCAGAGTTGGAATTTGAACGGGCTAAGTTGGAATTTGAGGCCGGGGAATTAAAAATAGAACCCAACCTCGAGGAATTTTGGCAAAAAAGATTGGGGGAGAATCCACTTTTGGCAGAGGCAGTCCAAAAGGTTGAAGACGCAAGCGAGGATGCAAAGAGAAAAATGGATTCGGCGCTTCTTCGTCTCAGGGAAGAAGAAGCAAAAATCCTGGAAAAAGGTGGAAAAATTTATGAAAGCGCGGAAGATTTGACGAAAAAAATTGATACGCTTTATCGTACCTTATGGAACGAAAGATCGGTTGGTGGAAAACCGATGACTGATAGCGAAAGGCAGAATCTTATTCGTCGATTAAAGCTAAGGCTTGAATACACTCAAGAAAAAATAGACAACGGCCAAGTTCTTTTCGGCGCCGATTCCCGCAACCGACTTTGGAAGATTGATAAGTTGTTAGAAACTATGGGCTCAGCTTCGGTCATAGCGGCGCGCGAAACTGTTGGGGAACCAGCCATGGTTAGGGCAAGAGAAGAACTAGAAAAATTCCAGGATAAAAAATTAACGAAAGAAGAAGAGCGCGAGAGAAAAATTCTTTTAAAACAAGTAGTGCGCGGTGCGGCTTATGGCGCGGTCTTTTCCGCCACCGGTTGGGCTGTCCGTCATTTCTTTGCTGGAGATATTAGCGCTATAAACGAATCCGGCAAGGCTACCATTGAAGATGCCGAGACTTATCGCAATAATGCGAATGCCGATAGCGTCCTAGTTGAAGATAACCAGCAGCCCGTACCAACGCCGACACCAGAGGATACAGTAGCGAAGCCAGCGCCAGCGCCTCGGCTAGAAGCAGAGACACCAGTCGTAAAACCAAAACCTCCGGTTGAAAACGCCACCAACTCTCCCAGGGGTACGAGCGCGGAAAGAACAGCGACCGGAAATACTCCAGAGAGAAACGCGAATGCTTCAGCGAGAGAGGAAGCAGTAGTAACAACGGCTCGGCCAAAAGTTCTGGGTGTTAATTATCTCGAAAGCGCTAGAAGTTCGGTGACAGAAAAATTTACAACCCCTGAATTAGTTCAGGGAGAAGAGGGTATTTCTCATGCCGTTTATCGAGAACTAGCTAATAAAGTAATAGATGATCGCGAGTTTCGCACCAGACTTGGCTTAGGCGATGATTGGCAGAGCGAACCCAATCGAGTTAAAGCGCTTTTAAATAGAGAAATGCTTCGCGTTATCCGTGAAAGCGAAGTTGTTGATAATACCGGAAAGTCCTTGGGCAAAGCTTTAAATTCTGATGGTTCAGAAATTCGTTTCCGTAATTTAGCCAATGTCGAGGAAAAAGTTATAATTAGGCCAGATGGGAAAATCGAGATCACTGGCTCAACCTACCAATGGACCAAGCCTGCGCCCGAAGTCCCTGTTCAATCTAGCAGCAGAGAAGAATCTCTCCGAGAGGCTGTGAACGCCGCGCACGCTGTAGAGAGAGTGGGAAATATTCCTGCAAGAGAGGTTATAAAACCAAGCTATGAAGAAATACAGAGTCAGAGAGGTCAAGAACTTCCCGACAGTAGTGCCTCAGCCAGAAACTTGCAATCTTCAGGAGCTCGAAGTGGAGAGGGTATAACGGAAAACTCAGATCGTTCTGAGGTTCCTGCTGGAGATGGAAGTGAGCCGGTAGTGCGAGAAACTACTACCAATAGCGTTACTACCAATCCCGAGACAGGAGAAATACGGGTAAATTATGGAAGAGAAGGGAGTAGGGGCGGATCTAACTCAGAGGTGCCGGTGGAAACCCAAAGAGCATCAGCGGAATTACTTAGAGAACTTGTAGAAAAACATCAATTTAGAGATTACTTTAAATTTTTTGGTGGTTCTGGGCGCGATCGAGGTGATGTTCTAAGTAAGACCGCTGCTCTGGCGCGAACATTTAATTTAAATCCAAGTGAAAGCCGCGGATTTGCTTACTTTATTTCCGAAGGCGGAGAATTGGGTAATGCAAAGATTGACGACTATTTCCCGGAAGGAGTCTTCAATCATGAAAGCTTTGCGAGAGCTACTAGGAGCTTTGTAGATGAGCTTAATAATCGGCATACTTTTCCTCGGGGTGCAGGTGAAACAGCAGGGGGAGTGGCCGAAGGGCGATGGCTAAATATACCAGGAAGAGGCCGAGTAATTGGTATCGTGAAAAACACAGGGGGAAATGATGGAGGTCAATATGAGTATATTGTCGAAGGTATGAATAAGCCTAAGGCTATAGGGCAAAGTGGTCTGATTAATATGGGATTAAGAGCTAGAGAATAGAATGAATTTTATTTCCAATTTTAACAAAGATTCAGACAAGGACGGTTTGTCTGATGCGGATGAAAAAAAATTAGGCACTAATCCTTTAAACTCCGACACTGACGGGGATGGTGTTTCGGATGACGAAGAATTACGGCAAGGCACTAATCCTTTAGGCGTCGGGAGTTTGAAAGATTTATTTATTCCGCATGCCGGTAATGATTATAGTCCGCGCGCTTTACACCCAAAAAGGCTGTTTTTCTATGGTCTAACTGCCCTATTAATGAAGGTAGTGGTCATGGCCACGATTGTGATTTTTCCTCTCGGCGCTTGGCTTACTCCCGATCTGCTTCTTGAGCAGAGCCGGAAAATTATTGAACTCACTAATAAGATTAGACAGGAAAACGGCATCGCCTTGTTAAAGGAAAATAGTCGGCTTACCCAAGCGGCTTTTAAGAAAGCCGAAGACATGCTTTTAAACCAATATTTTGCTCACGCCGGTTTGGATGGAAAAACCGTGGGTAATTGGTTGTCTTTGTCTGGCTACCGGTACGCCTTGGCCGGAGAAAATCTCGCCATGGGTTTTAGTGGAGCGGAAGAGGTGGTTAACGGTTGGATTAGGAGTAAGACCCATTGGGCTAATTTAATTGATCAAGATTTTTCGGAGATTGGCGTTGGTTTAGCTAGTGGTCTATACAATGATCATGATACGACTTTTGTTGCTCAGTTTTTCGGGGCGCCGGCTCAACCCGTAGCTAATTTTTTAATCAGTAAGCAAAATAATTTGCCGGCCTCGGCTTCCCTCGAAAATTCTGGGGAGGCAGTTAAAGGAGAAAAAGAATCGGGACCGCCTTTGGTCGCCCCAATTTTTATTTCTCCAGCCAAAGGTTTGGTTGACGGTAATTTAGTGAAGATAAAAGTTTTCGCGCCCGAGGCGGAAAAAGTTTTAATCTATGAAGGCAGTGTCAAGGTAGCGAGCGCCGAAGTTGATGATAGTTATGCTAGTCTGACGGTTAATTTACCGGAAGGTCGGCATAGCTTAAAAGCCGTGTCTACCCGCGGGGAAGAAAGAAAAGAGTCGGAAGTTTATAATCTTATGATTGATACGACTCCGCCCGCGGTTGACCAAGCCCGAACCGAGTTAATTCTTGCCGAACCGGCCGGTCAAAGGGAACGAGTAGTCCGAGCAATAGCTTATTTAAGTCCGGATACGGTTTTAGCTGAGGTGGTTTTTAATAATTATCATATTGCCCTAACTAAAGACGCCTCGGACAGTAATAAATGGATTGGGCAAACGATTATTTTTGATCAGGGCGAGGAGCAGATTTTTAATCCGGTGGTTTTGCCGGTTTTGAGCGCGACTGATTGGGCGGGCAATAAAACTGTGGCGGATATTGGCTGGGATAAAATTATACCCGCCAAAACTTCGCTTTTAGACCAATATTTTTTCCTAAAAACTTATCCGACCGATAACCTAAAATCTTTATTTGATATTTCTTCAATTTATTATAAAATTCTCTTGGCTATTCTAGTCTTAGCTTTAATCCTTAATGTTTTCATAAAAATCAAGAAACAAAAACCGCATCTCATTGCCTCGGCCTTGGGTTTAATTTTCCTGCTAGCGATTTTGATTGTTTATTAAAGAGGCAAATTTTTTAAACTGTCATCCTCGGGCTTCCTGCCTGCCGGCAGGCAGGGACCGGATCCAGGGTTAAACCGAGTTAATATGTTTTTAAAATCAACGTTTTTAATATAGGCAAACGCGGATTAACCCTGGATTCCCGCTTTCGCCCGCCTCGCCGAAGACGGCGAGTCGAGGCGGGCGGGAATGACGGTCGTAGGAGTATCTGGAGCAAAAGTTTTTTCGCTATAAAGAAAATTTATATATTTACTAACTAAAAACTTATACAGCATAAGTAGGAGGGCTTATGAAGAATAAAGTTTTTAAACGGATTTTTGTTCTGCCAATTTTTTTCTTTGGCGGAATTTTTATTTTTTTGGGAGTGGTCGGACCGGCGCAAGCCGAAGATCAGCCGACTTGGGTTTTAAAAACGCCGATGCCGATAGCCATGTCCGCTCCGGCTAGCGGTGTGATTGACGGGAAGATTTATTTAGCCGGAGGCAGCGGCGTGGCTAACGAGGCGCTAAACAATCTTATAGTTTATGATCCGGCGACAGATAGTTGGGCGGAAAAACCAGACATGTCGGCCGGACGCTGGGGATTAACTGCCGGTATTATTGATGGAAAATATTACACGGTCGTCGGCGGTTCGCCCATACCTTATGGAAGCGTTAAAACGGAAGTTTTTGATCCGGAGACTAACGAGTGGCAAGAAAAATCCGATATGCCTAATCCGGGTTGGGGCGTTACCTCGGGCGTTGTAAACAACAAACTTTATGTTATCGGCGGTTATAATTGGCCGAATTGGGGCATGGATTTAAACCGAGAATATAATCCGGCCACTAACCAATGGACATTAAAGGCGCCGATGCCGACAAAGCGAAGCTGGTTCGGCTCTGAAGTTATTGATAATAAGCTTTACGCGGTCGGCGGTTGGAACTGGAATGATACGGTTGATTTGCCAACCTTAGAGGTCTATGATCCGACGAGCGACACTTGGACGGCCAGGGCGAGTATGCCGATCGGCTTAAGAAGCTTCGCTACGGCTTCTTCTGGCGGAAAATTGTATGTCTTCGGCGGATATACGGGTGAGGGCCCGAGCGCGGTTTTTTACTCCACGGTTTTTGTTTATGATCCGGCAAGCGACTCTTGGTCGCAATTAAGCGATTTACCGCTAGCTATCGCCGGAGCCGTGGCTGAAGAAATAAATGGTCAAATTTATCTTTTTGGCGGCTCAACTCCAACTACGACTTTAAACACAACTTATTCTTGGCAGGCGCAAAAAGAAGTCGACCCGGTCATTCTTATTCCCGGGATAATGGGAAGTTGGGAAGTTCAAGACGAGTGGCGGATTGATCCGATTTTTCATACTTATGATAATTTAATGGAAGCTTTTATCGGGGCGGGATATAAAGAAAGTCCAGCCGACAGCCAGGACAAAAATTTATTTACTTTCGCTTACGATTGGCGCGCGGATAATAATCTGACCGCCGGACTTCTTAAGGAAAAAATTGAGGCAGTAAAAAATTTAACCGGTAGAAACAAAGTTGACTTAGTAGCCCACTCTATGGGCGGATTGGTTGCCCGTTCTTATATAGAGGGCAATAGCTACCAAAACGACGTGGACCAACTAATATTTTTAGGCACGCCTCACGCCGGCTCACCGGAAAGTTATTTGAAATACGAAGGTGCTTATTTTCAAGGTCATATCTCTGCAATCCAAAAATATTTATTTCAAATCGAAGCGGCTCGTTATGGCTACCTCGATCTAGTAGATTACATCAGGGTTAAAGTGCCAACGGTTGAGCAACTATTACCTATTTTTAGTTATTTGAAGGATAAGCAAACCGATAATTCTTGGCAATTGCGGTCTTATCCTCTTAGCTATCCTCAGAATAATTATTTGGAGAATTTAAACTCGCCAGAAAATATAGGCTTGTTAAAACAAAGGGTTAGTATAACTAATGTTGTTAGCGACTTAGGGCCGCAAAGCACGTTAAATTTTTTGCGCGTCATACCCGATCCAGATACTAACGATAATAAGTGGCAGAGCGGTTATCCGGAAAATTTAAATGAAGGTTTAGATAGCTTAGAGTATGGTCGTGGAGATGACACGGTTCCGCTAACAAGCGCTAAATCGTTAAATGGCGTAGAAATTATTGAAACTGGCGCGGATCACGCTAATCTGCCGACGGTAATGCAAAAAGAGGTTATAAAAAGCTTAACCGGAGCTTGGCCGGAAAATTATTATAACAATAAGACAATTTCCACGATAAAGAGATGGCTCTTCTTTAGAGTTTATTCGCCGGTTGATTTCGTTGTTATTGCCCCGGACGGTAAAAAAATCGGTAAAGATTTTGCTGGCAATGCTGAAATAAATGAAATTCCCGAGGCCTTTTATTCCGGTTTTGGCAGTGAAGTAGAATTCGTTTTGATACCGAACCCGGAAGAAGGGGAATATCAAGTTAAAATTCAAGGAACGGACGAGGGCGGGAATTACCGTCTGGCAACCAGCTATATAGATAATACCGAGGAAAATAACGCCGAATTTTTTGGTAGTATTTCCCCAGCGGCCGAGAAAGATTTTAACCTTGTCTATGATCCGGCTTCCGAGAATCCGGTTGGTGAACTAAACCCGATCGATACTTTACCGCCAGAAATCACCATTATTGATCCGGCGGCTGGAAAAAAATATTTTCATAGTGATAGATTGGTTGTTAATTATAGGATTACGGACGATTTTTCCGGCTTAGCGAGTACAACTATCGCTATCGACGGTAGGATGATCGCCACGACGACCTTGAATTTATTTGATTATACTCTGGGTCCGCATATCTTAACTATTAACGCGGTTGATAAAGCGGGGAATGAAGCGATGGCGCAAGCTAGTTTTGAAATCGTCGCTAATATTGATAGCGCGATTAGCGACATTGAAGATATTAATAGAAGGGGTTGGCTAAGCGGAAAAATTTATAAAGCCTTATTGGTTAATGCTTTTAAATTACTAAAAATTGAAGCTAAATTTTTAGAGAAAGAGCAAGATCTAGTTGAAAAATTAATTAAGAACAAAAAAGACGATCCCAGACTTAGCGCCAAGGAAAGAAAGAAATTAGTTGACCAATATAAAAAGATGTTGGAAAAAATAAAAGAAAAACGTGCCAAAGCTATTAGCAAAAGTTTAGATTTAATCAGTAAACTTTTAGACAGCGCCAAGAAACAAAACCAGATAAATCAGTCTGGGTATGATATAATTAATAGTGATATTAACTATTTAAGAATTAATTTATAATAAAACTATGCTAGAGAAAAAATCAATAATTTTAACAACATTTTGTTCCTATGTCGCGTCTTTATTGTTAGCGTTAATTTTTTTCAAAATTTTTAGAGAGGTTTATGTTTGGCAGTTTAACCCCCCACAGTTTAGTAGCATACTTTCTTTGTGGAGCAACAATTTTGAACTTAATTTTAGTGGCTTTATTTATGCATACATCTTTTTTTTACCTTTAGTGATTTTGTTAATTTTGGCAAGAAAAAGATTGTTGGCTTGGGTTATGGGCATAATTATTCCATTTTTTTTGGTTGCACCAGGGGGGACAAAGGAATTATTTTGGTTCATAATCCTCACTCTCGCCGGCGGGGCAGTTGGTTGGCTTTTGCGAAAGGGAATGGAAATGTACCAAGCCAAACGGAAATAAACTGAAAAATAAAAAAACCGTCCCAGAGACACTCTTGGACGGTTTTTTGTTTGGAAAAATTTTACATTGCCTCTAAAAAATGATATCCTAATAAAACACCAATAAACGGCTCGGAGCCGATTTCTCTTTTGTAATTAAGTTAAGGACTCCTGTTCGTTTTAAAACTAATAAAATAAGCATATTCATATGAAAAAAAATTATTTACTAGGTTCTTTAGCAATTTTGGCCATACTGGCTGGTTTTTCTTTAGGAAACGGAGCTTCCGCTTCCACCAGCGTTACTTTTTCACCTTCGCAGGAAGGAACCATAAGAGAGAGCTTTGACCAGCAAGCGGTGGTTGAAGTTTTTGCTCCTGTCGGAGCGGTTTCCCTTCAAACTACCTTTAATCTTCGGCTAGTAGCGGCGACAGAAGATATTCTGCCTCTGGCCGGATCAAACGCTTTTGTGTTGAGTAATAAAATTTATAGTCTCGAGACCACAGATGCCTTAAACAGAAAAGATCTGAACTTTAATAAAAATTTGACGGTTACGATTTCTATGGTGGGTATGCCGGGCGATACCTCTAGCCTAGGCGTCTATTATTTTAATGAGCCAACCCGCGAGTGGAAAATTATATCCGAATCAAGCTTTTCGCCCGCCAAAGGCAGGGTGAATTTCGGTCTTAGCCGTCCCACTACTTTTGCGATTATAAGCGGGGAAGGGCAAGCCACAATAAGGTCGTCTCAAGTCTTAGGCGCGAAAGAATACGGAAACGGCTCGTTATTGCGAGGAGCGGATGGGAGAATTTATGTGATTGCGAATGGCCAGAAACAAAGAATTATGAATCTCAAAGAGCTGAATAGTTACGCTGGCAGGACAATTTACAAGGTTGATAATAGCGTTCTCGCCAGCTATCCGGAAGTCTTGGGCGTAAAAGTCTTGGCTAATGGCACGCTTATTCGCGGGACTGATTATAAAATTTACATTATCGTGAACGGTAAAAAGCAACCGCTACGAACTTTGGCTGAATTGCAAAAATATTCCGGCCAGAAGATCTATAACTTGAGCGACGCGGAAATGGCAAGCTATTAAAATTTTTTTCAAATAAAAACGCCTCGACAATTGTTTGGGGGGGGGCTCTTGGTTGCATAAATTTTTAGAAAAGTATAAAGTTGAACTGGAAATGCTCGAGGTTAATAAAAAAAATAATTTCTTAAGCTATGTTTAAATCAGGAAGTCTTGAGGTCGTTATGCTAAAAATTTTAGTTGTTCTTTTTGTGCTTTTTGCTATTGTGATAACTCTGAACGTCATTTTTTAAAAGTATGCCGGAACTGCCGGAAGTAGAAACAATTAAGAACGATTTGAAGCAGGCGATTTTAGGAAAAAAAATAACCCAGGTCACGGTCAAAGATGAAAAAATCGTAAAAAATCAGTCGGCCGAATTTGTTAAAATTTTAAAAGGAAATAGGATAGAAGACTTAAGTAGGATTGGCAAACTACTTATTTTCAAGTTGGGTAGGGAAGAGCTGTATTTATTAATCCATCTAAAAATGACCGGGCAACTGGTTTTTGTGGCGGGCGATCGGATTATTGCCGGCGGTCATCAAGACCAACGTTCTAAAACTTCATTTTTTTCTGAGATCGAGGCCGAGGGAAAACACACGCGGATAATTTTTGAGTTTAGCAATGGCGCTAAGCTCTTTTTTAATGACTTGCGCCGTTTCGGCTATGCTAAAATTGTTAACGCTGAAGAGTTAAAAATAGTGGCCGGCGCTTATGGCCCAGAACCTTTATCCAAAGTCTTCACGAAGGAGGCTCTGGGTATTACGCTTAAGGGCAAAAAAGCCCCCGTGAAAGCGATTTTACTCAATCAGGGGCTCATTGCCGGCATTGGCAATATTTACGCTGACGAGGCTCTTTTTGCAGCCAAGATTAGACCGGACAGAAAGGCCGAAAGTTTAACGTCGGAGGAGGTAAAAAGATTGGCCGAAGCCATAAAAATGATTCTAAAAAAAGCCATTAAATTCCGTGGTACGACGTTTAGTAATTACCGAGATGCGAGTGGCCGAAAAGGCAACTTTTCCCGTTTATTAAAGGTATACGGCAAAGACGGCGAGATTTGTCCCTGTTGCCGAAAAACTAAGTTAAAAAAAATTAAGGTGGCGGGAAGGGGAACAGTAGTTTGCGAAAATTGCCAGAAATAAAGCGAATTTTATATTTTCTAGACGCTTGACATTTTTAACTGTTTTTGGTTATAATTGGATTGTTAAATAGTAATCTGTGCTTATATTTCATTTTGCCCGCCCAAGGCTGTTTTATTGACCTGGTAAGGGAAGGTGGAGCACGCTAAGTTAAATTTATGTCTCAAGACAACATGATTAAGTTTGAGTGTACTGATTGCAAAAAAATCAATCATTTTTCTCGAAAAAATAAAAAAACTCTAAAAGCGAGACTGGAATTGAAAAAGTTTTGCCCACATTGCAATAAGCACACCTTACATAAAGAAACTAAATAAAACGGCCAAAGTTTTCGGCAGTCTTTTAATTTAGTTCTAAGGAGGTATGTTTGAACTCAAAAAAATTAATCAGCTGGCTCTCATGCTGATTTTTGTTTTTTTCCTTTCTGGTTGCGAGAATTCTTCAATCATAGTAAAATTAAAGGCACTTGACCAAAGAATCGGCCAAGAGCTGGAAAAACTAGAAAAAGGACAGCCAGCCGAAATTTTAAAAGTTGAGGAGGTAAAAAAAACCGAACCAGTTCAGCTAATTTTAAATGGAGAAACCAAAGCCAAGATTGACGATTGGCTAAAAGCGCAAAGTTTAAATCGATATGGCGACGCAGAAGGAACGGTTTACGCCGGCGGAACACCGCTATTTGATGAAACGACGGGAGAAGCAATTGATCGTTATGAATATATTTTAAAGAATCATCCGGACTTACCGGCTGATCTAAACCAAAAAAATGAATAAAAGCGTTATCTCAAAAGTTTTTTTAATTATTTTGGTTGTTGGCGCACTTCTCGCCTGTTACGCCGTTTTTAAACCGTTTTTAGTGGAGTTGCTGGCGGCGGCCATTTTAGTCTCAATTTTCTACCGGCCTTATGAATGGTTAGTAAAAAAGTTAAAAGGCAAGAGAAATATCGCTTCTTTGCTAATGTGCCTTTTTATTGTTTTAATTATAATTATCCCGGCTATCAATTTAATTGTTTATACCGGCCAAAGATCGATTGGCGCCTATACTGATACGATTGATTTTTTAAACCGGGGAGATTTTGATTTAATTATAAAAAACAATATTCTTGATAAAGCCAGCCTACTGGGATTAGATAATGTTGATTTAAAGGTTTTTGTCGCTGATATCGCCAAAAAATCAAGCAACTGGTTGGTAAGCGGAGCCACGATATTTTTAAAAGGCACAACCAACTTTATCGTTTCGATGGTAATTATTATTTTCACGATGTTTTTCTTTTTTGTTGACGGCAAGAAGATGATGGAAAAAATTATGTACTGGACGCCTTTGTCTAATAAGTACGATCGTGAAATATTTACAAAATTTAGAGATGTCAGTTATTCGACGATGATTTCAACCTTTGCGACCGCGATTGCCCAAGGCATAGTCGGGGCGATTGGTTTTTTCGTGATCGGTTTGCCTGCTTTTTTTGCCGGAATTATGATGGGCTTCCTGTCGTTGTTACCATATGTCGGGGCGAGTATTATTTGGTTGCCGGTAGGAATTTACCTCCTTTTGACTGGACAAATTTGGCAAGGAGTTTTTCTAATCGCTTGGGGAGCCTTGATTGTGGGCACGGTGGACAATTTTGTTAGAGCCTATATTATTAAAGGCAAAGCCCAAGTTCATCCGCTTTTTATTGTCTTATCAATCTTGGGTGGCATTACTTTGTTCGGTTTTTGGGGAGTATTTGTCGGCCCGCTGGTTATTTCTATCGCCATTACCATTTTCCATATTTATGAGTTAGAATATTCTGAGGTCCTGGAGAAATAAACGAGTCCGGCTAGTCTAAAGTCATAAAGTCGAAAGTCGTGCGGACTTTAATAGAATGTGGGTTCCCAATCCGCCCAGGCGCTCGGCGCGTTGGGTGGACGATTCCTTCTTTCGTATATATAATTCTTAAATCATAATTCTAAAATCAAAAATTATCTGGGGGAGTAGTTCAGTGGTAGAATGTGGGTCTCCAAAACCTATGACGAGGGTTCGATTCCTTCCTCCCCTGCCAAAATCGCTGGAGAAAAAATTTTTTCTCCAGCGATTTTGTTTTGGGAAGGAATCGAACCTGCCTACCGGCAGGCAGGCGGGCAGGAGCGTAGACAAGTTTCGAGCCGAAGTTCGGTCGGCGAGAAACGCTGGCGAGCGTCGACAAAAGCGAGCTGGCGCAGCTTTTGGCGCTGCCCAGGGCAACGAAGTCCGAGCGGGAGCGAGGACGAGGCGGAATTCCTTCCTCCCCTGCAAAAAAGAAAAAACCCGCTTGAGAGATATTATCTCAAGCGGGTTTTGGTTTAGCCTTGATCGGGCTGGGGGTTATTGCGGCGAATTTGTTCGACGCGGTGTTCTCTTATAAATCGAGCGAGTTGCTCGGGCGCAACGATCCTTTCGACATCAAAGGTGTTATCGATTTTGTCCGGCGTTCCGTTCAGGCTTTGACCCTTGGCGAGGCCTTCGAAAATGCTCCGTATGTCTTCGACCGCCAATGAGTCAGGGGAACCGCTCGGGTTAATCTCCTTGCTGAAGAGAATCTGAGCCATGCCCGACCCATCCATCATATCGATGTGGTCGAGCTTGCCGTCCTGAGGAGCCAGATCGTAACCCACGATAGTGACGTCGCGGTTACGGGTGAACGGAAGCATGGCTGTCATTCCGTACCTGGTTGCCTCTTTGCCAGCCGGATCAAGGGTGAAAAAGAAAGGCTGGACGTGGACCGTGTCGCTAGCGATTACGTAGAGCGAGTCTACGGCCAGCGAATCGGGCTGGACTTCTGCGGAAACTTGCGTTTCCGGCTCGTTACCGCAGGCGACAATACCAATCGCCATGGACAAGGCGATAATCAAAGCGAACAGCGTGCGCATGTTCCACCTCCTTTTTGGGTTGGTGAAATCGAACTACTCTGTTTCAGCCGTCGTAGACCGGTCGTTTGAATACTGATCATAAGCCATTCTCATAAATCTTTCGAGGTTATTCGGCGTCAAGGCGCGCTGTGAATCTAGCTCTGTGACTGGCGTTTTATCATGAACGCTGTCGAGCCGATCCTGCAGAACGTTGCGGTAAATTCTACGCAACTCGGTGATATAGAGATGCTCGGTGGTTTGTTCATTACCAATTCCTTTAAAAACCATTCGCCGATAGGTCGCGTGGTTCGGGACTTCGACCCAAACCTCAGCATAATCAATACTACTGTCGCGGTAAACATCCAGACAAATAATCGCCACGCCTGCCTTGGTGACAATGACCATTTCGTTAGCCTCGACTCGAGGCCGTGGATCGATTATGTCTCCGGCACCTCCGTAGTGTTGCGGATCAGTCAAATCTCCAGCGTCTCCGTAGCGTGGACTGATTTTTGTTATAACCAGGGGAAGAACATAAATCGAATCCACCGGCACTTCTTTCTCGGCATGGATAGCGCCAAAAGCACTGCGGTCTCCGCCAGCGGTTATCCCGCAAGCGTTGATTGTGACCGTCCCGAAGACGATCGCCAGACAGAGAAGCAAATTACGCATGTTTTTCATCCTCCTTTGTATGGTGCGAGTTTCGCTGTGTTTTAAAAGGGCAGACAGCTTAATATATCATATAAATTGATTTTTGTCAATCTTAATGAATTCACGTCTGGATATAAAAAACCGCGATAAGCAAACGGCTTATCGCGGGAGGTGATTAGTTCATGTTTTGAGCGAATTGCCACAAATAGGGCGGTATGGGTACTGCGTAAGCGGCGACGTGATGATCTTTGGAGGCGTTAATTACGCCATACTTGCCAACGGGTAAATCTCTATAGATCTCGTTTAGCTCTCTTGCGACTTCTCGGTCTATCCGGTTAATAGGCATTTGCTGCGGACTGAGTACGGTGTATCGATCTACAAAAACGCCTGAAATGCTTGGTCTGGCAAAATAGATAATATCTAGGCTGTCGTTACCTATGTCCTTACCTTCGATGGCGAAGTGCTCTGAAATTTGAAAGGTCAACTCTTTACCTGAAGGCGTTTCGTAAACCCACAAAACCATGTTGTCATTAATAATTTCTTTTCTCTCCACGCAAGAATTCATTCCGATCGCCAAAAAGGCAATCGTTAGAACCAGAAACAGCCTTCGCATACTACCTCCTCTTTGTCGATTTGGTCGAGAGTTGAACTATTAATGACTTCCGAATTTTATAGCGTGGAATGGGTTTTGTCAATCTTGATTTTATTTTTAAAAGGCAATAATTTGCGGTATAATTGGAGGATAAATAATTTATGTTATCTATTAATAATTATGGCTTCATTTGAAATGCCGGAGTTTAGAAAACCGGAAGGAGAAAAAAAGAAAGAGACAAGGGAAAGCATCATGGCCTCTATTGAAAGAGGAGAGTCGTTAGCGGGGAAAAATTTGGTTGATCTGGATTTAACCGATATGCCCTTGGCCGATCAAGATTTTACCGGGTGCGATGCTCGAGGGTTGATACTAGATCAAGGAGATCCAGAAGTTAGAACAAATATTAGTCGATCGAAGTTTGTGGACACGATTTTCGCTGATTCGGGTAACGGCACTAACTTTATCAACGTTGAGGCCGAAGGAGCCTTTTTTGGCTATACCGAAACACTTCAATCGCGACGCAATCGCCACGCCGAGGCGGGTCGAAAACCTGACGAAATTGATTGTGGAATGCTTAACGGTTTTGACGGGCAATACGGAAATTTTCCTGGAACGGTCTGGGCAAATATTGATTTTGGCGGTGGGACCGATCACCCGGCGCTTTTTTGGCAGGCAGATTTTTTAGGAGCCATCTTTGATGGTTGTGATTTATCTGGGATTGATCTTTCGGAATCTAGAATCGATGACATAGAAATAAAAAATCCCGTTTCCGTTAAAGGTTTAATAATAAATGAAGAACAGGTTGATTCTTTAGCAAAAGCCTTAAAGTTAAACAACCGAGAAGACCTCGAGAGAAATGGCATAAAAATTATCGCTAAACAAGCTTAATTTAGCTAATATTAAGCGTAATTATCTAATTAAATCTTGAGGAATGAGTATTTTTTTGCGGTTATTTTTTACGATTTATTATTTTTTCCTTGATATCATTGGCTTTTTTAAACATTTGGTGTATAATAGGTATAAGTGTGATTCCTGTTGTGGGTAAATACCTAAGGAAAATTAAAGATTTTATCCTAGAGCTCTTTAATTTTATTTACGTATTTTACTCACTAAATGGTTTCGCAGATTTACTATTAATTATATAGGGCTTGCCCAAACGGCAGACCCCTAAAAAATTATGGCAAAAATGACTAAGTCACAAATGCTCGCCGCTTTATCTGAAAAGACCGGCGTTAGCAAAAAAGATGTGACCTCTTTAATGGACACAATGGTAGAGATGGCTTACAAAGAAGTAAAAGGCGCTGGCGAATTTGTTGTTCCAGGGCTTGGTAAATTAGTAAAAATGCACAGAAAAGCGAGAGTTGGAAGAAACCCTGCTACTGGCGCGGAAATTCAAATTCCAGCCAAAACTGTGGTTAAATTCAAAGTCGCTAAAGCGGCTAAAGACGCAGTTCTCTAATATCGATATAAAAAAACCCGCTCAGGCGCAAGCCCGAGCGGGTTTTTTGTTATGTAAAAACTTTTCTATTCTATACGTCTGTGCGAGCATTGAAAAATTTAGGAAAAATCATGAGCGTGGAAACCGTGCAAAAATCTATGTTTGAGGAGCGAGAAGCGACGAGTTTAGATTTTTGCTAGGTTTCATAGCGAATGATCCTAAATTT
>Ga0172380_10005358_pt1 | contig 15600 bp, 13 predicted proteins | sample Leawe162metaG_FD_119747 | JGI IMG/M metagenome (GOLD analysis project Ga0172380, IMG submission 119747) | Leachate microbial communities from a municipal landfill in Southern Ontario, Canada - Leachate well 162 metaG | ecosystem: Engineered > Solid waste > Landfill > Unclassified | place...
AAGTCTACTTCTCAAGAAGGCAATCACTGCCGGGATCATAGCATCGGGTACGTTTACAATACTCGCTTCACTAGGCACTGTATCATCCGAGGTACCATCACTCTTTAAGAATACCTTCTTACCAGTAAGGTACTCGAACTTCAGACCATCTGTAATACTAACTAAAGGCGCAGCCCATGTATCTGTAGCTACATCGTGCGAGTATAGATACAGGACACCCTTATCTATTTTGTAACACCAGGCATATCCACTAATTGAGTCCATTACTCGGCCTCTGTATTAATGTTTGGATCAATGTCACCCACCAGTTCCGGTATCCTCTTGTACTTGTTACTGTCAGCGGTGTCCTTTAGATACACAGCACTTACAATAGACGCGTTGTCTGGGACAGAATACGCTACTGTTCCACTCACTACGCTAGACGTATCTGTTACCGGGTGCTCAAATTCAAACAGTGCCATGTCCAGAAACATCTGTCTAAGATATTCTATCACCAGATTGGTTCGTTGTTCACCAACCAGGTCCATTACTTTTCCTACAGTATAACTAGCCATTAGTCAACCACCAAGTATTCAAGGGCGATATGTTCGTCTGAAACAGCGGCACCGGCAGACGTAACCACCTGGGCTTTCAGGGTGGTGCAGTTGAGGCCCCCATTGTCGTCCTTCAGCACCACACACTCACCGGCGTCAAGGATGGACAGGAACTCGTCCGAGGCCCCAATCGTAATCTTGACACTGTTAGTAGCCGCCGCACCCAAGGCTGTAGCACTGGAGAACTTGTAGCCGCTGTGTTTCAGGAAGACGAACTTGGCGTCAGCATCCGCACCAACCGCAACAGCCGCGTCGTCTGTTACCTCCAGGTAGTTCACGGTGGCATTCAGATAGCCCTGATTGGCCGCAGTGCCGTCGAATGCACCGACTGCCGCCGTACCGTCACCACCAAGAGACTTTCCTACCTCGGATGCGATAACACAGTGAGTGGATGCGTTAGCATCCGTTAGTTCCTCAACAGGAGTAACACTAATCGCGTATCTTACTTCATTTGCCATAATATCCTCCTAGTCAACTACTAGAAATTCCACGGCGTTACCAACACCGCTAGATATGGTACTACCATCAGTTTCCACTGTCTCGATTGTAACGTCAGATGGGTTTAGACCGCCATTATCATCTTTGAACGATAGCGGTTCTCCAGACCCCAACGACCCTACAAACTCATCTCCTATACAAACAGATACTAGGTAATCAGTCTTTGCTCCTAGAGAATTGGTTCCACTGTAAGTACGACCAGTATTTGCAAGATAGATAAGATTAGCAGCAGACGCGGACGACAACATGTTACCACCATTAACTGCGGCCTCTTTGTAATGTGATTTCTTGTTTTCGTACCCATTAACATCTCCAGTTAATGCCATGTTTGTCAGGTTCGACAAGGACTTACCTGACAAGACAACAACTATCTCACCCGCCCTTGTCGGTAACTTCTTACCACCAGAATCCTCTAAAAACTCCTTAGCTGTGCATGTGTGTTTTATCCTGACAAATCCTGCTGCCTTCTTGACAACAATGTAATCTTCTTTGACAACAACCGCGTACTCATTATTTACCGACCATACTTCTAGTTTTACATCATACGATCCGGGTATCATATAAGCATGCACTGGGTTTTGGAGTGAAGATGTTGATCCATCCCCAAAAGTCCACTTCCACGTCTTTAACTGTGGCCCATAGGTACAGTCTCTAAAAGAAGAGGACTGCTCCTCGTATATAATTCGAGGAGTTCCTGAAAAGTCTGGGAAGTAACCAATGTCGATTACCTGACCCGTGTCTCCCGTTTCGTGCGGCCTCGCAAAAACGTGCAGAACCACAGCCTTTCTTGAAATAAACAGCGGATCGAACAGGCATGGCTCCCCCTCCAGTAAACCGTGTGATATCTCCGATCCATCCGCACATATTACGGCAGAAGCTGACGTATATTTTTTTAAGGATAACTCTACAGCTTTCGTGGACTCTATCCCCGTCGTAAACATGGGGGACAAATTGTCCGAGAGACATGTTTCCCCAAGGGTTATATTCAGACCTATGTCGAATCCGGCAATCATTCATCGTCACGTACTTTCCGTGTCCAGAAACAGCAGATCGACGCTGACCGAACCATTCGCCGACAACTCATCCATTGTTGCAAGGAAAACATAGTCTTTCGCTCCAATCGTCAACCCGTCACTCCCCTTTACTCTTGACGCGCTGTATGCGGCATAGATATTTTTTATCTGTCCGTAACTTCTATTCATCCCGGTTGAAGGGAACGAGGCGGCATCGTTTGGTCTGAGCCATTCCCCGACAAGCGGTCGCATTGCGGCCCTTCGGCTTAAATCATCCGGGTTCATCTGTTGCAGGGTATTTACCAGAACGTCAAATTTTGTCGCTGAAGTTATATAAACAGGGGCAACGATCTGGTAGTGCATCGCGTACCCGACCGCGCCTGAACAGTACGGTATCGCCTGATTAATCTCCACTGAACCACTCGATCCATACCCGGAGAAATTAAGCTGGATTGCGCCCGGGTACCTGTCCGTTCCGAGGAAAACGAAACGATGCGCATACGCGGAGATAATTGCTCCGTTCCCCATATTGTCCGTAAGTGTCTGGATGGTCACTCGATCGTTATCCGTGTCAACCGACGTACAAAAAACGTAATTACAAACTTCAACTCCATTGAAATCCATTATGAAATAGTAGTTGTTCTGCGTGAAATTGGCGGCCTCCCCGGAGTGAAGTTGTAGAACAACGGAGGAGCCCGCCGTAGCGGCCCCATCAAGAGTCCCGACAGAAGTTATGCCCTCCACGAGATTCGCGTCACCCTCAAAATCCAAAACCCCCGCATGAGACCAAGACGAACCGATTCTCGATGAAATGATAATCCCCTCCGTACCTCCACGGAAGTAGTAGTTAAAATCGGAGTCGTCAAGAGTTACGACTACGCTCCCTCCGTAATATCCGTACCCTTTATGCGTTGTCTTGTCCCACCATAGACATGCCTGAACCTGAATATATCCCGCCTGATTATCCTGCTTGGTGAAAATAAGATATTTCGGAGGTAACCCCGAAAGCCCCGTGTTCACATCGTTCCAATTTGGACTCGCAACATCGGTAACAACGATAAATGGATTATTGGGGGTAACGGTGTGAGTCCCGGAACCGGCGGACGTTATATTTATCGCTATTCCCTTTACCGCATTTACCGTAGACGAGGCGACCTTGAATACTGTGTCCGATACAATAATCGCATAGTACTGCGTTCCGGAGGTTAATCCACCCGGGACGGTATTGGTCGAAGTGAACACGATCCCTTTCATATGGCTGAGGCCGTGACCCCCGGATATGGTAATGGTTTCATCACCCGTAGAAACATCACTCGTCTCAAACGTTTTCGCAACGCACGCAGTAAGATCGTCATGCAATGTCCATCCCGGCCCACCGGCGGCAGGGGCCTTTACGACCCATGCCGCTAATTTTGCCAAGAAGCCCGTTGCATCAGTATCGGCAAAACCTCGCCCGTGCGCTACATCGGATTCAACTTGCCAAGGCATAATTTCCTCCAGTAGTTACTAAGCCACGCCATCTTGCCCACTCCTTCTAGTGTTGCTATTATCTACCATAAAGAACGAGTTATACTGCTGGCCCAACTTAGCATATTGAGATTCTAACCACGTGTATTCTAGCTGGCGCTTGTTCAACGCCGCAGTAAAGTTTTGAATAGCCGCAGTAGATTCCGCCTGAAAAATACCAACCTCAGCAGAGAATACTGCCAGCACCCGCTTGTTAGCCTCGTCCGTACTTTGCAGTTCGTGCGCATAAATATTTAACTGAGCATTGATCTTGGCTATGGCAGCCTCGACATCTGCCTTGTACCTCGCTACCTCGGCTTCTACCTGCGCGCGATAAACCGCAACGTCTAACCCAGTCTCCCTCTCGTACGTCGCTAGCGCTTGGTCGATCTGTTTAGACCAAACCTGCAGCTCGGCGTTAAATTCCTGAGAGTTATTCTGTAGCTGGTTAGCATATCTATTAAGCTCACTAGTAGAACCAACCTGGTAAGTCTGCAACACCTTCTGTACAGTAGCTTGATACTCAGTCGTGCTAGCCGCCAGATCGTTGGCCGCATTCTGAATATCGCTTTGGAACTTGTTAATCTCAGAAGTTCTGGCTGCTATCCACTTACCCTGCAAACCCTGCAACTGTTCCAATTGCCACTTCTGTAGCGCCCCGGTCAACTCTGCTTGGTATGCGTCTAACGCCGACTTATTGTTGATCGAAGCAACATTAACGCGGCTTACATACGCCTGGACCTGAGCCTGATAACTCTCAAGACGCAGTCTAGCCTCTAGCCCCTCTCCCTCGTTACCATGACGTAGTTGCTCTATTTGCCTCTGTAGATCAGCTTGGTACCTTACATTATCTTCGTTGAACTTCGCAGCCGCATTTTGCATATCGGCCTGGTATTGGGCGACGGCGGCAGATACCTGTTGTAACTTAACCTGAGCCAGTTCAATGTCATGGTTAGTGTCTAGGTGTGTAGTAGACACTGTCATAGCAGTAGAGTACAAATCGTTGACAGGCGCTGTATATACAGGAGCAGCACCTAGTGTAATTGTTCCGTGAGCAAATGACAGCACAGCATCAGGTGGGGCATCAGGAGCCTCGGAATCAGTAACTTCTTCTAGTACTGGAGGAGGTGGGACAACCAGCTCTGTCAAGGCAGCTACACTGGTCATGGTTAACTCTGGAGCTGAATACGTAGGAGCTGTACCTAAGTCTCCCATAGACGGCAGAGAAATGGTACTAGGCTCTACGAACACTGGTATAGACCCTACATCTGAGAAGTCTACGTCTGTAGACACAGGCGCTGTTGGAAGCACAAAGCCAGTGGGTTCGGTGTAAGTAGGGAGAGCCGTAGCCACAGAAGTAAACGTTCCCACTACTGGCGGAACTGGTAGAGTCACATCCGCAGGAGCGGTTGTATCTCTCATTTTATCCACAATGTTCTGCATTGACGCGTACAAAACTACGGCGTAGTTGTATTCATCCGGGAATCTGGGGATGTTGGTGTCTGTGTATAGAACGTTGTGTAGTGGTACATAAGACGCGTACGCACTGGTAGAACTAATTGGAGCCACGTATAAGTGGTTGTTTTTTATGTAGTAAGCTGGGTTTCTGATAGTAGCCTTATGTATACTATCAGGTTGATACACCTTCCAACTCATACTCTCAGGAACTTCATACGCTGGGTAGGACCCCCTAGTCACTGATACAATATGTATAGAATTAGACAGGTCCAAACCGTTTGTAGCACTAACCCTGATAGGAGACGCCATGCGTGGTAGATCGGCTTTCTTTATGGAAATAAGCTTTCTAGTAACGTCTGTCGCACCATCAGTGAGCCAGATGTTTAGATTGGGCGTACTAGAAACAGTACCAGATATAGCTTCAACTTGTGTCTGAAACGTAGCCACTATATACCTCTCCACCTAATCATGCTACACCTCCAGCCAACTATCGTCGTTACAAATCCAAGACTGAACCTGTTTAGACACTTCAACGGCTGGTAGACTTTTACCTATACGAAAGGCTTCGTTGTTAATGGCAGTAACAACGTCTTCCAAGGTATTCCACTTGATTGCTGATGGAGTCTGGCCATTCCACACAGACCTCCGTCCCATCAGACCCATCTCTTGTACCGACGCTGCAATGCCATCAAAATCACGTAGCCTGATACCGATGAAGCACTGCTCGTACATCTTTTTCAACTCTTCGGGCGTATAGTGCTTACAACTATCGGTCAGTAACATCTCAAAGTCTATATTCTTTGCAACCTCTTTAGCCAGCGACCTACCGTAAACTTCGTTAGGAGCATAACAATACACCTTGTTACCCAACGCGGCAGGGGGAGCATTGGGGTTTACCCACCGCTCAGGGATTGTCATTGGCAAAGGGGTATAGAACGGATCAACTCCAATCGACTTCAACACATGGTCGATGTAACACGACGTAGATATATGCTTTACTTTATCGACTAAGCTAACTGTCTTGACTACATCCAGCTTTTGGGCATCTGCTCCAAACCATAAAATTATTCTCTTGCCCTGATGATTAAAGAATCTCGCTAAATCCTCTGTTCTATATATACCTAGGAATACACACGGCGCGGTTGGATCGTACCCAGTTTCATTGACACAGGTGAGACCAAACCGACCATCGTATACAGGTCGAAAGAACTTCACTGACTCAGAGAGAAAACACTGGGTGGCTTTCATAGAAGTCCCTCGTACAAATCAGTCAGTGACGATATATACTTTTCCATACACAGTTCGTGCCGTACTCGCCAAAGGTTAGCCCTCTTTTCCACATGCTCCCCCCAGCGCGCTATCAATTCATCAGCTGAGTTGACCACTATGCCAATGTTCAAATCAGTAACGATCTTTGCAGCTTCAGTGCAGTTAAACACAACACTTGGGGTACCAGCAGCTGCAGCGTCAAAGAACTTGTTAGGTAGCGCAAAATTCCACACATAGGACTTGTTGGGATTTCCAACTAGGTTCCATGTATGTGATGGAAGTCTATCTAACAATTGGTCATGTGTCAGCTTCCCCAGTAACGCCCCAGTAGCAGCATACGCAGCGTCTAGAGGATTGCTTGGGTCCAAAGTAAACGACGGGCAGTAGGCATACACCCGCTTTTTACCATTTAGGTCATTGTATAGACTCCTAAAGTCTCTCCAGTGGTCCCCGTCTGTACCAATACCAAGTGCTGTAATTGCGTGTCCACCCTGGGATACAAGGCCCCCCATAAATGGTACCTCCATGTACCTATAGAACGTTTGTGGGCTAGCTGGGGGCAGAACCGCAATAGGCTTGTTGGTCCTTGTGCGAAGTTCTTCAAAGCACGGAGTTGACGGTACTACGAACGCATCCGCCAATTCTACCGCTGAATTCTCACTATACCATGAAGCATTCTCTAATAGTTGTGGCTTAGTCTCACTGACATCCATACGCCAGTAGTTGGAATCGTGGTAATCCATGATAATTTTAGCAGAATCACCAAGGACCCGTCTCATTAGCAACACCGGCCAATTAGGTTCGTTATGATACTGCCAAATTCCAATGGATGATTTGGTGAGACTTAGCGCCTGTTCCAATTGGTAAGGGCTGCTGTAGTAGTGGACAGAGGAAAAAGAACTAACGCTTGATAGTGTTCTAGAAAACAAATGCACATTGTAGCCAAGCTGTCGTAGGACAGTCGCTTCCTTGACCACTCTAACACAACAATGATCTGTTACAAATCCAATCTCAGGTTTCATCTTCACTCCCCAGTAAAGGTTCCCCATAGGTGATTTAAAGAGTAGGAGGGGGTTTAAGGCCCCCTCCTGGCTCCCTTACGAACAACTTACGCCAGACGAGAATCCATCGTGTACCACACCAGAACTTGAACGGTTCCAGTAGTGGCAGTGGCGTTGACCAGAACGTCGATGGTATCAGCCGCAGCATAATACCGACCAGACGCCTCACCTGTAGTGCCAGGCGCGACGCCCACATCCACAGGAGAAGTGATCGAGTCATACTTCGTCATGGTTGTGATGCCGTCGAAGTAACGGTCTGTATTATCACCGTCACCCACATCGAAGTCAGACGATGCAACAGCCGACTTCGCCAGCACGTCAACCCGGTAAACGTACGCTCCAGCGGGGACCGACACAGCAACTACCGCACCACCACCAGAAGGTGTAGCGGTAACACTAATCTCGTCCGACACTAGAGGACAATCTACCATTGCTTTTAGCTTGTCCGTGTTAACCTGATTGGCAACACGTCCTCGCCCCAGATAATCGAAACCGGTACCAGCCATGTGTGTTCCTCCTTCTCTTTAGAGCCAAACCGCGTGGGCTTCGCCGCAAGTGATCTCGACGCCCGCTTCGGTACGGATGAGGTCCACAGTCGCGTCGATACCAGTGGTCTCTTCGGACTGCACGCCAAGCAGAATCTTCGTGTCGCGGTTCTTGCCGTTTCCAACCAGAGGCCGGTAAGCAATCTTGCTCAGATTGACGCCCAGCATCTTGATCGGAGACCCGTCAAGGTGGATATCACGCATCACGTTCATCGTGCCATACTGAGTGGCAAACGTGCTCAGCTCGGAACCAACCAGAGACTTGGAACCAGCGAAGTCGAACCCAGCCAGCGCAGGATACGTGGCCGCGAATCCACCAGCCGCCATCTTAAGGTTGGTAAGAGCGAAACCGCCCAGTTTGTGCATATAGTTGTACCAGTACGTCGGCATGAGGAAGATCATCTGGCTCATGTTATTATACCGAGGATCGGTAAGAATAGACATCTGATCCAGAATATCGTCCTTGGTCGTGGATGTGCTGAACGAGAAGACGTTCGCGTTCGACAGAATCCAGTCCACAATGCCCTGGGTATGACGAGCACCATCCGTGTCCGTACGAAGCGTGGACCAATAGATGGCGTCAGCAATGTCCCAAGCGTGCTGGGTTAGTTTGTCTGCCCAGATTCGGGCCTTTTCATTCTGGTACACCTTCAGCTCGGTGGCCTCGGCGGTACCGGTCCAGAAACACGCCGTCTTCCAGATTTGTGTCTGGGAGTAGGTCGTGCTCAGTGGGGTGTCCTTGAAGGTGTCGGGATACCCAGAGCCTTCCAGGAACGCGCTACCCACGACATAGGAACGAATGTGCTCCTGAGGAACCAGTGTCGAGGAAGCGAAGGTACCAACGCCACGGGTGTACGTGGTTGTGATCGGGGTGCTGGTTGCAGAGAACGAACACAGGTAGTAGTTGGTGCTGGTCTTCAGAGGCCGAACAACTTCACCACCAATGTACGCGTAGTTACCAGAGGTCTGCACGTCCAGAATCTTCAGAAGGAAGTAGTCATCACACGTATAGCCAGCGTTAGCAGACTTTGTGTTGATCTTAACTACTTGATTCTTTAGGAAGAAAATAGGAGCAGTACCAGAATCGCCAACCGAGATAGCATTGGTGGACTGCCCAAACACGTTCTGGATATTACCAGCAGACTTATAATCGCAGCCCATCTGCAGCGCGATATAGGAGCCAGCAGTTTCCGCACCTAGGCCAGTGATGCTACCAGTGGTAGCATACCCAGTCACGGGGGCACTGCCAGACCCGCTCCATGCACGATGCCCGACAGCGATACCATACCGCTTATGGACCATGGAACGTTCCTGCATCACCTTGAAAATGGGGTCATTCGTGGACACTTTGCGGAGCTTCGAGAGAACCCGAAAGAGAGAATCCCGATTAACCACAAGGTCCGAAATCCGATCACCTAGGGCAAACGAGCGCCGTAGATCACCGGTGTTAATAGTAACGCCTCCGACCGAGGTAGATACATTATTATCTGCCTGGTAAAGATCAGCGGAGACATATGGGCTATCAGCCATGTCTATCCTCCTGCCGCTTCAGACGACCTGGAGTATCTTATTCAGATTACCCCACCCGTAAGGGCGCGGCTCCTTTGATCAAATTAAAGAAGTCATTGTCAGGGTTAGACTCGGCAGAACCACTACTCTTACTTGCCAGGGTTGTCGGAGAATCGGCAGCGCGTTTAAGTTGCGCAATGATGTCTCCCACATCCCCTCCAGAATTAGAAGTGTGCTTGGATGCTTTATCCATTCGGTAAAGCGCTACGATCTGATCGGGTGTGAGTTGAGTTTGTTTAGACCACTCGAACGCTTCTCTTACCTCGTTCGCCGGAATTCTGGGGTTACGAGTTGTGAAATCACGCACAAGTGCCTCTTCTCTACCGATGTTTTCCGTAGCTTCCAAACGCTTCTTAATCGGGGCTAGCCTCTTCTCAACCTCCGCGTTTATCCTGGATTCGACTACTGATGTCGCAATCCGGGCGTCGTGCGCGAGTTTGACTCTCCCTGACGGAGAGTGTGGGTTGGCTATTGCCTCTGCCTCGTCATATTCATCCCAACTACTCAGTCCATATTCCCTCGGATCAATAGGTCTCACATCGGCGCGTACTTCAGGGGGAGCACTTCTAGGATCGCCAACCCCGCCTCCGCCAGCAAAACTGGAGGCATCGGGTGTGTTCCCTTGCGCTTTCCCGTACGCAAGCTGGTGTTCGACAAACCTTGGGTCAGTTTCGAGCAGATTGTAGAACGGTTCGTACTTCTTGTACTTCTCCGCCAGCGCAGCCTGCTCTTTTAACTGCTTGTTCTCTTCCGCCAGTCTCTTGCCCTCCTTAGAAGACGCCGAATAGTCACGTTCAATAGCTGCTAGCCGGGCTTCGAGAGGTTCTTTTACTGGGTCCTTAATCAGTCCTTCCAGACTGTTGACGGGGGAGTCAACCTTGCCGTCTTGATTCTCTGCCATTTTTCCTCCTTGGGCTTATAGCGTGTCTTGCATCAGTACATCTGATGGGACTACTAGACCCGTGGTTAACTTACTAATTTTGTGAAACAAAGTCAACTACTTATTTTTCTTAGCTTTGCTGTCCTAAACCTCCTTTCTTTTCTCCTTTAGTAGATCACCCATTCGCTGTCTGGCAAGTTCGGCGTCGGCCTGAACATTGGTTAAGGTGTTGTTAACATTAGCCTTAAGCGACTGTCTCTCTACTTCCATCGCAGCCTTCTGATCAGCCACATTAGACCGGATTTCCACGTTGGCTTCCTGGATTTTGCTCACAATCCCAGACTGGACTAGTTGCCGTTCTAGGGTCTCGTTAGTACCCTTGAGTCTCTTGATCTCAGCATCCATGGATTGCATTTGCTGTTGCAGCTGGACATACAGGGATTTTCTCTGCAGTAACGCTTCCTTGCCAGTGATGTCAAGTTCAGCCACAGCAGCTACGTCGTCTATGATGCCAAGCTTGAATAACTCCATGTATTCCTGAGACTTAGCCCACCTATTAGACGGTAGAGTACCACCAGATACGAACTTAATATCGTACTTATGTTCATCAAGTCCATTCCACCTACCGGCCAGTTCTCCGTAGTCGTTATACACAGGTACATTAAGCTTGAACTCCTTGACCTTCTTGTCGTCAGGATTCACAATCCTGAACACCTTCTTAGACTTGTACATAAGCTTGGCGTATGGCAGCCATACCTTGGCTAGGTACTCCAGACATGGGTCAACTACGTTAAGTACCCAGTTCTTGATCCTACGAGTACCAAATTCATCCATGGCCACCAGTCCTCGGTATGGAGTCTCACTTGGGCTAGCTTTGCCCTGTGCTACTGCCGACGCGCCTAGAGTGTCGTCTATATACTGCCCACCTAGCTGTACTATTTCTAGGAATGCATTAGGCAGTGAAATAGGTTGGATGATGCCCGGAGGAGCGGGAGCACCTGGGTTCACAGGCAGCAAGGCACCAGGCATGAACAGATTGTTCTTCCAAGTAGCTGCGTCAATGGACCCTTGGTAGTACCAGAACCGTAGGGAGGCACCAAGAGATGTGTTGTAGATCATCAACTGGTGAGCCTTGTTGATCTCTTCCTGCTGTCCTACCACCATACTGACGGCGGATAGACAGTAAGGGGTACCAGTATGTATGTATGGCAGAGGTACAATCGGAATCTCGTCGATGTCTAATGTGTACTTGTGCAGCATAGTCTGATCGCCAATACTGACAACTACCACGACTTGGCGCTTCCAGAATGGCACCGCCTCGATTACAGCTTCTCTAGTCGGCTGGGCACTCATGATTAGCTTATAATCTTTGTCCGACATAATGTTGGTAGTGATTTCGGAAATAGCCTCCACTTCCTTGGTCAGCAGTTCCTGCCGATACTGGGCCACCATGTTCTGGAAACCCTTCTGCAGGCGCTGCAGTTCGAAGTCGTGGCGCTCTTGGGAGATGCTACCATTCTTTAGACTATCCCCCAGTTCAATCGCGTTAGACGCGATCTCGTCTTGTAAGCCCTGAGCATACACAGCAGTGTCAGCATCCACCCTTTGCACAATAGCCTGCATCTGTTCCTTTGATGGCATGACACGCATAGACACGTTCCAGAACTTACTACGAGTCCTATAGTAACCCTCGTAGTAGTCTACAACGTCCTCAGCCCCTTGCTCTTGCCCATCTACGGCTTCCATAGTACTGATATCGGCGGGAAACACCGCGTATGAGTCGTATGTATCTCGATCGGAATAAGAATACGACCTCTCGTCATTACAGGCCGTACGCATGATGATGTTCTTGTAATCAGGCAACTCGTTGGCTAGCGTAGCTCTCTTGATGTCTTTCTTGACAATAATGTATTCAGCGTCTCGAAAGTACACATCTGTGGATGATGGGTCCACATACACATCGGTCCATGGGATGTAGCCGAACTTTACATCTCCCATACCATCATCTGAGGAGGGGTCGAAGTACACGTGCCAGTACCCACAGCCTACACTTAGAGCGTCCCGCACAATTTGTGAGAAGACACTTCTACCACTAGACACGTCCCAGCAGTACTCGAATAAACCATTGACAACACTGGCTTTATCTACATCACTTCCTTCTCTTCCCACAGCCGCCGGCTTGGGGTTGTTGGCGGAAACGAAGTAACGAAGCGTCTCAATGGCTGGAGTGACACGATTGACAATGAAGGTGGGCATACCAACCCGTTCCAACTGCTCCTTCTCCGTCTTGGTCATCTGTTCTCCAAGTGAGAACTCCAGCCACTTTTGCTGGTTTCGACGGTGCGTTTCCCACTTGTTGCCGATTATATTCTGATATAGCTGCCGATTTCTCTTGGCAGCCACACTGGACGGCGATTTAGATTGCGCGGTACCAGTTGTAACGTTCAGAACGTCCATCTTCTTCTCCTTCTAACTGATAAGGTTGACCAGTCTTCCAATTGATTCTTTGCCCAATTGCGCTGACCTTCGACTTAATTTGGTTACTGATTGCTTCAAAGTTACTTGGGTGGGTTAGATTTCGAGTAGATAGGTATAAGGCATCGACCACGTCGTCATGTTTCATCTTGGGGCCGACATTTTCGATTTGCTCCCGCAAACTGTAATGCTCCCCCTTAAGATGCACGCGGCGTGTCGCAAACATGGAATTCAGCCCATTTACGATTCTGTTGACCTTATCTCTCCCCCCAGGCTTAAAAGGTATCGGTATAAGGTCCCATCTGTTCCTGCGTAACTGCTCAGCCTGCATATCCTGTATAACGCCGCGCGTTAAGGACACATCCTCGATAGTCGCACTCTGACAGTGATACTTGTCATACAGGTCAAATATATAATCAACAATGCCTAGTGGAGTACCTTCAACCAGCTTACCATCCTTGTTCCTCAGCCCTAATTGTGGTATCGCCAGCTTCTCCACATACTCCAGCACAAATAGTCGAGACTCGTTATCATATGCCACCACCATTATGACACTGAAGTCAGAGGTACGAGTCTCTATGTCAGTCGCAGGGTCGCACCCGATAAAGGTGTTTACTGGCGACTTGACGCCTCTCCAATTCAAATACCCACACTTCTTGTCCGGGTCCCAGTTGTATATCGCATTATGGACAATGTAGTGGTCCTTTGTCCAAATTCTCGCAGAGCCGCCAGAGGGCTGTAACTCGTACTCCTGGTAATACCCCGGCAGACGGCCCATATCCTCGTAAAACTTACGCCTTTCCTCCAGTTTCGCGCGCGGGAAGTAAGAGTTCCACAGTACTCCACCCTCCATATTCGGCTGCGTTGCGGCGTATGAAATCACCCGCCAGCTATACTCTTCCCCTTTTCCCTCGTGAATCGCCTTCTTATGTCCATCCAGTATGTTCTGGCACACAGAATCGTTATGCACGGGGGTCCCCGCAAAAATAAGGCGACCCAGGTTAACATCCAACGCAGGATACACGGCATCTGTAAACACGTTCTTAAGCTTCTCGCGCGCTTCAAAAGTCCTGGTATTGTCTTCGTTTTCAATGTCATCGAGGATAATCCTATGATATCTCTGTGAACCGCCTGCTACAGTACCCGATGTCTCTCCTCTAATCGACTTGGCATTGGACCTTGATATCAACGTACATCCATTTGCCAACCTGATATCCTGCTCCGTCCACTTATCCCCCTTCATATCACCAAAGTAGTGTCTTATTCTGTCGTTATAAGACAACTGTTCCTTGATGTAGGAGACGTTACGGTAGGATTTACTAAGAGAATCCGACACCCAGCCAAAGAATAATGGCAGTTCGGTTCTATCATAGAACTGATTATACAGAAACTGTTGTAAAATATAGGCTTTAATGAGCGTAGTTTTGCCATGCCCACGAGCAATAATGATCGCAAGCTGCTTATTTGTCGAGGAATCGTTTAATTGCGAGGCAATTTCCCTATGGAATTCCGGCGTCTCCGATTTTCCGAAGTCCCCCTTCAAAAATAGCCGCCCAAAGAGGATCAGATCGTCTTTTGCCCTCTGCAAAAGCTCGTCTTCCTTCTTTTCCGGCAGATTTACTACATTCTCGATCACTTATCACCACTTTTAGTAGGCATTACAGCCACTTTCAGCAAGTAAAGCATCAAATAGGAAGTGCTATGGGGGAGCACCGGGGTTAACCCTCCGCTTCCGCCGTCAGCTTCGCCGGTCCCTCATCGGCAATCATCTCATAATCCGCCTGCTCCAGCCTATTCCCACTCGCCACCCTGTAGCTCAACCTTCCATTAATCTGCGTATGAGTATTCGTCGGCTCCAAATCCAGTAATCTCTGTATCTCCTTGATCGCCCCAAGCCTAACCCCATCCAGATCACTCGCCTCAGCCAGACTCTTCAGCCTTTCCAGCACATACTTGGCATCCAACCCTAACTGTTTTGCCGCATCTTCCACAGTCTGTTTAATCACTAGCTTGACCCTTTCAGCTTTTAACAGCCCCTTTGCCCTCGCCACCACATACTGCTCGTAGTGTGCCTTGGGAAACGCCTTCCTAAACGCGTCAATCGGGTTCATCCCTTGCGCCACATACACCCCAAAAAGATACTCCGAGTTCGTACACTTCTCCCTATTAGGTATCCCATAGGGATGTTTCCTCTTCATCATCGACCCACTACAACTCAACCTCGTCGGGTCAGTGTGCATCCTATTTCCAGGATTGATAGAGAATGTCCCAAACGCCGTTTTAACAATGTCATACGGGTGATGCCCCGGCCACTTCTTGGTCGCTATATACCTCTTCCTTACCTGGCACACATGTTCATCATCAGACAACACCCAGTCCCCGGTATTTGCCGACCTCCAATCCGTAGAGTACTCGGTATCCGGGTATTTCTCCCTGAACTCCGGCACTGTATACGCGTAATGTGGAACTTCCCCAACCAATCGTGAACGCAATCGTGACCTCCTATTATGAATCGAGTACTAACTTACTAAAATCCAACTAGATAAACAAGCACAAACTAGGTTAGTTTCACAAACGGGCAAGTTTTACCGGAAAAAATTTTTGAAATGGCGAAAAGCGAACTCTAATTAGCTGAGATGGGACTCATAATTCGCGCGGTGCCCCCGCCAATCTCCTTTCGTCTTTATTACTTTTTCGTTATGTTTCAATTACATTGGCACGAATTTTGCTACG
>Ga0172380_10005359_pt1 | contig 15596 bp, 17 predicted proteins | sample Leawe162metaG_FD_119747 | JGI IMG/M metagenome (GOLD analysis project Ga0172380, IMG submission 119747) | Leachate microbial communities from a municipal landfill in Southern Ontario, Canada - Leachate well 162 metaG | ecosystem: Engineered > Solid waste > Landfill > Unclassified | place...
ATGCAAGAAATGACCCCAACTTCAAAACAATAATGGGGCAAGTTGATAGTAACATACTTTATAAAACGCTCGAAGATAAGGTTGTTTTCTTGAGAAATAAATTAAGTGAATTAATTGGAGTTAGCGACATTACAAAGATGAAAGAATATAATTACACTGGTATTCGGCAAGCTTTTGATAACGGTGAAATACAGCTATTTAGGCCGGACTTACAAGGGTTTAAATGGAATCTATTCCAAAAAGAATATACACTTAAACATGAAGTTACTAAGGGTGGAATAATAAAGTCTCTTGAATCTATTCTAAATTCCGGGGGCAATCTTTTACCAACAACACAAAAAGTTAGATATGGTTTTTCTTGGGGTGGCAAATCTCCAATAGCAGATTTGCAAACTGGCGGCGCTTCTTATTTTTTCACAAGATTTAAAAGTGTTTATCATGCATTAAGTTCTGAAGGGTTAGTATGGGATAGTAAAATGGCTTCAAGATTAGATGCAATTTCTTATTCTGGAGATGAATATGGAAAATGTACTCCGGGCTTTGTTGAAAAAATGAGAAAAACAACCATTGAAGATTGGAAGAATAATGCCGATATGTTTAATAATGAAGTTATTTTTAAAAATGCCTTGTCTATTTTTGATCATTTAAAATATGTTGTATGTGATTCAAATAAAAAAAGACAAGAAGTTATAGATTTGTTTAAAAAACATAAAATTAATGATTTATCAGGAAGGTCACTTGAAGATGTAGTTGTTGTAATGAAATAAAAAATCTCAAATCTTAATTTTTTGATGTATAATAAAAAAAAAGGAGGAAAATACAATGAAAATATTCGATGAAAAAAGACCACTGGGTATAAAAATAGTTTTTAATTATGATGGTGATGTAATGTTTAGACCGATTGCTGAATTATTTAAAACAGAGAAAGGACTGATATTTTTCGATATTTTTTGGCCGGAAGCATCGTTGAACCCAATTCATCATATTGACGGGGAAATAACCGGGGAAGGGCCTTGGAAAATTGATTATGATGATAAAAAATTTACCATTTTTGTTCTTGAAGAAAATGATCCATTGCTTGAAGAATATAACAATTGGATTGGTTACACCAAACACATGAAATATCCTGCTGATTATGGAAAAAGGCGATTTGAACAGGAATTGAAAAGAATAGCAGGTTACAAAAAGGGGTGATAATTAATGTGGATATTTACAAAGGATGGTTTTTTCAGTGTAGTTCATAAGCCCGGACAAGCAGATGATATGATTGCAGTTCGAGCCAGAAGCCGAGCTGATCTTGTAAGGGTGAATAAAAAGCTTGTGAAGAAAAGAATTAAGATTATTTCCAATAAAGGCACAGATTACGAATTTAGAATTGAAATTGACAAGGCAACATGGGCGAAATATTTATCTGATGAAACAATGGGCCTTGATTATGAAAACTTCAAGGATGAAGTAACCTTAATTGATGAAAGGAGGGCAAAAATATATCATAATGTTTGGGTCACACTGTTAGATATTTTTAAACAAACAAAAAAAATTTATAATCACTATAACATGCAGATGTAAAAAAAAGAGGTGTATAAATGGAATTTTATACAAGGGTAGCTGGCGTTACGTTTCGGAACTCTGATGGCAAAAACCGTCAGGACATTATTGCGTCCACCAGAGGGGATGAACCAATAAGTTTGATTCGTGAACCGGAAAATCCTTATGATTCAAATGCAATTATGGTTTTGGATTCAAATGGCCGGCAATTGGGTTGTATAAAAAAATCAATTGCAGCTTGGTTGGCTCCACAGATGGATTCTGGCAAAAATGTAACCGCAATAATATCTTCTATTTCTGGTGGAAGCGAAGGGTATAGTTATGGCATTAATCTTCGAATAAATTGTTCGTGTGAAGATATTTTTGATTAAAATAAAAAAATCTCTTTATTTTTTTTTTAAAATGTATTAAATGATAAACATAACATAACCGGGGAATGGAGGATTTATAAAAAATGTTAAAATTCATTGTTAATAATCTTGAAGATGTTGAAGAAGCCTTAAGACCACTTTATAAGGTTGCTGCAGATGGTAAATTTCATTTGCAGACCGAGGCAGATCCTGATGCAAAAAAGAAAGTTGATGAATTCCGTGATAATAATGTCAAGCTTATGAAAGAGCTTGACGAAATGAAAAAAAAGTATGGCAATATTGATCCGGAAAAAGTCAAAGAACTTGAAAAAATGCAACAAGACATTGATGACAAAAAAATGCTTGATGTAAAGGGTGTTGATGAACTGGTTGCTCAAAAAACTGAACGTATGCGGCAAGATTATGAAGATCAAATTGCCGAACTGAAAAAAACAATTGATGCTAAATCTACAGAACTTAATAAAACTGCCGAAAGGCTTTCGGAAGTTTTAATTGATGGTGAAATTACCAAAGCGGCGACGGCAATTGGCGGAGTAAGGCCGGGGGCAATGGAAGATATTATTGCAAGGGGTCGAAGGGTTTGGCGGCTTGAAGAAGGCAAACCAGTTCCAAAAGAAGGCGATAAAATTCTGTATGGCAAAGATGCTAAAGAAATAATGACGTTTGACGAATGGGCGCGAGTTCTCGCAACATCAGCACCATTTTTATTTGAACCTTCTTCCGGTGGTGGTGCTGGCGGTGCTGGTGGTGCTGGCGGTGGAAGTAAGAAATTCGGTGGGCGAGACCTTAGCAAAATTCCAGCGCAAGAACGCCTTAGAATGATTCATGCTGACGTGGCTGAATGAAAAACCTTCGGTGAAGGCAACAATATAATTTTTTAAAACCGTTTTTGGGTCTGAGACCCAAAATAAAGTCCCGGTGGGATTTAACCGTTTGTAATATGGTTATTTCTTTCGGGACTTTTTTATTTGTCGATAAAAAAACATTAATAAATCATGGAGGTAAATTATGGCTTTAACATTGGTTGAAAGTTCGAAAATTGCTCTTGGTCGGGATGAAGTTTTGAAAGCAACTGTTATGGAACTTTTTGCTCGTGGTTCTGATCTTATGGCTGCTCTCCCGTTTGAAGACATTACCGGTAATGCTTTGAAATTTGATCGTGAAAAAACATTACCGAATGTTGCTTTTCGTGGTGTAAATGAAGGATATGAGGAAGGCACCGGCGAGACTGAAAAAGTCATTGAATCTCTGGCCATTGCTGGCGGTGATCTTGACGTTGATAAGTTTCTTGTAAAAACTGGCGGAACAGGTCAGAGGGCAGTTCAGGAAGGCTTAAAAATTAAGGCCTTGACGCTGAACATTACAAAGCAGTTTATTAAGGGCTCCATTCTTACGGATGCAAAGGGTTTTGATGGTCTTCAGGTTCGTTGTACTGGCGATCAGCTTATAAATGCTGGAGCGACTGCTGCCAGTGGTGCGGCTCTGTCTCTCGTAAAATTGGACGAACTGATTGACTCTGTTGAAGATGCAACCCATCTGCTTATGAATAAGGGTATGAGACGTCGGCTTTCTGCTGCTTCTCGTAACAGTTCCGTTGGTGGTTATATTACCTATGATCAGGACGCCTTCGGTCGCCGAGTAACAATGTATAATGATTTGCCGATTCTTATTGCAGACAAGGATGAAAGCAATGTCGATATTCTTGGTTTTTCAGAATCAGGAAGCGGAACCAGTGCGTTATATACGTCTATTTATTGCTTGTCCATGGCGGAAAATGGCGTTCTCGGTTTGCAATCCGGCGAAATGGATGTTAATGATCTTGGCGAACAAGACAGTAAACCCGTTATGAGAACTCGTGTTGAATGGTATGTTACTCTTGCAATCCTGCGGCCGAGAGCGGCAAGTCGGCTTTACAGTATTCTTGACGGTGCTGTAACTGCGTAATCTTTAAGTAACAAGTAACATTTTTTGTTGAATATAACGTTTAATAACATAGGAGGATTATTATGCTTGATAGTAGAAGACTTATTATTGATGATGCTTGCAAATTGGCTGATACCGGTGGCAATGGTACGAATTTGCTCAACAGTTCTGCGGCCGCAACCATTGACGGAACGGCGAAAACTTTCGATACTGGTGGTGGTTATACCGAAGCCAAATGGGTTCTTGATATTGCTTCTGTCGTTGGTGTTGCAACTGCGGCTTCTGTAGCTGGGCTTGAAATTGCGTTGGAAGCATCCACAACTTCAACATTTACTGATTGGGTTAAACTGGCCCGGTTGAAACTTGGGCCGGAAGCGACGACACATACCCGTGAATCTTCCGATAATTCGGCGGCTTCTGGTGCTGTTGGCAGGTATATTTATCCAGTTCATAACCTCTTCAATAGTACTATTTACAGACATCTTCGGGTTTATACGGCATTTGGCCCAACTGTTGGTAATCAGACAGTTGGTTTCCAGTCTTGGTTGTCTAAATAAAGGGGGATTCAATGGTAGCTTTAACCGGGAAACTGTTGAGTGCCTGCATGATGGTTAAAAATGAATCCACCAACTTGGAAAGGTGTTTAAAATCCCTTTCCGGGTTGGTGGATGAAATTATTGTTGTTGACACTGGCTCCACAGACAATACAGTTGAAATTGCAAAAAAATACGGAGCAAAAGTATATCATCACCCGTGGGCAAACGATTTTTCAAAACATCGGAATCAATCAATAAATTATGCAACCGGAAAATGGATTCTTATAATTGATGCAGATGAAGAAATAACTTTTAAAGAAGGCTGTTCAATAAAAAATGCCAGAAAATTTCTTAAAAAACTGGAGAACCAATTCCCTGCAGCGGCGTTTAATGTAAAAGACATACAACACGGCATGACCTGTTTGCAGTTCACAAGCGCAAGGGTTTTTCTTAATGGCAAAATACATTATGAAGGCCGGGTACATAATCAAGCTGTAATTAATGGCGGCGGCAAGGCAATGTTTTATCCTGGAATAGACATTTTACACTATGGGTACGACATGACGCCTGAACAGAAGCAAGCAAAGTTCGAAAGAACTTCTGGCTTACTTTTAAAACGTGTTGAAGATAACGACATTGCAAATGGCTTGATGTATTTTTATTTGTGTCAGATTTTTGCAAATAATAACATGCATGAATCGGCCGTTAAATGGGGTGAAAAATACTTATCCTACCAAATTGAAAATAACACTGACAAAGAGTCTTTTTGTCAGTCAATTTATTTCACGATGATAAAAAGTTATATTGAACTCGAAAATTCAACAAAGGCGGCGGACTGGTTAAATCTTGCCGTGAAAGAATTACCGGGGGATTTGGATATTGCTTTTGCTGCTATTGAATATGGTATTTTTACTAAAAATGACAACCTTGTTATCAATGCAGCTAAAGAATATTCATCCATTTATGAAAATTTTATGGTCAATCCCAGCTTAAAAGGCAACCGGTTTATTTTTAGTTTGCGACCAGAAGCCTTATGTTTTGCGCTTTATCATCAAAGCATCCTTCAAGCGCAAGGTTCTATGAAAGCACTTGGAGAACTCATGAAGAATCTTGAAAATGTTCCAGATGGTTTTAAGAACGGAATGGCTGAAGATTTAAGCTTAAATTTTGGTAAATTGGGAATTAATATTCAATTCAACAATCATATAAGGAAAAAATAATGTCATTTAATGCATATACAAAGTACGGGAAACAGGTAAAATTTTTACACAAGATTGATCATTATACGGCAATTCGTTCTGGTAAATTCTTTATCAATCCTCCGGGTACAAAAGTTGAACCTATTGAAAAAGTAGTTGAAACTCCTGCGACTGAAGAAACTGTTCAGGATGTTGAACAAATTGAAGTTGTAGAAGATATTGTTGCAGAACCTGAACCTGAACCTGAAAAAACAATTTTTAATCCTGTTGTTGAAAAAAAAGTTAGGCTTAAAAAATAATGACCAATAAACCCTTTATATCAGCTTGCATGATGGTTAAAGACGAAGCGGCAAACCTGCAAAGGTGCCTTTCGTCTTTAACGGGGTTGGTTGATGAAATTATTGTTGTTGACACTGGCTCCACAGATGAAACTGTTAAAATTGCAGAAAGCTTTAATGCAAAAGTATATCATCACCCGTGGGCAAACGATTTTTCAAAACATAGGAATCAATCAATTTTGTATGCCAATGGGGAATGGATTCTTATTGTTGACGCTGATGAAGAAGTTATTTGTCCCGATCAACCCTTATTTAAAAAACTGATCAAAACTTTGCCTGAAAAATATTCTTCCGTTGCTGTTGGGTTTAATGATATACAGGCCGGAAAAGTAATAATGAAATTTAATACGACCCGATTCTTTCGCAACGGGCAAGTTTTTTATAAAGGCATTGTGCATAATCAACCGGTTCAATTTGGTCAAACGGTTTTCATCAACGATCTGACCCTTAATCATTATGGTTACGATTTAACGCCCGAACAAAAGCAAATCAAATTTGAAAGAACAAAAGGCCTGTTATATAAACGCCTGAAAAATAATGCCAAAGATTATCCGGTATATTTTTATCTTTCTCAGCTTTTCGGAACAATGGGCAATGCTGAAAAATGCGTTGAATATGCTGAAAAATACGTTTCATTGAAAAAAGAAATGCCAAAAGAGGTATTCAATAAAAGCATTTATTTTACATTGATTTGCAATCTGATGAAAAAAATTAAAGATCCTGTAAAAACAAATCGATATTTAAAAGAAGGTTTAGAAGATTTACCCGGTGACTTAGACCTTACTATGGCAACCATTGAATATGGGGTTTGGATTAATAATGATGCATTGATTATTGATAGTTCATCAGAATTTTTGGAACTATACGCTGAATACGAAAAAGATGGTGCCAAGAAGGAACAGCGGTTTGTTTATTCTCATAGGCCGGAAGCCTTAGCTTATTGTTATTTTCACCGGACTGTTGCCTCATTTAGGCAGGGCGCAAAAGGAATGAATGGATTGTTTAATACACTGGAAAAGATTCCTTGTGAAGCGTTTAAGGCGGGAACAATAACAGATTTACAAATTGCTTTGGCAAAATGTGGAATACCAATTTCAATAAAGCCCAAGCATTTAATTGAAAAAGAAATTGTGGAGGCTTAAAGTATGCCGACATTAATCATAGAAGATGGTACTGCTGCAACACAATCAGCAAACAGTTATGTTACAGTTGAAAATGTTGATACATTTTGTGAAAATTATGGGTTGGTTTCGTGGGCTTCCTTATCAACAACCGATAAAGAAACTTCGATTTTTCGTGGTATGGCATACGTGGAAACTTTTGATTTTAAGGGCGAGAAAGAAAATTATGATAATCCCTTAGAATGGCCCAGATACGGGATATACGATGAAAACAGAATAGACCCGAGCATTGACCTACTTTTTTACCAAGAAATACCAAAAGGGCTTAAAAATGCGGTTTGCCGGGCAAGTTATGAAGAATCTATTGATCCCGGTGTATTACAACAAACCTTAACAAGTAACGTAAAAAGTGAAAAGGTTGATGTTATTGCGTTTGAATATTTTTCATCAGAACCTTCAAAGGCAATTTATACATCAATACTTGGCTTTTTAAAAGGGTTGATTCGTAATTCAAATACTGCATCTATCAAGAGGATTTAATGAATTATGAATTATGCAGCTATACAAAAAAAAGTTCAAAAGGCGATAGCAAAAACAGGTTTTTCGTTGCAACTGCTTGTAGTTACACAGGGCGCTTTCAATGCAACCTTGGATACCATTGCGACAACAATCGCTACTTATGATATAAAGGGTCTTTACGCTGAATATAAGAATTATGAAATATCCGCTTCTATTGTTGGTTCAGACAACAGCTTTATAAAATCAACCGATAGAAAACTTTTAATCGATGCGGTTGGTTTGCCCGATTTAAACTCGGCTGATTCAATAAGGTTTTTAGTAGATTCTATTGATCTTGATGTTGGTGAAATCAAACCGATAAAACCGGGTAATATTAATTTATTATACAAAGTCCAAATAAAAGGGTAAAAAGGGTAATAATGGCTGAAATAACCATGGAAGATCTTAACGATAAAATCGCAAATTCAGCACAAGAGTTTGCAGAATATTTGGTTGAAATTGCTGATTTGATTGACGCTGATTTTAATAAAATTTTTAGGAAATGTTGTCTTGACGCTTTTGCTGAAATACTTAGACGATCTCCTGTTGACACTGGATTTTACAGAGCAAGTAATGATATTTCATTTGGTCTATCGCCTCCGCCTGATACAGAATTAACTTTGCCAGTTAAAAAAGCAGGAACCACACTTAAATTCACCGCTGATGTTGCCGATAAAGAAAAGAAAATTTCCATCGGTGTAAAAAGTGGAGTTGTTTGGTTTTTCAATAACACACCGTATGCATTCAGAATAGAAACTGGTTGGAGTACCAGAAAAGCTCCGCAAGGTGTTTATTTAATCACGTTGGATAGGTTCAATGATCATTTTTCTAAAATCCTAAAAAGTTACGATTATATGCAGGAATATTAATCATGACTCCAGATGCCATTGATACAGCATTAATTTCAACACTGAATTCTTCATGGGCTACTGCGACAGAAATTGCATGGCCAAACCACAATTTTAAGGTTCCTGAAAATTTACCTTGGATTCGGCCGGTAATTGTAATGTCTGAAACTGAATTTGGAGAACTTGGTGATGAAGGAGTAAGCCTTAGACATGGCATGTTTTTTATTACAATATTTTTACCACAAAATATTGGAACAAAAGTCGGAAAAACATTAGCAAACCGGCTTGAACAAATTTATCGACGGAAAGAATTAAGTGGTGTAATAACGGATGAAGTTACGACGACAAGCGTGGGCATTGATGATGATGGATTTTATGAAATTTTAGTTTCTATTCCAATTCATGCATGGATTGGTGAATAATTAAGAAAGGGGATTTATTATGAGCGAGACAAGTAGTATTGGTTTATCAAGAAAACAAAGAGTTTTTGCAGTTCTCGAAACTACAATGGGAACTTTAGAATTTCCTTCGGCCGCAAATTTTATTCGACCGGCTGGGAATGCAGTGATTAACCAGAACCCTGAATTCTCAGATTCCATTGAGCTTGAAGATACCTTAGACGTTTTGGATGTTTTCCCGAATGCAATGCCGGCCGGTGATTTTACAATTCCAATGTATATTAGGCCAAATTCAACATTTGGAAGCGACCCGCAAGGTAGTTGCCTATTTGAATCTTTAATGGGTGAAAAAAACCCTGAAACAACGGCCGCTCTTTTGAATCTTATTGATGCAACCGTATCCACGATTGCTATTGATACGATTTCCGGAGGAACATTTCCTGAAAAAGGCGTTATAACCATCGGAACAGAGAAAATCCATTATACCGGGTTGACGCAAACTTATGGGGCAACAACGGCTACTCTTACTGGAGCAACAAGGGGTTATGATTCCACGACTGCTGCCGCAACTGCGGCCGATGTAGCCGTTACATTATCTTCGGTGTTTTATAAACAAAAAACAACGAGTCCTTCAATAACTGTATGGGTGGAAACAGACCATATGGTTCAGGCCTTGGCCGGGGCTTCAGTTAATGCTGGTGAAATTGGCCTTACGAATGAAGGTGCAGTAACAATCAATTTTACCGGGCAGGGAATGAGAATGTATTGGGCCGGAACGACTGCAATGGCCGCAACGACCGCTTCTGGATTGGGTGTGCTCTCATTAGATTCGGGCAAACATTTTTCTGTCGGCATGTTTATTCAAAATAAAACAACCGAAGATACAAACAGCGGTGCTGGCTATGAAATTTTAAGTGTAAGCACTACGGCCGCAACAATGACCGTTACGCCTGCTCTTGCTCATCCATTTTCGGAAAATGATGTTATTTCTGGTTATTTGCCTGATGCCACTGTAATTGGCGACCCAATTGAAGGCCGGTATTCTTCGGTTGAAATTGATTCGGTTGAAGCAAAGATTAAAACCGGCACTCTTAATGTAAATGCGCCGAAGCAATATATCACTGATGAAGTTGGTACGGAATATCCAGAAGACTTTTTGGAAGATGTGCGGGAAATCACCTCCGATATCGGTCTTTATTTCCGCAAGGCAGATGTTAAATATTTCCAAGATGGTTTTGCCAATACTGAAGAATCGACCGTCCTTGTAACGTGTGGACAGACTGCCGGCAATATTTTTGAAGCTTATATGAAACGAACGAAATTAAAAGTTCCGACAATAGAAATTGCGTCCCCTGCGGTTGAATTGAAAATTAACATGAAGGCTCTTGGTACAAACGGTGAAGACAGTTTGGAATTATACTTTAGATAACAACATCTGATTTGCCTCGGGATAGGCCATGATTTATGGTTGATGGGCTCCCGGTTGCCTTCCCGAGGCAATTCCTTACAAACAAAAAAGGGAAATTAAATATAATGAGACTTAAAACGAAACAAGTTGCAAGTTGGATTACAATGGAAGACGTTGACGGAAATAAATGCCGGTTCCTTGTTGTGCCGTTAACTCCGAAACAAGTCAACACAATGTTAAACAATGCTACAGAATCTGAATGGGATAAAGGTCAGCGGTTTGAAAGTTTGAATGGTGTAAAATACAGAACCAACAAGCTTATAAAGGCCATTCAGGATTGGGAAGGCGTTGAAGACGAAGACGGCAACGAGCTTGAATGCAATGACAAAAACAAAGAAATTCTTTATCTGAATAATCCGGGCTTTACAGATGCGTTAATTGCAAAGATCGATGCAATTTACGAATTTCAGCTTAAGAAGGACGAAGAAGACACAAAAAACTTGCCAAATGGGCCAGATGGAACGCTGTCCCGGGAGTAGTCTGTGACTGTAAGGCCTGTTCGTATACTTATGATGGTAAACCGCCATGCAATGATTGTGAAATACCAAGACTAAATGACGATAACACTCTTGCGTGGGAAATATGGAAAGTTGGCAATCAGTTCGACAGGCCTTTAGGGTTCGGAGTTGTTGGGCCAATCACAACAAGTAGTGTTTTGAATTTATGCGAACAGTATGACGCAACAATTGAAGACTTTGAAAAAATCTTGTTAATTGAAGATATTATTTGGCCAACAATAAATAAAAGTTCCGATAAAGAAGGAAAATAGGAGACCGCACTTATGCCGGGAATTAGATTCAAAGTAGACGGTTCAGAAATGAAAAGTTCGATTGCGAATATGCGTCGAAATTTGACTGATCTCGGTGTAAGTGCGAAAATGACGGAAAAAGAAATTTCTGCATTGGATAAAAAGGTTGGGCAGACTGCCGAATTAGAACGAAGACGCGGGGCCTTTGACAAACTTACAAAAAGCCTTGGGTTAAGCGGTATTGAAGCCGAACTTTTTGCTAAAAAATATAATATAAGCCTTGGTAAAGCCGCCAAAGACAAATCCATTGAACAGATGAATTATGACCTTAAAACGTTAGGAATAACATCAAAGGTTACCGGAAACCAATTGGCTTCGTTTGAGAAAAAAATATCAAGAACAACCGTTCTTGATAAAAAGAAAAATGCCTTTGAAAGTTTAACAAAGAGCATGGGCTTAAGTACAAAAGAATCAGAAAAGTTTGCAAAACAATTTGGCATTAATTTAAAAGATGCCGATAAAAGTTTGATGGGATATATTAAATCAATTAATGGGGTTACAAAAGCTATTGTTGGTTTGGCGGCTTCTTATGCTGCGTTAAAAGCATATCAATTTATCAAATCTTCCACGATGGATGCTGCTCGTTATCAAGTTCTTGGTTCCGTATTGGAAACGGTCGGGGCAAATGCAGGTAAAACAAGAGGAGAAATGAATTCTCTTGCGAAAGATGTGCAGGGAACGGGCATTTCCATGATTTCATCTCGTCAAGCGTTGATTCAAATGACGATTGCCGAACTTGATCTTACCAAAGCGACAGAATTGGCAAGACTCGCTCAGCATGCGGCGGTTGTCGGCCAAATTAATTCTTCTGAAGCATTCCAAAATCTTGTTCGCGGCATTCAATCTGGCCAAACCGAAATTTTAAAAACAATGGGTATAAATGTCAATTTTGATCGTGGATATAAAAAATTGGCACAAACATTAAAAAAGACAACGGCAGATTTAACCGAACAAGAAAAAGTAATAAGTCGTATGAATACAGTTTTGGCAGAAGGCGCAATGAGGGCCGGAATATATGAAGCTGCTATGGGCGATGTTGGTAAAAAAATTAGTTCTCTGCCAAGATATGTCGAAGATCTTAAAGTAACCATTGGCGAACCATTTTTGCCGGGGTTGAATTTATTGGTCGATCAAGTAACATTATCCTTAAAGGATTTGAAAAAAGAAGCTGAAGACCCTGCCTTGCAAGCTTCGATTCTTGCGATAAGCGGCTTGTTTTTTGATTTGGCAACTGCGGCGGTAAAATTAACAGCAAGCGGTCTGGATGAATTTTTATTTCCATTTATTTTTACCGGCAAAGTTATTGCTACAATTTTTTATGAAGTTCATGCTGCTCTTAATTTGGTTCAAACGGCAATCCTAAAAACAATCGATCTTGCTGCAAGAGGGGCATTAAAACTTGCAAAGTTTTCCGGGAATAAAAAATTAATTGGTTGGGCAGAAACTAGGGTAAAAAAAACCGGAGAAGTTTCAAAGGAAGTTTGGAACCAAACAAAAGAATCCGTTCGAAAGGGAATTGGCGTTTGGAATGAAGATTATCAACTACAAAAAGCAAAAGTAAAAAAGGGGCCACAATATTTTAAGGTTCCGGACGATACTGCTGGAGAAGCTGCAACTGCGTCCGATATAGCTGCAATAAAAAAAGCACAAGACGTTATTGATGGCTTAAAATTTGAGTATGCAAACCTTAGTCGTAACGCAACACAGCAAGAAATTTACAATCAATTAAAATCTGCTGGTATTGCAATCAATACGAAAAAGGGCAAATCAATATCTGATTTAGTTGTTAAAATAAACGAAGAAAAACTCGCCCAACAAGAAGCCCTTACAAATGAAGAATTTGCAAATAACAGAAAAATAAAATCTGTTGAAGATTGGGTTGCCGATTCGGAACGCTTATTAAATCAGCATTCCGATGATTTGAAAAAAGCGGGGGTTTATCAAGGCATTATTGATGAAGATGTAAAAAAACAACGGCTTGCAAACCTCAACACATGGCATGAAAAACAAAAAAATATCGTAATTTTAGAAGTTGCTCTTGAGAAGAAAAAAAGCAAGGGGGCAATTGATGAAGCTGGCTTAACAAATCGCAAGTTGGCTGAACTGGAAGATTCCCGGCTTGAAAAAGAAAAAGCAATCAATCGGGAATCTGTTGGTGATTTTAAAACAACCACAGAAACCAAAAGAGCGGCATTACTTAATCTTTATAGAAGCGTGGGTGATTATTCTGCCGCTTGGAGAGAAGCCGAATTTGCCGACTTGCAAATAAAAGCAAACGCCTTGTTAAATCAACTTGGCGATACACCTGAAAACAGAGCTTTGGTCGGAAAACAAATTGGTCAACAAACAAGAGAGATTGAAGAAAAACCAAAGGCGGCCGCTGATACAGAAAAACTGATTGGGCTTCGTAAAGACCTTGTAAAAATTGATATGGATGAACTTTCATATCAACAAGGCGTTGAACAGCTTGCAAAAAACAGACTTAATATTTATGAACAGCAATATAAAATAGAATCAGATAAACTTGACCGAATGGCCCATGGCATAGGGGCAACCGCCGAGGAAACTTCGGCTTATAACAGTCAGGCTGAAGCTTTATCAAATATCAACAAAGAGCTTCTGGAACAAAAGCAACTTCTCCGGGATAGAACGGCACAGGGCGGAGCAATGAAGGCGCTCCGAGATTATTCAAATGAGGCCGGCAATCTTGGGGCACAGGTTGGAGAAGTTTTTACCCAAACGTTTACGGCGCTTGAAGATAAATTGGTTGAATTTTGCCATACAGGAAAAATGTCTTTTACTGATTTGGTTGATTCTATTTCTGCCGATATTTTAAAACTTATGATAAAAACTCAAATAACGGCTCCATTGGCGAATTGGCTTACCGGTGGCTCTGGTGGCGGAGGCGGATTAATAGGAAGCTTGATTGGTGTGGGAACCAGTTTTCTTGGGGGCGGTGGGGCGATTGCTGGCTTATATGGGGCTCAATATCAATCCACAGGAGTTCATCATACAGGGATTGGGCCGGGTGAAAAAGCCAAGTCTTATCGTATGATGCCGGCAGGGGCGTTTGATAACGCTCCAAGATTCCATTCCGGTGTTGGGCCAAATGAACGCAAAGCTATTATCGAAAAAACAGAGGGGGTTTTTACATCTGGTCAAATGGGTGCAATGGCTCCAGTTTCTTCGATCATGGATGCAATGAAAAAGGCAGGTGGAAATAATAAAACGGGTGACATTTCTATTTCTATTCCTGTGACGGTAACTGGCAATGGTAACGGGGGAATGAATATTGCTGCCATGAAAAAAGATATTGAAGAAACCGTAATTTCAGTGGTAAGGAAATATGCCGATGCCTAAAATGAGCCTTGGTGCATATACGTTTTTAAAAAATCCGTCTGACATGACGTTTCTACAAAAGCCGAGAATTAACTCTTCTGCAGAAACGTACACTTCTGTCGCCGTTTTTGATTGGGGTGTGAATTGGGCCGGTAAAAAAATAAAATTAACATGGGGATATATTTCAACGGTTCAATATGCGTCTATGGCTTCAATTTATGAGGCTGGTTCCATAGTTATTTTTGATCCACAAGATGGTGAATCCCATACATTTAATGTCAAGGTTCAAAATTTAAATTGCAATTATCATCTCCAACTTACAAATACCACTCGAAAGTTTCGGAAAAATGTTGAACTTGATTTATTGATAATTGGCGAGGTTTAAAATATGCAAACGTTAGCCACAGCATTTCAAACAACAATGGACGGTGTTAATAGACACCCGATTATTGATATAGTAGCAAGGTCGGCAGAAAACACAATACCGTTTGAAGGGAGTTTGTTAACTTCTGAAGAAATTTATGAAAAATATCCCAATATAATTTCCCATTCTTCTGGGCGGCTTTGTATTGCTTATCTTTACGGGCCTGATTCAGAAAATGAATATTATCTAAAATATGTTTATACAGATGTTGATAGAACGTACTTTACAACCGTTTCTTTTTTAATAAGTATTTCAAATTATACCGCTATCGGTGTTGATATTTGTGAAATGACAGATGGGAATATAGGATTGGTTTATATTGAAGATGACGATGGAACAAACAATTATATATTAAAACAAAAAATATTGACGGCTGAAGGTGTTGAAATATCATCTGCAACTATTGATTCTTGGAACCATGATATTTTTACATCTGGCCCAACTGTTTGTAGAGAAACATTAACTGATGAATATATAATTGCATATTCTAAGATTAATGCTGGCAATTATTATTTATATAAACGGACTTCAAGCGACTTTGTAACGTGGAGTGCTGAAACAGCCTTAAGTATTGCCGGATTAACAACAACACAAAAAATTTCCGATCCATTTATTTATTCAGCTGAAGCATCGAGCAATGATTTATTTTTATTTTTTTCGGTTGTGGAAGATATCGGGCCAAATGGAGAAATACTTTCCAATATTTATTATTCTTTA
>Ga0172380_10005361_pt1 | contig 15591 bp, 9 predicted proteins | sample Leawe162metaG_FD_119747 | JGI IMG/M metagenome (GOLD analysis project Ga0172380, IMG submission 119747) | Leachate microbial communities from a municipal landfill in Southern Ontario, Canada - Leachate well 162 metaG | ecosystem: Engineered > Solid waste > Landfill > Unclassified | place...
CGGTAGAGGTCACTGGTTCGAATCCAGTACGGCCCATGCCCCTTCGCCCCAGGTGGCTACGGGGCACAAGTCCGACGCGCATTTTTAAAGCTTGCCTGTCCTGAGCCTGCCTGCGGTGAGCCTTGTCTAAGTGTCGAGTCCGTCGAAGGACTCACCTGTGCTGAGTAAAGTCGAAGCATGGCAGGCCAAACAATCAAACGCCCGCCAGGCCGTTCATGGCCGCCAGCCGGTCAATAAGCACAGGCAATTGTTCCAGCCGGTCCAGGCGGACGCCGACGGCGCCGCCCCCGGGATAGGGCTGGACAAAGTCCGGCTTGGGCGCAAGGCCGAAGCGCTCATAAAAAGCTTTCCGGATGAATTCCTTCACCTCTTCCACATTCGCCAGCCTGGAATCAACATGGACCTGGAAGTAGTCGCCCTGGCCGGCCGCATTGACCCGCACCGCAACCGCCAAAGGGCCAAAGGCCTTTTTGAGCATCGCCTCCGCCAGGTCAATCAGCGCCAGCCCCCGGAAGAAATTGCCGCCCTCAATCTTGTGCACGGAGAATTTGCCGGGATCGGAGAGCGAGGCATCGTCGAGGCCACGATTGAAATCGAATGGCACCGCGCCCGCCGCCTTGAGCCAGGCCTCAAGGCGCTCAGGCCCGGTTTTTGCCGCGTCCGCAGGCTGCTTTTGGAGCATTTCCTCACGCGGCGGAAGGCGTTCGGGATCAATCTGGAAGCAGCAGTCGCCGCGCTGCGAGCTGGACACGGCCTCGATCCAGCGCTCCGGGTGATGGATGAGCTGGAAATTACGCACCACTTCGACAAAAAGGTAGGCCACCATGGCCCGCAGGGGAATCCCCTTCTCGCCGGCAATCGAACCATCCGGCAGACTGCGGCGCAGAAGCGGATCGCGCCAGCCGGAAAAGAGCGATTCAAAGAGCGCGTCGGCCTGCGCCGATGCCGCGGCGGCTGAAACCCCGTCCGCGGCCTGGACCTGCTCAATCCACCAGCGCCGGTTTTCCTCCACCCGCTTCCGCAATTCCTCCCGGGATATCAGCAGCGGCAGGCGCCGCAGGACAAGCAGGACAAAGTGCTCCGCCGCTTCGCCCAGGCGCCCGTCACGCACCAGGTCAGCCTCGATCTGCGAAAAGAAATCGGAATTGGCCGGCAGGCGGCACAGGATCGCGGCTATTTCCGCCACCTTGCCAGTCAACTTGCGCATTTCCGCCGTAGTGGGCTGATCAGTATGCGGGGTAGCGGCATACACTCCCGCGGACCATTTCCAGGCCTCCTGGTCGCGGTGGACCGTGTATGGAAAGAGGAAGCGGATGCGGTCCGTCGGCACCGGGTAGACGCCAATCAGGCGGTAATTGTCGCGCGGGTTGGAGGAAATAAGGGCGCCCTGGCCATACTTGCCCTTCTGCTCCGTGGCCTGGTCAAGGGAGCCGGCCCGGACGCCGGTCCCGAACTCGGCCTGGCAGGCCAAATGCACGAGCGTGTCGGCCGGCAGGCCCAGGCCGAAAAGCACATTGATGGCATTCTTTACCGCCACGGTGAGGGCCGACGAACTCGAGAACCCCCCCTGCGGGATATTCCCGGTCGAGGCGATACGCAAACCCCGGAACCATTCGCGACCGAGGAAGCGCCTGATACGGTCTCCGGCCGGCCCGCTGCGCAGAGTCCGGAGGGATGAAATGGCATTACAAATCAAAGAGAACGGGCGGCGCATGCTCGTCCCCACCCACAGGGAGCGCGGGGGCAGCGGGATCCCGGCCTCCTTCCTGGCCCGGATTTCGGCGTCCGAAAAATACCCCAGCGAAAGGAGCATTTTTTCCGCCATGCGCGTGCCGAACTGCTCGTATTTGTACACGTCGTTGACGGCCTCATCCGGGTACATGCGGGGATCATCCGCCGGAACAGAATCAAGCTCCTCGCGGAATTTCGGGTTCGCGGGGAAGTGGTGAATCTGGCCGTCTTCCGCGGCCTGGGCAACGAGGACAATTTGTTCCCGCCCGCCTGAGTCCGGCGCGCCGGTCGGCATCTGCCAGGCCGGGCCGTAAAACCGGCCCATGTCCGGGTGCATGAAGGCAATGCGGAATCTGCCGCCGGATATGCCGATGGATGCCGGCCGGTTCATGCAAAATCCGTGCTCTTCCAGATTCACAGCCGCCTGCAGCTCGCGCAACTGGCAGAGGATCGACGCGACCTGCCCGGCAGACCTTTCCGCCATGATCGCCGCCGCGGCGGCATCCGGGCCGGCCGCGCCGCCGGGAGCGGATGGCGACGAAATCAGGATTGATTCCAGGCGGGCGAGGTCGGCCGGGCGCGTCACATCGGAGACAAGCAGCATGTATTCCGGGTCGTTTTCCGCGGTTGTCAGGATGCGGACAATCCCCCCGTCCCGGCAGATGGATTCGACCAGATCCGTGAAATAATACTGGCCCTGGGCGTTGTGGTTGGAAAGTTTCCCGAGCCGCTTGCGGAGCGTGCGGGCCCGGACCGCGTAAAGCGGGCAATTGCCCTCCGCGACTTCATCCAGCCGCCGGCGCGCTTCAGGGTCGGAAATCTCATCAATATCCCGCTGCTCGATAATTTTCATGATCCGGCCTTGCGCATCCCGCAAAACGCGCCCCTTTCCGTGCTGGGCCGGCGGGGCATAGCGCGCTGAAAGGAGCGTAAGCTCAGCCTCGGCACCGCCAGACTTGTGAGTTTCCAGCAGGCGCCGGAAGATGGAGGCTGGTACTACGCGGTCGCCCATGGTTATCACGAGAAGCGCGTTGGATTCCTCCAGCTCTGGCACGCAAAGGGCTTCAAACGCCGCATAGGCGGTGCCTCCGGCGGGGTTATGGCTCATGACGTATACATTGTCCTGCCCCAGCCCGGCCATGACTGTTTCATGGGCATGGCCGACGATGGCAATGCAGGGCGCGGGAAATACGCTGCGGAAGGCGTTGATCGAATGGCGCCCGAGCGGCACTCCGCGCACCGGCTGGACGCACTTGGGCGCCGGGCCGAAGCGCGTTCCCTTCCCGGCCGCCAGGACCACCAGCACGCAGGGCGCATTGCGTATGCCGCCGTAATTTGCACAGGCGCCGGGAGTAAGAACCCGGCTGGAGCTTAATTTAACCGCATCCTCGAGGGCTGTGCCGCATTCTTGCTTCATATCCCTTTTTTCACTGCCCGCCGATATTACTCAAAGGCAAGCGTCAAAGGCACCGGCGTGTAATTGCCGGATGAGAACATCACGATCCATTCATTGCCGATTGTGCTTTTTACGGCCGGATCGGCCAACCCATCGCCGTCGTAATCCGCCGGAAAGGCGACATAGCCGCTCCCGCCCAGAAAACAGGGCAAATCCAGGATTGTGTAACTGGAGCCGGAAAGCTTGACCTGCCAATTGCCCGTGACTTCGCCATATACGGCCGGATCGGCAAGGCGGTCGCCGTCATAATCCGCAGCAACGGCGCCATAGCCAGACCCGCCCAGCAGGCCCGGCAATTCCAGCGGGTTATAACCGGCCGAGGACAACAGAACTTTCCAGTTGCCGTTTTGGCGCTGATACACGCAAGAATCAGCCAGGCGATCGCCGTCGTAGTCGGCGGGCATACCACTGAACCCTACCCCGCCCAGCGATTGCGCCAGCACAACCACCACTGCGTAATTGGCCGAAGAAGGCATGATGGCCCAGCGCCCGGTCTGTTCAAAATAGACCGCTGGATCGGCCATGCCATCACCATCGTAATCGGCACCGACTGAATTTGCCCCGGGACCGCCCAAGCCACCCAGGGTGGTATTAATCTGGTAATAGTTGACTGAGGATAGTTTGACGCGCCAGGTACCGGTGGTTTCATCGTAGAACGTTGGATCGGCCTTGCCATCGCCGTCATAGTCCGCCTGCGTCTGCCGGCTTCCGCTCAATTTCGCCTGCATGTCCGGGGTCAACTGCTTTACCAGTTCCGCATTATACGCATGCGACGATGTATCGGTGAGGGCGATATTGCCGAATATCCGCTCGGCGCCGACGGCATACCCGAGCGACTTCCATGCCGGAGAATTGGTCTCGACCTGGGGATCGACATCGGTCGTCACGATGGAGACGGTGTTGTCGCTGTTGCGTCGGATTTCCCAGGTGCGGAACTGCTGGGGAAAGTCCCGCAGCGAGGCGGTTTCGACTTCCCAGAAGCCGTATTCCGGATGGGATGGGTCCGGTGAAGGAAATGGCGTTACCACGTTCATATGGCGATGCCCCGCCATCACCAGGAGAAGATTAGGATAACGGTGGAGCGTGGCGATAAAGTTCGTTTCGGATTGGGGATCGTAGAACATCGCGACACGGTTGGTGTTGAAGAGATCAGCTTGCGGAAGGATTGGGATGTGGCACGCGATGATCATGAGCTGCCCCGCATCCTGGCCCTTTTGAAGCTCGTTGGTGAGCCAGGCCAGGCGTGCCGCGTCAACCCAGCCGTCGCCGTAAAACGACGCGCTTTGGCCCACCTCATTCGACTTGCAGGTATTGTCAAGCACTATCACCTTGATCGGCATGTTCGTCAGCGGCTCGAACGTATAGCAGGCCGCCAGGCTCCCGGTGATGCCCTGGCTGAAGCCGTGCCCCTGCGGAAACGACGCGGTGTTAAAAAACTCGTTAATGTAGTTAGTGGGCGAAGAGATATCCAGCGTGAGAGAGTGGCGGTTCGCGTCGGCGGCGACGGTCGGGGGCGTAGCAAAAAGGTTCGTCAAGCCCCACCCAATCACGGCGCCGCAGGGAGTGGTCCCATCAACAACGCCCACATACATGCCGGTCCCTTCTGATCCCCCCGGCGTTAACAACGGACCGTTGGTTGAAATATTTAGGATGTTGCTGCCGACAAAAGCTTGCTGAATTTTCGGGGTCGTCGGACAGCCTATACCCATCCACATCTGATCATGGTTGCCGATGGCCTGATACCAGAGGATGGAGCGATCGAGGCCGGCGGCCTGGAATGGCATCTGGTAGTCTATACTGGTGGCGCCGGCGTGCGCGCCGGAACTGGGCGTGATATACTGTCCGTCCATGACGTCGATAAACCAGCGCAGCTCGTTATATTGAGAGGCGTTGGCGTCATCACCCAGGCTAATGCCGAAATCGAAAGGAGTCGTCTGGTGCAAGGCGTTGATGGTCCTGACGGCGGCATCGAGCCGGAAGGTTGTGGCAAACATAACCGGCGAATAGGCTGCATGATTAAGCCCGCCCAGGCCATCGTCAAGAAAACCCGCGTTCCAACCGAGATAGGGCACCTCGGCCGGGGATTCCTTGTCGGTGATATGGATGTCGCTCATGGAGAAGAAAGACAAAAGCCGCACCGAATTGTTTGCTCCTGTGTAGCCGGCCGGCATCAGGTCGAACTTCCGACCCTCGTTCGTGCCGGCCCCCAGTTGCCACGCGCTGTAGCCATGGACCGCGTAAAGGGGAACATTTGACGGGGCCACCGGCGGCGTGCCCGGCGCAACGGCGACCGGCACAATCGTCTGCTCGCGCGACGTCGGGGGAGTTCCGTTTCCGGAAACCGGACACAACAGCAGCATCGATATGCCGATGACTGGAACGAGCGCTGTTTTCATTATCATATTATTTTACGCACCTCATGTCTGGAATAAAATATTTTGATTCTTGCCCGTCTTTCTTATCCCGGTCTTTTGACTTTCATTGTTTATGGCATTTCCTGCATGGAAAGTGTGGCGGATTGTTTCGGCATGTCAATGTATATCTGATCTGATCTTGACATGTCCACCCCCTTTTAAGACTATCCCCCGTATATCGCTTGCAAACCATGCCCCGGCATAAATATTGGAGGAAAAAATGGGTAAAAACAAATTGATGGTCATTGCCGCGCACTGTGACGACATCGAGCTCAACTTCGGGGCCACGATGCTCAAGTATCATGAGAAGTTCAAATACGACATCATCTACGTCCAGTCAACCAACAACATGTCCGGCGGATGGTCGGAAGTAATCAAGGGCGAGCGCGCCGGCCTCTCGAAGATGCCGGAATGGATCACCGAGAAAGAAACCAGGGCCGCCTCCAAGGAGCGCCTGAACCACATGGTGCCCTGGTACTATGAAATCCAGCAGCGCAAAAAAGAAGCCGCCAACTCGGCCCGGGACTTATTCCATACCGTTCCGATCCATCTTGATTATGCCCAGCGCCACTATACTGACCGGAACCTTAAAAAAATAGACCTGCGCTACGGCATGCCCGCACCCGACTGCTACGACCCCGCCATTCCGACCATCATGACCGCCTGCGACGACCCGGCCCAGGTCGAGCGGGTGGCGAACCTGATCCTGGAAAAGGATCCCGAGGTGGTCCTCACCCACGCCGCGGTGGACTATACCTTCGAGCACACCGGCACGACCCTCCTCGTGAAGCATGCCTTTTACAAGGCGCAGTCCAAGGGCTACAACGGCAGCCTGCTCTGCTCGCTTTCCCCCTCAATGATGGAGTTGGGCCGGTTTTACGACCGCTGGGATGCGTTCATCGACACGACCGGCTTTTTCAAGAAAAAGCTGGAAGCCGCCGGTAAACACGCCTGCCAGATACCCTACCCCGACCAGCTTGACCTCTTCGATGCTTACGCCGGCAAAATCTGCGGCTGCGAAACCGCGGAGACCTACACGGTCGCCTGGCTCTCCGACGCTCGCGGCGGCGCCCTGACGGACGAATTTGCAAAGAACCACGACCGCTGTAATAAAAACTGGATGCAGATGTTTTTCAGCCCGGAATCTGACAAGGTTTTCGAGGAATTCCGGCAAAAGTACATGAAGCACAACGGGATTGTCAGGCCGCCCAGGAAAAAATGATTTTTATGGCCCGCCAGGCGGAGAGATGATCGCAAGCAAACCGGCAGACGCGGCGGCGCGAGTGCCTTTGAAATTTCGTTTAAACCGGCCGCGCGGCCAGGATGGCCGCCCCCAGGGCGCAGGTAAGCCGGGGATTGCGGGCGACTCTCACCGACACTCCAAGGGCTGACTGAAGAGCCCGGGCCATGCCGGGCACCAGCGCCACGCCGCCGGTAAAGACAACCGGCCCGGATATTTCGCAGCCAGCCATGGCTGCAATCCTCGCGGCGATGGCCTTCCTAACCCCGGCCATGATGTCCGCGGGCCGCGCGCCCGAAGCCATCAGGCCTATGATTTCAGTCTCGGCAAACACCACGCAGGTGCTGCTGATTGCAATGTGCCTGCCGGGCCGGCCGGGCGCCCTGGCCGGCCGGGCAAGGTCGAGGTTCAGCCGCCCGGCAACGACTTCGAGAAAGCGGCCGGTCCCGGCGGCGCACCGGTCGCACATGACAAAATCGCGCACATTGCCGGAGGAATCCAGCCTGATCAGCTTGCTGTCCTGGCCGCCGATGTCGATCACGGTCTCAGCGCCGGCCTTGCCATGCAAAACTCCGCGGGCCTGGCAGGTGATCTCCGTGATCGTGGTGCCCGCAAAAGGCAGGGCGGCACGCCCCCACCCGGTGGCCACAATCCGCTTCAGATCGCGCCGGCCGAGGCCGCATTTCTTCAGCACCCGGGCCAGCAGGCCGGAGGCCAGTGCCGCCTGCCTCAGGCCCTGATCCACCACCCCGCCGGCCAGCATGCGCAGGGACCCGCCCTCGATAATAACCGCCTTGATCGTCCGCGAGCCCGCATCTATGCCGGCATAAAACATGTCAGCCGCACCTCATTTGCCCGGCCCGGCCGCGGATGGTCTCAAAAAGCGCCTCGAGGCGGGTTGCAATGCGAGCCGAATCGGAAGGCGAGTAGTCGGTCTCTATCCTCAGGTACGGCAGGCCGAGGCTTTCCACGGCCTGCTTCCTGACATAGAAGGATTCAACATCGTATGTGAGGCAGGCCTGCCAGATCACTTCCACCACGCACTGCGGGCGGTATTCCAAGGCGAGCTGCCGCAGCAGCTCGAAGCGCCTGCTGTTGGGAGTCATCACCGAGCATGGCAGATGAAAGTATTTTTCGGCAAGGGCTTGAAGAGGATCCCCGCTCCCGGCCCGGACATCTTCCATGAGAGGCTTGAGGCCGGTGCAGTTTTCCTGGCACACCACCAAGCCGCCATTGGCCTCGATAAGCTCCACCACCCGCTCGGCCCCGTGCGGCATGGGGACCCCGGTGAGCATGACCCTGGCGCGCGCATGCGCCGGCGGGTCCAGCTTTCGGCCCGGCAGAAGGCGGATGGCCAACTCCATCTGGTCCAGGGCGGCGGGAATGCAGGCGATGATGGTTTTAAAGCTTAGCATTTCGAGCCCGGTCAGCGGGGGCGCATCGGACCGCATCAGGCCGGCCAGGCCGCGCCGCAGCCGCCGCTCGCGGTTCATGAGCCTTATGGCAGCGTTCAGCCTGCCCTTGGTTATTGTTGTCCTGAACCGCTGTTCGAGCGCGGCTTTCAGCTTCCGCAGCTCGCGCACCCAGTGCCGCATCGCATCGGGGTCATCCGGCTTCTGGGGCAACTCCACCAAATGCATGGGGCGGCTTTCGGCCAGCAATTCGTACATCTTTTTCTTGCCGTCGCAGGTTGTTTCGACGACGACAAGATCGGCCATTTCAAGGAACGGATTCGCCTTCCGGGCGCTGTAACCGAATGTTGATTTTATGAGGGGGCAGAGGTTGGCAGGCAGGATCTTTTCCGCCGCCGGGACCATGTCCGCGTCGCCCCCGCACAGGCAGGCCGGCATGCCGCCCGCGGCCAAGATAAGCTCGCGCGGCGTGTACTCGCAGGTCATGCCCACCAGCGGGCGTCCCTTTTTCTTACCGGCCGCGGCATACGCGCAGCAGTGGGATACCATTTCCCCGAACCAATCGAGAGGCGAAGCACCCGTGCGCCCGCGCTTGCAACCGCATTTTGGTTTCATTTTGTCCGCCTTTTCAATGTATAAATGATGCTTTTACCATCGCCACGGTAGATAGCGGCAGCGTGCTTGTCAAATTCATTCTTGCATCCATGCAGGCAAAGCGCTACTGTCAGAAGGTAATAAAGCTTGGCGGGCGTTTTGTTGCCGCATCCGCAACGAGGAGGCAAAGATTGGAACAGGCCGCGACAATCATCATGGCAATCCTGGTATTGGCGCCGGTTGTGATAATCGCGCTGGGTTGGATCGCGCCCCTGGTGCTTGCCGTGGTCGGCCACCGGCGCCGCTGGGCCAGCGCCAGGAACTGGCGGATACTGGCCATCGTATGGGGATGCGTGTCGCTTGCGCTGGCCATCGGAATGGGCGGCCTAATTTACACCGCCACACGCATCAGCCACGGATACGGAAGCGGACTCGGAGAGGCCCGGCTTTTTGACCCCGCCACCCACCCCGGCAAGACCTCCATCCTGCGCATGGCCTGTTCCGGCGAAGTTGATTTGGTTTTCCGTGACGATTCTGGCAAGAGCTACCGGTGCTCCAGCTCAAACGGCACACTGGTCGTGCCGGCCGGCAGCCTGGCAATCAGCGAGTGCAGGTTTACCGCGCAGGACGCGGGCGGAAAGCCATGGACCGCCTCCATCCGCTTCTGGAACGAAACCAACATGGCTGCGGCCGCAGACGCCGTGCAGGAACTGGGGCTCGGGCCGCCCTTCCTGCTGGCCGCGAATATGGATTGGGCGCCCGTATCTTCAAAAATCAGCCTGTCACCCGCCTGCGCCGACCGGGCCGGCAACATTTACACGATAAAATGCAACAGGGACGGGTTGCCTCCAATGTTCCGGGTGCTGAACGCCGCCAACCAGGTTGTCTGGAGCGGCAACTTCGAGTTTGGCTGAGGGGGCTCGCCGGGGTATTCCGGGCGAATACCCGACCAGGTCAAAGGATCATGCTCCGTCCGGATCGAGTGGCCGTGGTTTCCGTTTGAACACAAGGTCGTGGACACCCCGTTCCTGCGCCAGCCCGCGGCCACGCCGCCCGGAAACACCTGACCGGTGATTTAATCGTACTTTTCTGATGATATAACTTGCAGTTCTTCCGAACAATGTGTATAAAAAGAAAATTATTTGGATATTCATTGGGAATCATGATGAGAGCGGTATCACGTAGAGCATCAAGCTTTTTTTTAAGCTGGTCCATTCTTGCGGCTGCGTCTTCTTTTTTTATTCCGGATGCCATCGCGCAACAGGCCGCGGATAAATCTTTGCTCAGCGAGGAACAGATAGCAGCCCTGCAGTCCGAATGGACCAACCCCAAGACCGGGGATAAGCTGCAGTTCCAGGCATCCTTCGGCGTGCGAAACCTCACGCCGCAGGAAAAGACCAGGTATGCCAAATCCGGCAAAGTGCCCTATCGCATCACCTGCGCCCTGTACGAAATCAAGGAATCCAACGGCAAAAAGTTTTTAAAACGTGTGAGCGGCGGAACGGCGCGGTTTTACATCACTGACCCCGGCGGCAAAGTCGTCGAGAAAAAGTCCATGCCGCTCGATAAAATGTGCCCTTCCTGAGGGGGCAGCGGGGGCTACTTCGGTGAAGTAGCCAAAGAAGGCGAATACACGGCTGTAGCCTGGGTTGACGGGGGCAAGAAGGGAGTGTTCGGAAAGAAAATCACTGTCAGCCTTGAAGCTGTTAAGTAATCCCCTTCTTTCCTCGCTGCGATGAGTTTTTCCCTCACAAGCAAGCGCGGTTTTGTGAAAATCCTGGCCGCCGTCCTCCTGACGAGCAACCTGACTTTTTTCGCCTCCAGTACAGTTTTTTTCGGCGGAATCTGCCTGCCCGTCATACACTGCAACGCCTGCCCCCTGACCTGGTTCAACTGCCCGATCTACACCATATCGGAATATATCCAGTTCCACTCTATCCCCTGGATGGCGCTGGGACTGATGGCGGGATTCGGCGCCCTGGTTGGCCGTTTTTTTTGCGGCTGGATCTGCCCCATGGGCCTCCTGCAGGACCTGATGTACCGGATACCTTCGCCAAAGCCGAAATGGAACCTTTCCCTGCGCTGGCTCAAATATATCTTCCTTGTCGCCGGCGTCGGCGCGGTGGCCTACTGGGCCGGGAAAGACGTCCTTTACTTCTTCTGCGCCTACTGCCCCGTGGCCACCATGGAAGTGACCCTTCCCGACATGATCGCCCATCGCGACTGGGCCATTGACCTCTGGCGGCTTTTGCGCCTTGTGGTCCTTGTGCTCGTGCTGGCGCTGGTGGTCTTCAACATGCGCTGGTTCTGCAAGGCCATGTGCCCGGTGGGCGCGCTCCTGGCATTCACCAACAAATTTTCACTCTTTGCCATCCGGATTGATCCCTCCAAGTGCACCCACTGCGGTGCGTGCGACAAAACCTGCCCGATGAGCGTCCCGGTCGAGGCCTGCAGCCGCACCGGACGCGCCGTCAACCGCAATGCCGAATGCATCGAGTGCCTGGAATGCCAGCAGGCCTGTCCCACCGGCGCCATCGGCAATAACGCCGGGATCAGCGGGTAAGGCAAATTGCGCGGAGAGATGAAGGAATGCGATTTAAAGCCTTTTCTCAGTACCCTGCTTCGTTGCCAGGGAAGAACCTATCTCAAAATTGGCGGGAGCGAGTGGGAATCGAACCCGACCCGGGACCTATTACAGCCCCACACAGGTTTTGAAGACCAGGAGCGCCACCAGGCGCCATTCACTCCCGCCAGGCATCATATCGAAAACATTCAAGGCGGACAAGTTTTTCCAGACACACCACGACCGTTACGCGTTCCTGTTCCATCAGAACTCGTCTTAAATCCCGCGTGGCGCAGGATACACGCCACACCTGCCGCGATCTAATCGGGCGAGTATCGCGCCCGGAGTCTTTAGGGCGCGATATGAATCCGCGCGGCGCATTTCGCTTCCCAAGCTTGTCGAGGGATTCGAAAAAATCCGGCCAGTCCGGCTCAGATGTGCCGACGCCGAGTGAAGCGCTATACTCGTGTATGCGCGAGCGCGGCAACGGAACAGATGGGCTGGAATCGCCGGAAATTTTTCGAACGAAATGCGGCGCGCATTTTCCAAACCATCAAATTACGCGGTGATAACCCAAATACCCAAGAAACTGAGGCCTTACCACACCACGTAAGTCTTGGGCGCAAATTACTGTAGCGCACAACGCCTTACCTGACCTGCGCAGTTGCGGCAACTGAGCGGGGAGGCGTTGTGCGGCTCCGGATCGGACCGCCGCACAGACGAGCGGCGCAACAACAAATTTACCACCAGATGCCTGAGGCCTTTCCACGCCACTATTCCGGCGATATTTGATATTGACGGCATTGCCGCGCGGTATAATAATTCCCAGAATATTGCAAGTGTCTAATGAAAAGTGACTTTAACAACCCGGCCCGCGCCCTTCCCGCCGTGGAAGCGGTGCTCAAGCTTCAGGAAGCCGCCAGGCTGATTGAAGCCCACGGCAGGTCTGCCGTGGTTCAATCGGTGCGGAACGCCCTGGCAGAGCTGCGCTTGTCTATCCGCAAATCCAGCCGGGCCGACTCCGTCCTCTGCCCGGCACAGGCCGTCCTGGAACGGGCGGCGGCGCAAATCGCGGCCAGCGCGGAGCCGCGCCTCAAACGCGCTATAAACGCCACCGGCATCATCCTGCATACCGGCCTCGGCCGCGCCGTGATGCCGGAGGCGGCGGCGGAACAGCTCGGGCGCCTGGCCGGCTACTGCAACCTCCAGCAGGACATGCAGTCCGGCAAGCGCGGCCGGCGCGAAGAATGCCTGCGCGAAATCACCAGTAAGCTCACCGGCGCCGAGGATGTGCTGGTCGTGAACAACAACGCCGGCGCCACATTTCTCCTGCTCACGGCGCTGGCGCGCGGCAGGGAGGTCGTGATATCCCGGGGCGAGTTGATCGAGATAGGCGGCTCGTTCCGCCTGCCCGACATCATGGAGGCCGGCGGCGTCATCATCCGCGAAATCGGCACCACCAACAAGACGCACCTCAGGGATTACGAGAGGGCCATGGGGCCTCAAACCGCCCTGGTTCTAAAAGCGCACAGGAGCAACTACAAAATCATCGGGTTTGCGGAAGAAGCCGGGATTGGCGCGATAGCTCAAATCGCCGCGAAGCGCAGGGTGCCCGTCGTGGACGACCTGGGCTGCGGCGCGCTTATTGGCCTGGAAAGATTCGGGTTGCCGCACGAGTGCACCGTCCGCGAAAGCCTGCGGGCCGGTTCCGCGCTGGCGCTTTTCAGCACCGACAAGCTCATCGGCGGCCCGCAGGGCGGGATGATCGTCGGCCGCTCCGCGCTGATCGAACGGATCCGCTCCCACCCGCTCTACAGGATCCTGAGAGTATGCAAGCTGACCCTGGGCGCCCTCGAGGCCACCCTGCGGCTCTTCCTGGAACCGGAACTGCTGGCGAAAAAGCACCCGCTCTACGCCATGATGGCCAAAAGCCCGGACGAGATGAAAGCGCAGGCGCTGGAGCTTGAAAAATCAATCCAAGCCAATTATCCGGCCTGGGAGGTTGCGGCCGCGGAAGATGTTTCCTACCTCGGCGGGGGATCGCTGCCGGAAGACAAGATGCCTTCCTTCTCGCTCAGGCTCAGGGCGCCGCGGCTGTCGGCCGATGGCCTGGCGCGGGGCTTAAGGAGCGCTCCCGTGCCGGTGGTGCCGCGCGTGGCCGGCGGCCGCGTCATCCTGGATATGCGCACCGTCGCCCGTCAAGACCTGCCCGATATCCTGAGGGCGCTCGGGCATGCAACAAAAGCAACCGAATGCCAGGCATGAACATCGAGGTCCAGAAAGGCGGCGCGCCCGCACCCGGAGAGACAATCACCCTAACCATCGGCACCGCCGGGCACATCGACCACGGCAAAACCGCCCTGGTGAAGCTGCTTACAGGGTGCGATTGTGACACGATGCCCGAGGAAAAAGCACGCGGGATGACGATTGACCTTGGCTTTGCCACCTGCCGCCTGCCGGACAACCGCCGGGTAGGACTCGTGGACGTGCCCGGGCACGAGCGTTTTGTCCACAACATGGTGGCCGGAGCCTCAGGCATTGACGTCGTCATGCTCGTGGTGGCCGCGGACGACGGGATCATGCCGCAGACGCTCGAGCATTTTCATATCGTCCGCCTCCTGGGCGTATCCTCCGGGCTCGTGGCCCTGACCAAGATTGACCTGGTTGCACCGGAACGCGTCGCAGAGGTTGCGCTCCAGATCCGGGAACTCACGGCCGGCAGCTTCCTGGCAAACTGCCCGGTAGTGCCGGTATCCTCGAAAACCGGCGAGGGATTCGACGTCTTTTACGGGGCGCTCCTGGCAACCATCAACCATTCCCGGCGCAGGGAAATCGGCGGCGCTTTCCGCATGTACGTGGAAAGCTCCTTCGTCAAGCAGGGAATCGGGACGATTGTGTCTGGGATCCCCAGGTGCGGCACGGTCAGGGTCGGGGAAAACCTTGAGCTTCTGCCGCAGGCCGCCGTGAAAACAGTGCGCGGCATCCAGGTCTATGGCGCGGATGCCGCCGAGGCCAAGGCCGGCGAATGCGCTGCCATCCGCCTCGGGAACCTTTCCCGCGAGGAAGCCGGGCGCGGCACTGTGCTCGCCACGCCCGGATACCTGTCCACGACCCGCATTGTCAACGCCAGGCTCCACCTCCTGCCAGGCCTGCCCCGGCCGCTCAAGACCCGCTCAGGCATACGGTTCCACGTCGGCACGGCCGATGTAACCGGCCATATGATCATGCCGGGGCTTACAGCCCCGGCCCCGGGCAGCGAAACGTGCGTGCAGTTCCAGCTCGACCGGCCGGTCGTGGCTGCTCCCGGCGACTTTTTCGTGGTGCGCTCCCTTAATCCGGCGCGCACCATCGGCGGCGGAAACGTTATTTCGCAGGATAACGCCAAGATGCGCCGCTCGCGCGGCAACTGGACCGGGAAAGTGGAAGAGCGCGAGAAAGCCTTCCGCGACCCGCTTTCGACCCTGCAGTATATCCTCGATAATGGAAAAGATACACCGCAGGCCATAGCTGACCTGGCCAAGGCCGCTCTTCTAAGCCTCGACTCCGCGCGCGAACACATCCTGGCCATGGCCGGGCGGGGCCTGGCCGTGGCGCTGCCGGGCGAAAACTACGCATCCGCCCGCGTATTCCGGGCAGTTCTGCAAGACATCATGGCCCGGCTCAACCGCCTGCACGATGCCTCGCCGCTTAAAATAGCTTTTTCACGGAAGGAACTATTCCGCGACCTCAAGACCGACCGCGCGCTGGTGGAGAAGGCCATCGAACAGCTCCTGGCGGAAGGCAAAATCGCCTCCACAACTGCCGGGTTGCATATCCCGCAGCGCGTCCCGCGCCTTTCGCCGCGGCAGGAAGGCCTGGCAAGGGCAATCCGCGAGATATACCTCAAGACCGGCTTTGCCTCGCCGCGCCGGGACGAGCTTCCGCAACTGCTCGGGGCTCCGGCGGCGGAACTGGACCCGGTCTTTGACCACCTGGCCCAGGCCGGCGATATCGCCGTGCTCTCGGACAAGGTGGTACTCCACAGTGAACACCTGGAAACTTCCGGGCGCAAGCTGAAGGAATACATCTCCTCCCGCGGCATGATCGAGTCAGGAGCTTTCAAGGACGTGCTCGGGACCACCAGGAAATACTCGATTCCCGTACTGGAATACTGGGACGCGCGCGGGCTCACGAGGCGGGTC
>Ga0172380_10005362_pt1 | contig 15591 bp, 10 predicted proteins | sample Leawe162metaG_FD_119747 | JGI IMG/M metagenome (GOLD analysis project Ga0172380, IMG submission 119747) | Leachate microbial communities from a municipal landfill in Southern Ontario, Canada - Leachate well 162 metaG | ecosystem: Engineered > Solid waste > Landfill > Unclassified | place...
ATACTGAATCTGCGCACACTCTTTTCTTTCCTGAACCCCGGCCTGGAACTGGCCATCTGGCGCACGCTGCGCGCGCTGATAAAGGAGATTGCCGTGCTCTGGGATGCGTCCGGCGGGCAGGGCGCGCTGGGCATCACCAACGCCGGATACATTTCCGGCAGGATCCTCAACCTGCCCGCCAATTCAAACCAAAGCCGCAAATTTTCCGCCGAGCTCATGCATTATTGCGCCCAGGCGCTGCAAATCGCCTCCGCGGAACGCCAGTGGCGGCTGGCGCCGACGGTGGTTGCATACGATTATTGAATACCAAAGAACGCTGACTCCAGCATGCCCAACATGAAAAATGCATTCCAGCCAGTGGAAAACATCGTCAGCGACGTGCGTCGCGGCAAAATGGTGATTGTCGTTGACGACAAATCCCGCGAAAACGAGGGCGACCTGGTCGTCGCCGCCCAGAAGGCCGGCGCCGCGGCCATCAACTTCATGGCCAAATACGGGCGCGGATTGATCTGCGTGGCCATGACCGGAGACAGGCTGGCGCACCTCCAGATAGGCGGCCTGAAAACACCTTCCGACATGTTCAAAACTGCCTTTATGGAATCGGTGGATGCCCGCCACGGCATTACGACCGGCATCAGCGCGCACGACCGGGCGCGGACTGTCCGGGCCCTTGTTTCCGACCAGACCCGCCCGGGCGACCTCATCAGCCCCGGGCACGTTTTTCCGCTCGAGGCGCGCGAAAACGGGGTTTTGCGCCGGGCAGGCCACACCGAGGCGGCGGTGGATTTGGCGCGCCTGGCCGGCCTCAAGCCGGCCGGGGTCATTTGCGAGATCATGCGCGATGACGGCCGGATGGCGCGCCTGCCGGACCTGCTCAAATTCGCGGCCAGGCACAGCCTGAAAATCACATCCGTGTCAGACCTGATAGCATTCCGCCGCCGGCGCGAAAAGCTGGTTGAGCTGCTGCGCTCGGTTGCGCTGCCAACCGAATTCGGCCTGTTCAACCTTAAGCTCTACCGCTCCATCCCGGACAATGACAACCATATCGCCCTGGTTTTCGGCGAGCCGGAGAAGGACAAGGCCGCCCTGGTCAGGGTGCACAGCGAATGCCTGACCGGCGACGTTTTCGGATCGCTCCGCTGCGATTGCGGGAACCAGCTGCACGATTCCATGAAAATGATCGCCGCCAACAGGTCGGGCGTCCTGCTTTACATGCGCCAGGAGGGGCGCGGGATTGGGCTGGCCAAGAAAATTCACGCCTACGAACTCCAGGAAAACGGATTGGACACGGTGGAGGCCAACCGCAAGCTCGGCTTCGCGGACGACCTGCGTGATTACGGCCTCGGGGCGCAGATCCTGGCCGACCTGGGCCTGAGGAAAATAAGGCTCATAACCAACAACCCCCGTAAGATCATCGGGCTCGAGGGTTACGGCATGGAAATAGTTGAAAGAATTGCTATGATATCCCCCCAAAACAAGTATAATCAGAAATATTTGCGGACAAAAAAGCGTAAAATGGGGCACCTGCTGTAAGAAATAGCGTGGAGCGGATAGAAATGATGGCGGATAGCTCTCGGCGAAATAAAATAATTAAAGGATAGCATGCTTTATAAGGTGCTTAATCCTAACCGCTAAACGCCACCCGCTATTCGCTGAATTATTAAGGAGGAATCACATGAAAGTGAAGGAAATTTCCGGCATGCTGAAAGCCGACGGGCTTAAATTCGGGATCGTCATCAGCCGTTTCAACGACCTCTTCACCGGGCAGCTCCTGCGCGGCGCGCTGGACTGCCTTGAGAGGCACGGCGCGCGCGACGAGGCCGTTACGGTCGCCTGGGTGCCGGGCTCGTTCGAAATACCGCTGGCGGTCCAGCAGATGGCCGCGACAAAAAAATACGATTCCATCGTCGCCCTCGGGGTGGTCATCCAGGGCGCCACCCCCCACGCCGGCCTGATAAACTCGCAGACCGCGCGGGCGCTTTCGCAAATTTCGATCAAGGAAAACATACCCGTGATCGACGGCATCGTGGCGGCCGAAAACCTTGAGCAGGCCATCGAGCGGGCCGGCACCAAGGCCGGCAACCGCGGCTGGAGCGCTGCGCTTTCGGCGATCGAAATGGCTTCCCTCCTGAAGAGCATGAAAGCGTGAGGCCGGGAAATCAGCATTCAGTAGTCAGTAGTCAGAATAATCAGGTAAGCCGGGAAATAATGAAATGCATTCAGTGGCGTCCCGTAAGGGACCCCAGGATGAAGTGTTTATCCGCGGCTTCCCCGGCAGTCTAACAGCCTGCGGCCTATTAACCTGCATCCTATGGGATGCTATTAGTTTTATTCCACACATGACCAAAAGGCGCTCAGCCAGAGAATGGGCGGTCCAGTTCCTCTTTCAGAACGATTTCAATCCGCTCGAAATCGGGCAGGCCCTGCATGAGTTCTGGGCCGGAAAAAATCCCGACAGGAAATCAAGATCCTTCGCCGAAGATCTCATCCGCGGCGTCCTCGCAAGCGTGGACCAGATCGACCGGCTCATGCAGTCCTACGCCGAACACTGGGAAATCAAGAGAATGAACGCCGTCGACCGCAACGTTATCCGCCTGGCGCTCTATGAAATGCTCTTCCGCCCCGATATTCCGCCGGTGGTCTCGATCAACGAGGCGGTGGATATCGCCAGGGATTTCAGCTCAAATGAATCCGGGAAGTTCGTCAATGGTATCCTGGACCGCGCGCTCCGCGACCTGCGGCGGCCGATGCGCGAAGCGGCGCAGCCGCAACCCCCCGGCAATATAAACGGATCATGACCGGCGATGTTCCCGGGAATGCCAACTGGTCTGCCTATGCGTTCAAGCGCTTCGTCTCCCTTCAGGCTTTCGCCGGCCGTATCCCTGGCCGCGGTTGTAACCCTGACCTTGATTGCCTACCTGCCATCGCTCGGCAATAACTTTTTCAACCTGGATGACCCGGTTTACATCAAGTCCGTCGCGAAATGGACTGTCCCGGACGTGCTCGGCCTTTTCCTGCACTGCCGCGAGGGCTACCATCCGCTGACCCTGTTGACCTTGTCGGCCAACTATTTATTCGGCGGCCTGAACCCGTTCGGGTATCACCTTGTCAACCTGCTCCTGCACCTTGCCAACACGGCATTCGTCTTCATCCTGACAAGGAAAATTGTCCCCGGCGGTTGCGTGGCCCTCGCAACGGCGCTGGTGTTCGGGCTGCACCCGGTGCACGTGGAATCGGTGGCATGGGTGTCTTCCAGGAAAGACGTCCAATACGCGTTTTTTTACCTCTTGGCCCTGCTCTGCCATGAATCTTTCCTGCGCAGTCGCCGCTGGCGGTTATACGCCATGACGCTCGCGCTGGGCCTGCTGGCAATCCTGTCAAAAGGAATGGCGGTATCTCTGCCGCTATCACTGCTGCTGGTTGATTTCGCCAAGGGAAGGTCCCTGAGGGATAAAAAGGTTTGGCTTGAAAAAATGCCGTTTTTCGCGCTGGGCCTGGTTTTCGGAGCCGTCAGCATCCTGACCCAGCAGGCGCGCGGCTACGTGCCTTCCGGCGGGGCGATGGCGCCGCTGGCCGAGCGGCTGGCGACCGCGGCCTATGCGCTGGGCATGTACCTCTATAACTTTATTGTCCCGCTGCGCCTTTGCGCCTATCACCCCTGCCCCGAAACCGGTTGGCGCGAAATCCTGCTCGGGATCGCCGCGGTGTTTCTCATTGCTTTTTTGCTTGCCGTTGCGCTCCGGCGCTCCCGGCTGGTTCTTTTCGGCCTGCTCTTCTTCCTGGCCAATATCGTTCTTGTCCTCCAGCTGGTGCCGGTGAGCACCTTTATCATCGCCGACCGGTATAATTATATCAGCTCCATCGGCTTATGTTTACTGGTCGGCCTCGGCATCGAAGCGGCCGCAAGGCGCTCAAATAAAATGGTGTTTTTATCCATCGCCGCCCTGGTTTTAATCGCGGCGGCCGCAGGCTGGCACACATTCAACCGCTGCCTGGTCTGGAAGGACACCCTCAGCATCTGGACAGACGTGCTGCGCCTGTACCCGCACGCAGTCCTGCCCCTGCAGGACCGGGCTTGCGAATATTATCACGCCGGCGAATTTGCGCTGGCCGATCGCGACCTTTCGCTTGCGATTGAACAGGCCCCTTACCGGACAGAATTGCGATTGCTGCGCGGCGCCACGCGTTCAAGACTGGGCGACACGCGGGCCGCCCTGGACGACCTGGACATGGCCGTCAGGCTTGAACCGCAAAACGCGCGTGCTTACATGAGCCGCGGACTGGCTTTCTATGAATTGCGGGAAGCGGCCCCGGCCAGGGATGATTTTTCAAAGGCTATTGAACTCAGCCATGGCAAATCCGCCCAAGCCTACAGCCACCGCGCCATGGTTAGAGTCGCGCTGAATGATCCGCAAGGTGCGCTGAGCGACGCCAATCATGCCGTCGGCCTTGCCCCATATTTGCCCGGGGCGAGGGCTAACCGGGCCATAGCCCTTGAAAAATTGAATAGAAACCCGGAAGCCCTGATCGAGTGGCGCCATGTGCTGAGCCTGGACCCGAACTCTACTTTGGCCGCTCAAGCCGTGGCGCGTCTGGAAGAGGAATGAAACTTGTTTTACAAACAGACTTTTGCTGCTTCCGCGGTTATTAATGACGGACTGAACTGTTTCCGGTTTGACTTGAGCCAATCCGGAGGCCAAGATTTTTTGCATTTTCAAAACACAATCTGGCGGCGGCATAATTAGTCATCTCAAGATAAACCTTTCCCATGTTAAAATATACGGCTGCATTGGTCGGGTTGAGCACAATGGCGCGCTTAAAATCGGCCAGAGCCCGGTCGTAGCGTCTCTGCTCAGCCATGATTACGCCTCGGAGCACGAAGGATGGTTCCAGGTCGGGTTTATAAAGGACAGCGCTGGAAAAGTCCCGCAACGCCGCATTGGTTTCACCCTGCAATTCAAGCAGGAGGGCGCGATTATGATAAGCCTCGGCATATCTTGAATCGATGGCAATGGCAATGCTGTAGTCGGATACGGCCCCGGAAATGTCATTAATGCTGCTGCGTAATATTCCGCGATTAAAGAATGCCTTCGCATACAACGGATCAAGCCGGACGGCCTGATTGTAATCCTGATGGGCGCCGTCAGTATCTCCCAAGCGGAAGCGAGCCACGCCCCGGTTGTTGAATGCTAAGGCAACGTTAGGGTTTCTGCTGATGATGGCCGAATTCAAAGTGAGACCGTCTTTCCAAATCTTGTTGCGCTCATAAGTCAGCGCAACCATGCCAATGACTACAAGGATAATGGCGGCAAACAAATGATAACGGCATGCCGGATGCCGGTTGATAAATTCGCCGGCCAGCTGGCCGGCGAATAACAACATCCCGACGGATGACATATAGGCATAACGCTCGGCCACAAAGACCTGGCCGAATGGAACAATTTGGATCACCGGCAGAAGGATTAAAAAAAAGAACAAAACACCAAAGATAAGATCCCGGCGCTTATGCCATAACTGCCAGACAACAACAATTAAAAATATCACTCCAAAGACCGATAGATAAAAAAACAGTGGCATTACACCCATCATTTCATTGGAACATTCGTAAACGGCCGGAAGCCCAAAAGGCCAGATGAGCTTGACAATGTAAAAACAAATTCCATACGTTACTACAAAAGGGCGATTCCACCATGCGCAAGAATAACTGTATGAATAATTCCCTTGGTCAAAGCTAAAAACCGAAACAATAAGAGTCATTCCGCATATGGCAAACGACAGCAGCAAAAAAGGCCATATCCGGCCAAGACTATGCCTGAACTCAATTCCACGGAAATGGTCCATCAACAGCATGATCACAGGCAGAGCAGCCGCCTGCGGTTTTGAAAGCAGGGAGCAAATAAATGTGACCACGCTCGCCGCATACAATAAACGTTTTTCAGGTTTTTGCTGATAATTTTCAAAGAATAACAGCGAGCTCATGGCAAAGGCCGTAAACAAGAGATCCTTTCTTTCGACAATCCACGCAACCGACTCAACATGGACGGGATGAACCCCGAAAAGACAGGACGCAATGGTCGCCACCACAAGCCTACCCGACCATCGCAGGCAAAACAGAAACACCAGCCATGTGTTTAGCAGGTGGAGTAATAGATTGACCGCATGATAGCCGAATGGATTTAGCCCCCACATGGCATAGTCCAGGGCAAATGACAGGGTCGTCAATGGCGTATATAAATTCAAATCCATTGACGAGAAAATGACTACAATTCCGGATAACGATAAATCGCGGATTCGTGTATTTAGGACTACGTGAGTTTCCTCGTCCGAATTGGTAAAATCAAATGAAAGAGTATTGATGAAGGCGATAAACGTAACCGCCAAAACCATCGCAACCACATGATTTTTCTTGATTGAAATATAACTATGATTCTGCATGTCCGGCGACAAAAATCTGTAACCTCAGTTATGAGGGCTGATTGTCATTCCCGACCTGACTCGCCCCGGCGAAGCACTCTGGCGAAGCCAAGGTAGGGAATCCAGTAAAATCAATACTGGATTCCCGCTTTCGCCTTCCCGCAATGCTGGAGCGTAGCGACTGCAGGCGGGCGCGAATGACAGCGTTAATACGCCCCTCATAACTGAAGGGTAACAATAATCTTATTATATTTTTGTCTTTTAACTTAAAACTAATATAGTCAAAAAAACAATGAATGAAAGAAAAACATACACCACGCCCTATGTTCATGAGCCTATGACGAAGATTGCTCATGCATTGGTAAGCGCGGGTAAAGGTTTAACGCGTCCTTATCCGGCCTGCTGTGTAGGTAAGGGCAGGCCACCCGGGCCGTGGCGCGCCTAACATGATATTTTTTCTAATGATACGCAAATCAGTGCTTGTGCGGTAGATGCAGAACGTTGGAATAATTATTTGGCAGTTTGAGTGGAACTAACCTGCAATCCGAACTTGCGTGCATTTTCAAAACAGACTCCGGCTTCAACCTTATTGCTTAATGCAAGATAGATCTTTCCCATATTGAAAAAAGCAACGGCATTGGTCGGATTGAGTTGGACGACATGTTTTAAATCGATTAACGCCTGTTCATACTGCCCCTGACCGGCTTTTAATGTACCCCGGGCGAGATATGCGCTGTCGTAATCATTTTTGATGGCAATGGCGCTTGAAAAGTCTCTCTCTGCCCTAAGAAGGTCGCCCAAATCCTGCAGCAAAAGACCGCGGTTTTGATAACTCCCGGCATGGCGCGGGTCAGCGACCAACGCGGTGTTGTAATCACTGAGCGCCCCGGTAAGGTCATGTGTTTTCGTCCTCATAATTGCACGGTTAAAATAAGCCTCGGCATTTCCGGGATCAAGCCTGATAGCTTCGTCATAGTCACGCCCGGCACCGGCATAATCACCCTTCTGGTAACGGGCCACTCCCCGGTTTTTATAGGCAATGGCGTTATATGGGTTGAGCCGAAGAGCGGCATCAAAATCCACCATGGCGTCCGCATATTGTCCTTTTTTGTTTCTAAGCGCGCCACGGGCGACATGTGTTATTTCATGCCCAGGGTTGATACGGATGGCTTCGCTATAATCTCGCAGCGCCCCTTTGATGTCGCCCATCGCTTCAAGCACTTGACCGCGCCCATGATATGCCTCTACCCAGTAAGGATTGGCCGCTATTGCAGCGCTATAATCTCTGATTGCACCGTTCGCGTCCCCCACCCTTGCGCATAACATCCCGCGATTATATAATGAATTTACATGATTCGGATCAAGCCGGAGAGCTTCGTCATAATCCCTCACGGCTCCGGCATAATCACCTCCGTGGTAGCGCGCCGCGCCACGGTTGTTATAGGCGTTAGCAATGCAAGGATTCCTGGCTATGATATCGGAATAAAGAGTTTCGCTATTCTTCCAATCTTTGTTGCGCTCATATGTCAACCATGCCAGGCCGGAAATAACAATGATAATCGCTGTAAACCACAGATTACGAGAGGCTGGTTGTGTTTGGATATGTTTTGCTATCGCTTGCCCTGTTATTAAAAATATTCCGATTGACGACATATAGGCGTAACGCTCGGCTACTATTACCAGCCCGAACGGGATTATCTGAAGCACAGGTAACAGCATCAACAAAAAGAAAAATATGCCAAATACAAGCCTTTTCCAGCGCTTCCAAAGCCACCAGGCTGCCAAAAACAACCCTGCCGTATACACTGCCGAAAGATAATATAAGTATGGAAGCATTCCATTAACTTCATCCGGACACGCATACCAGGCCGTAAGATTAAACGGCCAGAACAATTTCACGATGTAAAAACATATGCTATAGGTTACCAGAAACGGCCTGTTCCACCAGGCATAGGCATTTATAGGACTATCAACAGAAAACCCGGCTTGTTGGGTTATAATCGACATATACACCGTCATACAACAGGCAATGAGCGCAACTGCGGCATACGGCCATATCCTCCGCAAGCTGAGCCTTAAATCAAACGCATCATCATAAAAATAATCTATGAAAAACAAAACCAACGGAAGAGCCACCGCCTGAGGTTTCGCCAGCAAAGAGCACAGAAACATTATTATTCCTGCCGCCTGAACAAAGTGCTTCCCGGGATATTTCCGAAAAATATCATATAGCAGGAGCGCGCCCAGGGCAAAAAACGTGAATAAAAGATCCTTGCGCTCTGCAATCCAGGCGACAGACTCAACATGGACCGGATGAACGCCGAACAAACAGGCCGCGATGCCTGCCGCGATCGTATTGCGCGTCAAGCGGATGCAAACCAGGAAGACCATTGAAGTGTTAAGCAAATGCAGAATCAGGTTGACAGCATGAAATCCGGCCGGATTCAACCCCCACAATGCATAGTCCACCGCAAAAGAAAGTACTGTCAGGGGAGTATACAAATTCAAATCCATTGACAAAAATATTCTGGCAATTCCAGACAGCGATAAATCCCTGATGTTCTGGTTTAAAACAACATACTTTTCCTCATCAGACACGATGAAGTCGAATGATGTGGTATTGGCAAAAGAAAGTAATGTAACCGCTAATATTATGGATAGAACAATGATATTTCCTGATTTCATTGGTCTGTCGTGCGTTACAGTCATGGAGAGTTTGACCTTTTCATCTATAATGTATCGTAATATGATGGTAGACGAAAAATGAATCAGAAGATGATATCTTCCTCAACAACAAAACACAAGTTCTGGATGAAAGTTGCCTTGGAACTGGCAAGGAAAGGTGAAGGCTTGACGCGCCCCAATCCGCCGGTGGGCGCGGTTGTTGTAAAAAACGGGCGCATAATCGGTTCCGGCTACCATCGCAAGGCAGGCGGGGACCATGCCGAAATCATCGCCCTAAAACAAGCAGGCCGCCGCGCCAGGGGCGCGCTGCTGTATGTGACCCTGGAGCCCTGCTCCTCATACGGCCGGACGCCGCCCTGCGTCCACGCCATCGTAAAAAGCGGTATAGCCTCGGTCATCATAGCCGCCATTGATCCAAATCCGCGCCATCAAGGCCGCGGAATTGGAATGCTGAAAAAGGCCGGCATTGAAGTCATTGAAGGAGTGTGCCGCGCTGAAGGGCAAAAGCTTATTGCTCCATTTAAAAAATGGATTCTCACCGGCAAACCTTACGTGTCATTGAAAATGGCAATGTCCTTCGACGGCAAAACCGCGGACTGCCGCGGCTGTTCGCGCTGGATTACAGGGAAGAAGGCGCGCGCCTTTGTCCACGATTTGCGCCGGCGGGCCGATGCGGTCCTCGTCGGGGCCGGGACCGTGCTGGCCGATAATCCATGCCTGCTGCCCAGGCCCGGCGGCGGACGCAGGCCGTATAGAATCATCATCGATGCACGGGGGCGCGTCCCAGGAAATGCCCGCATTTTGAATGACGCCGCGACAAGTCGGACCATCATGGCCACGACCGACCTCTGTCCCAGGGCGCGGCGCAATGCATGGCTAAAGCAGGGCGCGCAAATATGGATTTTCCCATCTGTTCGGGGATCAGACAGAATATCCATTACAGCATTAATGAATAAAATCGGGAAAACCGGTTTACTGCATGTCTTATGCGAGGGCGGGTCACAAACGGCCGCCTCTTTTATTCGCGCAGGAATGGTGGATGAATACCTTTTTATCTATGCCCCTCTGATAATCGGCGGCAAAAACGCTCCACCGGCAGTCGGCGGAACCGGCTGGAAACTGGCCCAAGCCCCGAAATTACGCTTTATTGATCAGAAAATAATCGGTAATGATATCCTGATTCGCGCAAAACCAAGGAAAGGCAGATAGGCTGTAGACTTTTAGACTGTAGTAATTTCTGAAACCCTAACAGCCTTCAGCCTACAGTCTAAACAACCTTATAGATCAAGACCATGTTCACCGGCATCATCCAGAAACTCGGGCGGCTGGCTGCGAAACAAACAGTCAGGGGAACAATGCACCTTGTCATTGAAACCGGCCCCTGGGATCCGCCGCTGGCGGAGGGCGAAAGCGTTGCGGTCAACGGCGTGTGCCTCACGGCCGCGCGGATAACCGCACATGGATTTCATTGCGATGCGCTCAGGGAAACTCTCAAATGCTCCAATCTCGGAGCAAAAGCTGCCGGAGACTCACTCAACCTGGAACGGGCCTTGCGGGCGGGACAACCCCTGGGCGGGCATATTGTCTCCGGCCATGTTGAAGGCCTGGGAACCCTGACCGGGCGAGCCGCCGCAGGCAGCGAATGCACGCTGCAATTCAGATGCGATAAATCCCTCCTGCGCCAGATGGTTCCCAAGGGCTCGGTTGCCTGCGACGGCATAAGCTTGACGATCTCCTCCCTGACGGACACCGCTTTTGCAGTCAACATCATCCCATATACCCTTGAACACACCAGCCTGGGTAAGCTGAAAACGGGCGACACGGTCAACCTGGAAACGGACCTGATCGGAAAGTACGTGCTTCAATGGCTTGGGCAACAAAAAGGCCATGGAACCGGCCGGCACGGGCGGGATGAAATGCCGCCGGTAAAAATCACTGAAGAAACACTGCGCAAGGCCGGATTCATTGAATGAAATGAAAAAATGGGCCCTGCAAACCCTCCGGTCTGCAGAGCCCATTTATGATTCTCAGGCTAACCAGGCATTGCTGGCACCCGTATCAGCCTTTTCTTCCATCCATTACAGACGGTGATCAGTTGAAACCCTGCACCATGGATTGGAACCTATAGCCATGACCGAATAGTCAGCAACCGCCCGGTCAAGAGTCCCTTTTGCGCAATCGCTGGACGAAGCCGGGCAGGCCGGGGCTATCTTTATATAACCCGAGGAAACGCCGACCAGGTTACTGAAGGCTATTGCATCATCAGAACCAAAAGTCCATCCATTCGTGCGGCCGACTTCAATGGAATACTGGTCCTTGCCCGATTCAATCTGCCGCAGGTTGTTGATGCAGGCATTCTTCTGGGATGATGTCCGCGCCTTCATGAATGAAGGGATCGCGATCGCGGCCAGGAGGCCTATGATCGCCACCACGATCATAATTTCTACAAGGGTAAAACCTTTTTTCATTTTATATCTCCATCTAATTTTGAACAAACATTACGTTTGATTATTGTCATTATCTATACCGAACAGGTTTCGTTTGCCTTTTCACCTCCCTTTTATGTTTTATTTACAACATGTTTATTAAATGAGCATAATACGTGCCAATATTTTGTTTTTGTAAAATCAGATTAAAACAGTATGCTATTGCTAAAAACAACCACATTCTTTGATTCATTTAAAGAAATCAACAATAATAAAATAAATAGCTTAATAAAACACAAAAACATTATTATCATTTTCTAAATAATGATAACAATGCTGTTTATTCCTGTTTTTCTGGTAATTTACGGTATAAAGTAGCCAAACTTATCCTTAATGACTTGGCGGCCTTCTGTTTATCGCCATTGGTATCCTTCAAAACATCAGCCAAATATTCTTTTTCCTTCATTCTCAAGAAGGCTTTTAATGATTTTCCCTTAAATGTTTCATGCCTGACATCGATTCCGCCAGCGCCTACAACCTGAATCATCTTTCCTGGCAGACATTCCTTTGAAATAATATTATTTTTCGCAAAAGTGAGAGCATGTTTTATCGCATTTTCAAGCTCCCTTACGTTACCGGGCCATGAATATTGCTCTATTATTTTTAAAACATCCGGCTCAATAGTCGGCAGCTCTTTATTTGTACCCAATTCATGATGCAGGACATGATATACCAAGGGCAGTACATCCTCCGGTCTCTCGCGTAACGGCTTGATCTCAATGGGGATAACACTTAAACGATAATAAAGGTCTTCACGGAAAGTGCCGGCGGCTATTTTTTGCTCCAACCTGGTGTTGGTTGACGCCAAAACCCTTACGTCAACCGTTATGGGATCATTGCCGCCAACTCGCCTAATCTGTTTATCCTGAAGCACTCGCAGAAGCTTTGCCTGAATGCTCAATGGCATGGAATCTATTTCGTCAAGAAAAATTGTCCCGGTGTTAGCAACCTCAAAAAGACCTGTTTTATCAGTCGAAGCACCGGTAAAGGCTCCCTTAACGTGGCCGAACAGCTCAGATTCGAGCAATGGTTCCGGAAGTGCCGCGCAGTTTAATGGCAGAAATTTTTTATTTTTTCTGCTGCTGTATGAATGTATCGCCTGAGCCACCAGCTCTTTACCTGTGCCGCTTTCTCCGTAAATCAACACCGTCGCATCCGTAGGCGCCACCCTGTCGATCATTTCGCAGACATTGCGCATGGACCGGCTTTCGGCGATTATGTTTTCAAACCGGTATTTGCCTGTTAACTGTGCCTTAAGATCGATATTTTCATTGATGGTCTTATTGTATTCTATCGCCCTTTGGACAGTGATAAGCAGCTCATCCACCTTAAAAGGCTTGGTAATGTAGTCAAAAGCGCCGTATTTCAGGGATTCTACCGCTGTTTCTATGGTGCCATATCCGGTTATCATGAGAACCGACATGGTTGGCCTGGTTTCGCGCGCGGCCTTTAACAAGGCAATTCCATCAACCGGGCGCATGCGAATATCGGAAATCATTAAATCAAAAGGCGTTGATTTTATCAGCTCAATGGCCTTTTCGCCATTGTCTACGGGCAGCACCTCATATCCTTCAGCTTTGAGCAAAACGCTTAGAACGCTGAGAATACTGGCCTCATCGTCAACGAGTAATACCTTGGCCATACATCACCTTTTTATTAGTTACAGAGAATTAAACGTATAACTCTTCAAAGGCTCCTTGTCAATTTTTTTTTAAAATTTCTTAAAATTGATATTATTGCAAATATTACAATATGATAAAAATATTTCTATACAATTCCGTTCTAATTTGTAAATTAGCCTGCTGCATTTTACGCATTTTGAGTTTGCAGTTTCAATGAAAAAAATTATAAATAGTGTCATGTTTTACTTCAAGATATCAATGCTTTTGCTTGCCCTGTTTGCAGGTGTTTTACAAGCAAATGCCGGAGGCTATGTTGAAGAAAAGGACGGCAGGACAATTATACATCTTGTACTTTACGAGCTGCCCGACCCGACGAATCCTTCCCCGGTCAACCAGGCTGATGTTGAAGTAATCAAGGAGTTCGTACGCCGTTTCCCTAAAATTTTCGCGGAGCGATACCAGGATAAATACCGGGCAGACCCGGGCCGCTACGGAAAAAAGCCATGGGACAGTGTGGAAATTGAGTTGCATAGATTTTCGGGCATCACCATTCCAAATTTCGGCATGGATGCAAGGCCTCTCATGGCAATTGCCGGGGGTGTATCTCCTGATATAATCTATGTCAATTTCCGGCAATCCGACACTTATATTCAACAAAAATTTCTTTACCCCCTCGATCTTCCCGAAGACGGCTATTTCTCATCTTTGACAAAAGAAGATGTAAATTTCAGGATACATCCTAAAATCTGGCCGGTCATTAAGCGTGAAGGAGCCGATGGACAGGAACATGTCTGGGCAATGCCCAAAGGCGGAATATCGGGCAAGGTCATGTTTTACCGCAAGGACATTCTTGATGCCCATGGCATTCCTTACCCGAACAACGACTGGACTTGGGATGACTTATATGAAATATGCCGCAAGGTAACCGACCCGGAGAAGGGCAACTACGGCATAATCTTCGGCCGCGGCCTGCAGGAAAGCTGGTTCTGGGTAACATTTCTCTGGTCGGCCGGTGGAGAAGCAATGGTTTTTGACCGGGAAAAGAAGGAATGGAAGGCCGTTTTCAATTCTCCCGAGGCAACTACCGCCCTTGATTTTTACACCCGCCTTTGCAACGAACCCTGGATTGACCAGAACGGCCGCAAACGTTACGGCTACGCCTACAAGGAAGGCGGCGGATACACAAAATGGGAATTAGGCCAGATAGCCTTCAACTGTTCGCAAATGGGCGAAAAAATGTTTGCGGACATCAACCCTGACATTACCGGCACGGTTGCCGTGCCAAAAGGCCCGGGCGGCCACCGGGGCGGCGAAATCAATTCCCAGATGCAGGGTATTTTCGCAGGCGTGAAAGACCCGGTCATCAGGGATGCGGCCTGGGAATACATACGTTTTACCGACAGCGCCGAAGCGGTCGGCATCCGCACTAAAATACTGGTCGAGGGCGGCATGGGGCGTTTTGTTAACCCAAGATACCTCAGGATGTACGGCTACGAGGACATTATACGCATGGCTCCCAAGGGCTGGGAAGAATGCTTTGAAATAGCCCTGGAAACCGGAAAGCCGGAACCCTACGGCAAAAACTGCCAGATGGTTTACAACCAGATGACCATTCCCATCATGAAGGCTGAAGAAATGATGCTGAGCGGCCAGCTTTCCCTGGAGAAGGAAGAGCGTCTCAAGCAGCTGCAGGCCCTTCTTGACGATGCCGTGCGCCAAACATCCGAGAAAATGATCGGCATATTTTCGCCGCGCGAAATACTGAAAAGGCGCCTGACCGCCTTCATCGTCCTGGCCTTGATCGTCGGGGCCTACACGCTCGTGTTCCGGAAGATTGCCAAGGTTTTCTCCGGCCCGGCCGTCGCAGGCGACAAGCCCGCCGGCTGGGGCCTGAAAAAATACCTCTGGGCCTACATCCTCCTCGCGCCGGCCCTGCTGACCATCTTCTTCTGGCAATACCTGCCGCTCGGCATGGGCTCCCTGCTGGCCTTCAAGGATTACCAGATCATGGGCGGCTCGCCCTGGGTGGGGGTGGACAATTTCGGCATGGTCCTCTGGGACAGGGAATGGTGGCAGGCGGTCTGGAATTCGGCGCGCTACTCGATCCTCGTCATAGGCCTGACCTTCCTCCCGCCGGTCATTCTGGCCGTGCTGCTCCAGGAAATACCCCGCGGCAAGATTCTTTTCCGCACCATTTTTTACCTGCCGGCGGTCATTACAGGGCTGGTGGTTATATTCCTCTGGCAGTCGTTCTACGAGCCCACCGAATACGGCGTCCTGAACGCGATCGTGCTGTCCATCCCCGCGATCGGATACCTCGCCCTGGGGCTGTTATTTTTCATGATCCTTTTTTTCTTCGCGCAGAGGCTGTGGGTCCACGCCAA
>Ga0172380_10005363_pt1 | contig 15589 bp, 8 predicted proteins | sample Leawe162metaG_FD_119747 | JGI IMG/M metagenome (GOLD analysis project Ga0172380, IMG submission 119747) | Leachate microbial communities from a municipal landfill in Southern Ontario, Canada - Leachate well 162 metaG | ecosystem: Engineered > Solid waste > Landfill > Unclassified | place...
ATATGGCGCAGCCACCGGCAATCGGCAGGATACCTTGACCCGCACCCAAGGCCGTATGGGCGACCTGGATGTGCCCACCGTCAAACGGCAATCGGAATTGGAAGGCTGGGGCATGGGGCCGAAGTGACACAGCCCCGAAAAACCATCAAGAATTAACGGTGTCTTTCAAATTTTTACCCGCTTTAAAGGACGGTACTTTCGCGGCGGCAATCGTGATGGCGGCTCCGCTTTGCGGATTACGGCCTTGGCGTTCCGCCCTTTCCTTGACTTCAAAAGTGCCAAAGCCCACCAAGGTAATGGAGTCACTGGCTTTTAAGGTGGTTTCGATAGTTTTTGTCAAGCCTTCCAAAGCTCGTCCGGCGTCGGCTTTGGTCAGGTTGGCATGTTGGGCAATGGCGTCGATGAGTTCGGATTTGTTCATGGAGATGTTCCTAGTATTTGTATTGGGAATATAGCTTTTAGTTTGTCAATCATAATACCGGATTGATTGTGATTTTGTATGCTGAAGTACATTTATATTTAAGCTTGTTGGAAGCAAGGACTCATTGCCCTCAGAGTTCATGGCTGAAAGCTCTCATGGGATCAATTACAGTTGCCTTTTCAATTTTTTTTAATTCTTCTTAGGAAGGAATTCAGAATTGATGTTTGGATGTAAAAATATTCAAGTCTTTTGCTTATAAAATGCGCCTTATCATTTAATAATAGTAAAATGTAAATCTTCCAATTAATAATAATGCATTTTATGAGTTCAGGAATCCAAAAATGATTCAGCTTAGGTCTGATCAATACTCATTTGGTCGCCACGAAACTTTTCCGCTACGCTTTGGCTGGCTCACAAAGGGGTATCAGGCATGGTTGGATCAGCCTAGCGTGTTTGAAAGCGATGAGGCTACAGTTAAGCTCGGCGTTGGCAAGAACATGGTTTATGCGATTAAATATTGGCTTAACGCTACGCAGATGATTCAATCCGATCGTCAATCTATTAGGACTTCAGAGCTGGGAAAAAGTATCTTTTCCCCTAATGGGTGGGACCCCTACCTTGAAGACGATGCGACGATTTGGCTTCTGCATTGGCTTATTTCATCAAATCCTGCTGATGCGACCACACTATTCTGGTTCTTTAACCGTTTCCATAAGCCAGAGTTCACGATGAAAGAACTTATAGATGCACTGAAATATTTTGTCTCGGAACATCTTTCCGCCAAAGTGTCTGAATCCACGCTAAAGCATGATGTAACTCTGCTAATTCGTATGTATCAGCCCTCGTTGAACTCAAAATCGATTCCCTTGGAAGAAGGTTTAGACTCTCCAGTGGCTATGCTCGGATTGATGGAGATGGCTGCAGGTTTGAAATATCATGAGTCCAAACCAGAATTCCGTTCTGTGCCAGTAGCTATATTTGCTTTTTCCGTTGTTCAACTACTTGTGGATTCGAGAGCATCCTATTTGCCGATTGAACGCCTGATGCGTAGTGATGGTGTTCTAGCAGCACCTGGTTCGGTGTTTAGGCTCACGGAGGAATGTCTCATTGCTAAAATTGAGGAAATGATCGCTTGGTATCCTGGTGCTTTCAGTCTTAGAGAAGAAGCGGGAATTCATCAGCTATATCTTGTTACGGAAATCGAACCGATTGATTTATTGCGTCGACACTATATTGGGGCGGATTACTAGATCATTATGTCAATCGCACAATTTATTAATGTAAACACAAGTTATACACGCTCGATCAATATCGAGCGAGATAGCGAACACCAAAATAGTGTTCGTCCTTATATTTTAACGAGCAGAGCTATCCAAGTACTTGATCGCTTTGCCGATACATTGAAACCAATCGAGATACCCCGCGCGTGGGCTCTAGTGGGACCTTACGGATCAGGTAAATCAGCTTTTGGCTTACTCCTGTCGCAACTCTTAGGCAACAAAGAAGATGAGACAACTAAGCACGCTATTGCAGACTTACAGCAAGTCGCTCCAGAATTAGCTGCGCGATTCATAAAAAATTGCGCAGCAACTAATGGCTACTGTATTGTCACACTTGCCGGCACCCCGGAACCGCTTGGGCGCCGTTTAGTACAAGCATTAAATAAAGCAGTTTTAAGGTACTTTAGTGATCGTCGCGATGATCTTAATCTGCAATTATTTTCTCTGCTTGAGGATGTTGCGAATGAAACCAATCCGAAGGCGAGCCATATCCTTACTCTCATCTCCGAATTACAGCACGCAATCACCAACGTTGGCGGCGCGGGTCTCCTAATAGTTGTAGACGAACTTGGCAAATTTTTGGAATATGAAGCCCGTCATCGGACTAGCTCGGAAATTTTTCTATTACAGGCCTTAGCCGAACATGCTTTCCGCCCTGATGAAGCACCACTTCAACTAGTCGTACTGTTACATCAATCCTTTGAACAATATGCACAAACTTTCGGCGATCAACTTCGCAACGAGTGGAAGAAGGTTCAGGGGCGGTTTGAAAGCATCCCTTTCGTCGAGACTGCAGAGCAAGTTATCCGAGTCATAAGAGCCGCAATTGTTCATAACCTTGACTTGCCGTTAGAGACTCGATTAGAAGTTGAAGCGCGTAGATTTGCCGCCTCGTTAGCCCAACATCGCGCGTTGCCTCCAGGAATATTGGAGGACGAAGCTGCAGAATTGTTTGCCGCTTGCTATCCGTTACATCCTGTTTCCTTGCTGGTATTGCCAGCGCTTTGCCAGCGTGTCGCGCAGAACGAGCGAACGCTTTTTAGTTATTTGGGAAGCCAGGAACCGCATGGTTTTATGGAAAGCTTGGACCGGCTTAATGTTCGGGAAGATCGGTTAGATTTGATATGCCCTTTGGAAATATACGATTATTTCATTCTGAATCAGCCTGGTCTAGTCACTGATCCAAATACTCATCGCCGCTGGGCAGAAGTGGTAACAGCCGTTGAGCGGCTAGGCGATGCACTTGCAAGTGAAATTTCCTTGATCAAGATGATCGGGCTTATGAATATCGTTGGTATTCAAGGCGGACTCAAGGCTTCATTTGAAGTGCTGTCGCTATGTTACGAGAATGACAAAACCACAAGTACCACTCTCGATACTCTTGGTGAACGATCCCTCATTACCTTCCGTAAATTCAGCGGTGAATATCGTGTGTGGCAGGGAAGCGATTTCGACATAGAAACCGCTCTCTCAGAGCAGATTTCCCAGATTGGCCAGGTCGATATTGCTGAGCTTTTGAATCAAGCTAAGCCCATGGCGCCGATCGTTGCTCGTCGTCATGCTATTGCGACGGGCACTCTACGATATTACCAACCGGATTTTATCAGTGCTCAAAGCATGAACCGAATACGGCCCATGGATAAGCCAACCCTATTCGTCTGTCTTGCGGATGCTGCGGATGAAGTCAATCTGTTTCGAAAAAAGCTTATTGAACTAGGTAAGGGATACTCTCTTGGTGTTATTGTCGGAAATCCTGAATCCCTACGCGAAGCTGTGTTAACCATATTCGCGCTTTTACGCATACAGAGGGAGAATGCTTTGCTTGCTAATGATCCCGTGGCTCAACGTGAACTTAAGGATCGACTCTCAGCAGCAAAAAAAAATGAAACTGCCATAATTGCCTCAATTCTGGAAAATCCTAGCCAATCGGAGTGGGTTGCTCAAGGGTGCATACCTTTAATTTACAGTAAACGCCAGCTCCAACAAAAATTCTCCGAAATATTGGATCAGATTTATTCCTCTGCACCTCTATTGCACAATGAGTTGATAAATCGTGATAAGCCATCCGCCAGCGCAATTGCAGGGCGCAACAAGCTCATTACTGCAATGTTTGAGCATGGACATGAGGAAGATCTTGGGATTGAGAAATATCCATCCGAAAAATCTATGTATCTTGCTTTACTTAAGGCAACAGGCCTCCATCACAAAAGTGTCGATGGTTGGCAATTTGGCTTATCTTCAAGTTTAAAGGATAAGTATCAGATTCGGCCGGTTTGGCAGGCTATCGAAAAGCAACTAGCCGACACGGAATCCAATCCGATTCCTGTGGCTGAGTTGTTTGCTTATCTTGCTCAACCTCCATATGGCTTGAAAGCTGGAGTGATCCCAATTCTATTTTTGACTATTGTTTTAGCTAATAGAGATGAGTTGGCATTATTTGAAGAAGGTAATTTTGTCCCATTTCTGACTGTTGAGATTTACGAGCGACTCCTGAAAAATCCAAAATCTTTCGGTCTTCAACGTTTTCGAATCGACTCACTGCGCGAAGATTTGTTCAGACGTTATGCCGAAATTGTATCTGGAGAAATGCCAAACGAAGTCACACTGCTTACTGCGGTCAAACCGTTGGCTCAGATGATGGTTAATCTACCAGATTATACGAAACGAACTAAACACCTTTCCCCAGAAGCGCTCTCAGTACGAGATCTATTTTTCCAATCGAAATCCCCCGTGCAACTTGTCCTAGTTGATTTGCCAAAAGCATGTGGATTTAGTTCTTTTGCTAACATCAAGCCTGACGCGGAACAATTGCAAATGTTCGGCCAAAAATTTCAGAGCGTAATTGGCGAATTGAGAGGAGCGTATCATAGCCTCCTTTGGATTTTTATGAACATGCTCAAGAAGGCATTTGGCATCGAAAAAGATGTCATGATTCAGGATCTTCGTGACATGCTACGAGGTCGCTATATGCAATTGGAAAGTTACACAATCGATATCCACGGATTGCGGGCATTCCTAGGGCGAATTGTAGATCCTTACGGTGAGGAAACTCCTTGGTTAATTAGCATTGCGAGTTTCCTTGGGCGTAAACCACCTGAGAAATGGACTGATGATGATATTAAGGCTGTAGAATATCGTATAACTGAATACGCCAAACGCATTCGCGATTTGGAGCGGTTGCGTTTTGTCCAACAAGACCGAATTTCTGATTTTGGAGATGATTTCGAAGTGATTCTACTGAAAGGGGTACAACAGCAAATCGGTGAAACCGAACTGCTAGTCGTACTAGATTCTGCCAAGAAACGAGCTGTGGCAGATACTGTCAGTCAAATTTCTAAACTTCTCTCGAATTTAGATGATGTCAGCTTGAGGAATGCGGCTCTTGCTCTTAGTTTTACCGCTGCTACGTCATCGAACCAAGAATCTGATCGGGATTATGAACATATTCCACTGGAAGGTAAATCATGAGTACAAGCATTGCAAGTAACAAACCTGTACGCCACGTTCTAGGCATTTCCGGTGGTAAGGATAGTGCGGCTTTGGCTATCTACATGCGCGATAAGATTCCTGATATGGAGTATTTTTTTACAGATACCGGGGCTGAATTACCTGAGGTCTACGATTATCTTGATAAGCTTGAAGCCTACTTATCTAAACCTATAACTCGATTAATGACCAATGGTGATTTTGATCACCTTCTAAGTAAGTACAACAATTTCCTTCCATCACCAAACACAAGATGGTGTACTCGCGAGATGAAAATTCGTCCGTTTGAGGAATGGGTAGGAATTGATAAAGTTATTACATATGTAGCGATAAGGGCTGATGAAGATCGTGATGGTTACAGAAGTACAAAAGCAAATATCCAACCCAATTTTCCCTTTAAGGAAGATGGCATTGTACGCTCGGATATTGAGCGAATTTTGATCAATGCCGGAGTTGGTTATCCAAAGTATTACGAATGGCGAAGTCGATCTGGATGCTATTTTTGTTTCTTTCAACGCAAAAACGAGTGGATTTCGCTTGCTGAAAGGCATCCAGATCTTTTTGAGCGCGCTAAAAAATACGAGAAGGTGAATACTTTGACCGGAGAGCAATTCACTTGGTCACAAGGCGAAACACTAGACCAGTTAGTTGCTAGAGCAAAGGATATTAAGACTCAGGTTAACTCACGGAAAAATATAAAAAGTCGTATACCTTGGCAAGAACAGTTAGCAAGTCTCGCTGACGAGGAAGACAACGAGTCTTGCCTCATTTGCACTCTCTAAGATATACGCCAATTTATTCGCGATTTAGCCGTTACCTTCTGAATTATGAGCAATTCTGTCACTTGCATATCGCAAAATTCTGCGAACCCACCATCTAGTTCGTGGGTTCGTTTCCTGCGTTCCTATGGCCCCACTCCCAATAATGTTAGCTTGTTTGACGAATATGTTTCGGCGGCCCTCGCTAAAGCCAAAGTTGCTCCTATTCGGCTTAATAGCCCTCTGCTCAACAGCATCTTAGAACGCATCAACTCTGGGGCGCTTGGGTCTATACTGATAGCAGGGACTGCTGGGGATGGCAAGACATACCATTGTCGCAGCCTATGGACTGAGCTAAGGGGCGATGATCGCGAGTGGTCTGATCCTGAGCCGATCAAGAAACTTCCTCTAGATGACGGTCGTGTAGCGATTTTCGTTAAGGATCTCAGTGAGCTCAGTGACGAACAAGGCGATGAAACTCTTGGCCTGTTGGAGCGATCCGTTCTAGGAGAGGAGGATAAGGAGTTCTTGATTTTAGCCGCTAATCACGGCCAGATCTTGGAGCGGCTCCGGTCCTATCACCAAGGACGTTCTCACCCTATGCGCAAGCTCATACAGGACTCCTTCCTACAATCGGGTTCCCAACATGAAAGACTTACCGTATTTGATCTGAGCAAAACAGGCCACCGACATTCGCTCGAAGAGTCGCTCGATGCTGTTGCTCGACATCCCGCTTGGTCAAATTGCTTAGGCTGTTCCTTGGATCTAGACGGGCGCGTCTGCCCAATTTCCGAAAACCGTAGGAGATTGCTCGGCGCAAACGATGACCGTCGAATGTCTAAGAAATTAGGCGATCTAGTTGAGATTGCTAGACACAACGGTGCGCATTTGCCGGTTCGTGATTTGTTAGCATTGGCGGCAAACATGATTCTAGGTCACCCAGTCGCCCGCGAGGGACTCATGTCCTGCTCAGATGTTTCCAAGATTCAGCAAGCCGGCACTGTCGAGAATGGCTGCATCTATGGCAACGTGTTCGGAGCGAATCTCCCAAGACGCAGAACGTTATCTCGCCCCGTATTTCGGGTATTGACTGCGTTTGGTATTGGGGAGGAGACATCGAATACAATAGATGGTCTCCTTGTCTACGGAACCGATGACAACAAACTTTCTGATACCTTCGCTCGCTTTGTTTCGTCGGATCCTGTTTATGGGGCAACAACATCCTATTTAGCCGCCCAAAGGCGTTACTTGGAGGGCGAGGAGGGAGCCCGGCTCGACGAGGGCGCCACGGATTTCCTTAAGCGAATAGAGAGCCAACGCCAGCGCATGTTTTTCACGCTTCCAGCAACTGACCCAAACTTCCGGTTCTGGGACCTGACGGCGTTTCGCTTCGCTGGAGACTATTTGGAATCGATTGCGGCACTTGCCCAACGAAAAGCTATCCCAGAGCCCGCTCGCGCCCGCTTAGCGCGAGGTCTTAACAGAATCATGTCCGGCTTGTTGCTTGAGAATACAGATAAGATCTTTGTCGCTAGTTCGGGAGGCTTTACACATTCGAAAATCAGCGTTCTGTGCGACAGTGAACTCCCTGCGCGGCGAGCAACTGGTGGCCTCGGCATGGCAATCAAATCGGACGAAATTTCCGGCCTTCCCCGTATCGATATTACAGTTGCGTTTGGCGCAAGTGGCGAGGTTTCTCTCCTCCTTTCACCCATTCGATTCGAATTTCTCTGTCGAGTAGCCGAAGGAGCACTGCCGGCAAGCTTCTCCAACGAATGTTTGGAAGACTTAATGGCATTCAAGGCGCGACTTCTGCGCCAAGCTGAGCTGTCCCGGTCTGCATTAGAACAGGACGGCGAGCCTTTCTCCGATGATGGAACTCTCTCCCTTAACTTCATTGAGATCGAGCACAACGGACATGGCTTTTCAAGACCAATCGCGGTTAGGGTCGGTGTATGAGGGAACGAATTGATAACGTCGACTTCGCGGTCGATGAGCATATCTGGGGGCATCGACTCTACGACGAGCAGCTTCCACATCTCGCAGTCATGGAGTTCTTGGGGGTGCTCGGTTCTAACAAAGAAACCCCTTTGGTCGAGCTTCCTGGCGACAAAGTTCGTTACAAGCCTCAGAGGCAGATCCGATTACGCTCTTTACTGTTTAACAATCCCTATGTCCAGACTGTTCGCGATCGTGCAATATCGGACAGCGATAAATGGAACCAATGGGGAGAACTATTTGTTGCCGAAGCGACAGGGCATGGCGACGAAAATATCGACTATCTGCGTGATGTCTTCCTCTCTTTTGACGATTTCGCTAAGGCAATCGAACTCCTGAGATCTTCCGCCTTCGAGGCTCGCAGCAACAAGCGCTGGAGTTCCAAATTCATCTTTCCGTTCGGGCCGGATGCGCTTTACGAGGATTTGCGCATCGATTCGTCCAGCGTCACAAACGATCGGCGATTCTTCGCTAGAACGGGGGAACTCCTTTATCTGATGCTATGTCGAGCAGCAAATAGTCAACAACTCGGTTGCTTCCTCGTTGAGCGACTTTTTGTCTCCACATCTCCTCTCAACCGCCTTGCTCGAGCGCTGCAAGGAGAGACCCAGTACGCACCAGAGCCGAGGGCGGTTGGATACTTGCCTCATCACTCACACGCACGTTTTGATAGGCTTTGCGATGATTGGCTGGCGATCCTTTCGCGCGACATGCCCGTGTATGATGCCTTGGAGCATCTCATATCAAGCGCAGGGCTCAACCTTCTCCTATATTTCCTCGAATGCTCGAAAGCAGAAGCGGGGAACACCGATTCTGTCGAGATCGTTTGTGAAATTGTCTCTCGGGAGCGGAGCAAAGTTCGGGCACTTTCGGGTGAATCTTACCAGGCAAACCAGGCGCTTTCTTCAAGGGCGGTTCGAGCTTCTATAGAGAATTTCCTGCTCACGCCAGAATGGGAAGACGCGCTGGACTCAGTCGATCAAAGCCTACAATGCATGCTCGCACTGCGAAACCGTTTTCAATGGCCATCTGCAGAGAGCGACGAGGATAACGACTATAGCAAGATGACTGGTGAAGAGATGGCCGCCGAGCTAATCGAAAAGGCTCTTGCTAGACACGAACAGCATTTTGGCAAGATTCACGCTTCCTGGTCGCGTGCTATTGGCCTTAGCTCCAGAAGGCTTTCTCGTCGGACGCGTTACGCCCCCAACGACCGCTTGCTCAAAACTTTGGTCGTTGCCATGGTCGACGAGCGCATGCAGTTCGACGATTTTCTCCATGAAGCTAAGCTCCGATATGGTCTAGTAATAGGCGATATGGAGGGTAGACATCTGATACGGGGGGATCAAATCGACCAAGAAGCGCTTAGCGACAATCGCGAAAATTTAGAGTGCCGTCTTATGAGTCTCGGCCTCCTTCGCAGGCTCTCGGATTCCTGCTCATTTGTCGAGAATCCATTTGCTAGAGGTAAGAGTTAATGTTGACGGATCGCATCATAGGTCGAGTAGTTGCTGATATTCTGCGCCGACGGTTGGACGAAGCAAACCAAGGCGACTTGTTCGGTGACGACAACACAGCCCTATTCAGGCTCGATAAACTCTCACCTACCCAGATCGCTGCTGTGGTACGAGAGATTTACGCTAACCCCGTTTTTGCACAGAGAATCGACATTCGCATTCCTGTGACCTTGGTTGAGGGAGAGGATCTTCCGCCACAGACGCTGACCAACCTCAATGCAGGGGCGGTTAGAAACGCAGGCACGACCCGAGAGGCATTACTCACAGCCAATGGAAACGAACATAACCTCGCCGACACTCTTGGTCATGTATCCGCCCTTGGGGCAAAGGAACTTCGAGCAAATGTTGAGGCTTGGGTGGAAGCTTCTTGCCATGTAGCCGGCATGTCTCTGACTAAAGATGATCGGGCCATCTTTCACGCGGCTCTCAAGGGTCTTATAGCCGCCACGGAACTCTCACTCAACGATTTAGCGGAATATTGCGAGAGGATCAGTGAGGCGACAACGTCACACGGACATCCCATCCGCAATGCTTTGGGCTGGGCGCTACCCTTCGTCGGTCTGCCTAGAGATACATTGCTCTTCGCCAATACCAAGACCTATAACTCGGGTTCAACAACTTGGCGCAAGGCATTTGAAAAGCTGTATACAACACGGGCTCCCCTTTTAAAGTGGCTTCGACCGAACGGTCAACCGCTAGACGCGGATGAGATGCGTGAGCGCTTTGAGCAAAATGCCGACTTTATAGCAGAATCTGCGCAGGATGCGATCAAAGCATTCATTGAGGCTGCTCCTGGGAACTCACAGACGGCGGTGGATTTGGCGGTCTTTGAATGGGAACAAGATGGCGTCCATTACATATTTGATAAGCCTCGAGCTAGGCAGCTCGGACTTGCCGAGTCTACGCAGCATTTCTTTGAACACGATTGCGATGAGGCTGGCTTGCTAGAAGAGCGCTGGCGGACGTACTTGGACGAGTTTAGGGGCAGAGAACGTCGATCGGAGGGAAGTGACGAAGACGACGAATCATTTTTCGATCTGCACCGTCGCTATATGGAGAAAAACCCGGCACTTCATTCGCGCTGGGAGAAATTTATTTTCGGCAAGCCAATTGAATGCAGTGACTTTCTTGATGGCTTTGCCACCATTGCTCATCGCCTAATCGCTAGAGCAGGGTCTTCTTCCGGAAAAGAGAAGTTCCTTCGCCTAACTGTCAGCAAAGGCAGAACGGAGTGGCGGGAGCGCTTCAACCATGATGTCGGGGCATTCTTCTCTCTGATGTATCGTGGCCTGCGAGAGATAATGGCACATAAAGTCGAGTGGCGGGTGGAACGAATGGGAGGAACAAACCTCCCGGATCCTCTATTCGATTTCCCCTTATTCGCTGCTAAAGAGAAGGAAATCAGAGGTAAAAAATTTAAGAAAGTCGTTTCACTGGCTCGCCAAGCAATCCAAATCAAATTCGAGGTAGCTCTCTTAGAGGGCCGTGGCGATAGCCAAACTATCTTGGAAAAGACCCAGCTACTCTGGACATTCAGACCTGAATCGGTCGGTCTTTCGCTGCTTGACGATATGCGACGCCTTCAGGATAAAGGTTCTGTCTCATGCACCGAAGTTCCTCGGCGGATGGTCAGCAAGAAAGGGGGCGTGCAAAGCGTGTCACTGTTTGATACCGGCACACTTGAACCGACATTTTCGAGAGATGCAGGCTCTTTGGTGCCAGCTGCTGCAAAGCTGAAAAGCTTGCGAAACGTGATCAAGACAGCAATTAATGGACTTGCCTCAGAGGGACGTCTGACTTTGGAGCAGCGTATTGAGTTGAGGAGTACGTGGGACGTTTTTGAGGCCGATTATAGCCAGGCGGTGAAGGACTTCATTGAAACGGGACTTCATGGAGAGGCGATTATGCGGCAAGCAGATTCTTTCGCGACCTTTCTAAGAGCGTTACTGACTCACGCCCGAGGCGATATCTGTCGGTCAAAACTCGTCTCTGAAGCAATTTCTATCGGCACAGTCCGTATTTTGGGGGATCAGCCTTGTGTCATCATCCCCCCTTGGCATCCTGAGCGGATGAAAGCCCTAGCTGTAAAAACTCGCCGAGTAGCTGGCTTGGTCTCCCATATGCTAGGTGAATCTGTTGTCTCCTTTGGAGACCGAAACATCTTTTTCCGTGAGTTTTCAGAAGAATTAGCACATCCCTTCTATCCGGAGATTGCCATCACTACGCGCGGCGGCAGCCCGGTTTTAGTTTCTGAGACGAGTACGGTCAACGGATACAGCCTCCTAGAGCGCCCTGTTCGCGGAGAGGATAGTTCCATGTCAGACGTGAATCCGAGCCTAGCCGCCAAGCAGGTAAAAGAACTCATGGAACGATATGTCGGACTGCAGCCACATGAGGCTGCCAATCTGAGCATTCTTCTCTATAATTCTGACGCCGCCGAGCTGCCATTGTCCGTTGTGCGCGAACTCGCCGGAATGCAAACAAATGGCGGGTTCCAATGCAATGTCTCAGTGCGGCATAGAGATCCGGAAAAGTTGCGTCGTATCTATTCGGAACTAGTTGCCAAGGCTAGTGACGACCCGGATCTTCCTGTGGTCAGTGAGACCTCGGAAAACTTCATATCGAAGCTGCGTATGTCGGCCATTCCCGCATCATCGACACCTCCTTCATCCTCTGCGGGTTTCCGCCCATTCGATATAGCCTTTCTGCACGATGTGATTTCCAGAACAGCTGTAGTTGAATGGATCTCCGTTGATTGGAGCAATGAGCGCCCGAATTTGGAACATGCCCCCTCTCGATGGTCTTATCGCAGTGTTTCCGGTGAGAACGAGCTCAAGTCTACAACTTTCCTCACCTGCCCGCGCCAGACCGCTTCTGGTTGGGCTTATGTAAATGCTATTGCCTCAGTTGCGAGGCAACTAGATGCCCCACTGAACACACAGCATCTTCCTGCTCGTAGGATTTCCCTTCAAAGCGAAGCTCTGCACGACATCTTGGACGATTCACACGCTCTGGCAGAATGGGTAGCCACTTACGATGAGTTATTAGATAAGCGACAGCTACAGGCCAATGGAATCACTGTCGTTCGCTATAGACGGGGCACGACTAACGGGCGAAACATGATTGTGAGTTCCACCTCGGAGTTGCGCCTATTGAGCGTTCTTTTACGACGGCGTCTGGAGGAACTTGTGACGCTACCCCTCGACCAGTTTGATGAAGTAACCAGTCGTGCGAAAAAAGACGCTCTATCGATCTCGGGCGATATCGTCCTACGAGCCGCGAAAAGAGGGGTTTCCGCAGGGGAGATGCTTGGCTTAGTGATGAGTCGATATCTTATTGAACGGGAACTTAGAGGGCTTGCCGGCAATGGAGCTCGACCAGTTTTCACAGCCTATTTTCTGTTAGATGACTATGCCGATTGGCTCGCCCAGCGTGAAAGCAGAATTGCAGACATTTTGGGACTTTGTGTGGAAGAGTCCGATGAGGGGCCATTGCTTCATGTGGCTGTTGTCGAGTCAAAATATGTTTCGGTTCTAGGCGCCGCAGAGGCGAGGCGATCCTCCAAGGCTCAGCTCTTGGCAACGCTCACCACATTTCGGGATGCGCTATTCGGAGATCCAGGTCGGCTCGACAGGGATCTCTGGCTTTCAAGGCTAGCCGATATGCTTATTGACTCGGACATCCCTCCGGGATGTGCAGGGTTACTTGAAAGAATACGGGCAAAATTGCGAGATGGGGAAGCAAGAATCTCTTTGCGAGGTTATTCGCATATTTTTATTCACTCGGCCGACCCGACGTCTCAGTCCCCAGGATCCGAAAGGCTGCTGTTGGATAGTTCTGATGGGATTGAGGCATGGCAGGAAGTTTTCGACCGACCCGAACTACGTCGACTTGTGGAAGCCTATTCGCGTAAAGAGGATCCAACAACGATCCGAGCGTCCTTTGGTTCTCAGACACCCTGGACACTATCCGCTCCTCGATTACCTGCGGATCGAGTAGCATGGTCTGCTACGTCTGAGAGATTTGCTCAAATAGCAGGTACACCCCCAGAGTTTAAATCCGAAGAGATTGATGTCACACCGCCTTCCGAGATCGTTAACGAGACATCGCAGCCAAAAACCCCAGAAGAGTTGCAACTTTTTGACTCCGGTGAAACGCCAAAAGCCGAATTGGCAGAGGTAGTCACCGAGTTTGCAAGACTTGTTTCCCAAAAAGCTGCTAGTTTGTCCACTGTGGCGGACGAGCGTGAAACTTGGGCCGAAGAAGCAACTAAAAAGCTTAAGACCGCGCTCAACAGTTATGGTTTGCAGGCTTCTGTTCTAGGGACACGCTTAACCCCCAATGGCTGCCTGATCAGGCTGGCAGGATCCGATCGCTTGCGCGTCGAGGACATTGAGGCAAAGCGCACGCAGCTATTAACAACACATGCACTGTGTTTAGTCACTGTTCAGCCTAAACCAGGAGAAATTGTGCTTACTTTGGCCAGCGAAAAAAGGCAATCGGTTTCCTTGTGGGATATTTGGGCTCGTAGAAAACTCAACAAGAACGCCGCTGGAATAAACACTTCCTTTATCCTTGGACTCCAAGAGATTAACGGCTCCATCCTTTATCTCAACTTGGGAGGGGAGTTTGGTGGTCTCGCAGCCCATGAGCCCCATTCATTGGTCGCGGGAGCTACGGGAAGCGGCAAATCAGTTTTAATCCAAGCAATTATGTTGGATATAGCCGTGACTAATCCTAAAGAGTTAGCTCAGATTGTACTGATCGACCCCAAGATGGGTGTTGACTACGTCGCACTTGAGAGCTTACCCCATTTTCGAGAGCCGACAGTTACGACTCGGGACCGAGCAGTCGAAGTCCTATCTGAACTAGTCGAGGAGATGGAGGCGCGTTATCGAACGTTCGCTGCTGCTAGAGCTCGGGATCTAGCAACTTACAATGCGAAGGCTACTCCCGAAAGCAGACTTCCAATGGTTTTCCTAGTTCATGACGAATTCGCTGACTGGATGCTTGATGACACCTATAAAGCAGCGGTTGGTGCGGCTGTCCAAAGGCTAGGGGTTAAGGCTCGTGCTGCTGGAATTCATTTGATTTTCGCGGCTCAACGCCCGGACAAAGATGTGATGCCGATGCAACTTCGGGAGAACCTTGGGAATCGGTTAATTCTGAAGGTAGCTAGTGAGGCAACATCTAAAATCGCTCTTGATCGGCCTGGTGCGGAGCTATTGCTTGGAAAGGGACATTTAGCGGCGAAGTTGAACGGAGAGCAAGGACTGATTTTCGCTCAAGCGCCATTTCTTTCAGATGAAGATATAGGAGCAGTTGTAGAGGCAATTAGCCAAGGTTTTAGTGATTTGTCTTAAGTTAATTTAGGTCTGAGTTTCTTTAGCACTTGCTCAGTTTCATCTTATCAAAATAGTTATACAAAAATTATAGGAGTTTCTGTTTGTTCCGAATTACTGCAAGAACTGTGCTTGAACTTGGTTCTGAGTTGATAAGCTCAGACATTATTGCGTTCTATGAACTCATAAAAAATGGTTTTGACGCGCGAACTAAGGCCGGGGTTGATGTTCGGTTCGATATAGTTCTTTCTCGACGAGCTTATTTGCGACTACGAAAAAATATTTCTTCAGGGATGAGCCTGGTGGAATTAAAAATACAGATAAAGTCGGAGCTACTTTCCACATCTAGTGAAGCAGCACGCGAAAGTTTCGCCCAGGCAATCGATAGGTCGACATCAATCGAATCTCTGTCAATCAACTTTGAGAATGCTCAGAAATGTTTTAATACGATTACCGTATCCGATAGCGGTCTCGGGATGTCGCTAGAAGATCTCGAGCATAATTTCCTCGTTATTGGCACTCCGTCACGAAAAAGGGAGGTTGAGGCCGCTCTTAAACGTGGTGACAAATTTACGCCGTACCTAGGCGAGAAAGGAATTGGTCGGCTTTCGGCCATGCGACTTGGGGAGCGTCTTAAAGTTGAGACAGCAAGAGCAACCGACACTGTCCGGCGTCAACTATCCTGGCCGGTTGACGACAATTACCTTGGCCGGTTTTAGTTGAAAAAAATGGGTTAATTTTTTAAGTTGTGTTTTTTTCGATAACTTTCTCCTTCTATTTCAATAAT
>Ga0172380_10005364_pt1 | contig 15589 bp, 10 predicted proteins | sample Leawe162metaG_FD_119747 | JGI IMG/M metagenome (GOLD analysis project Ga0172380, IMG submission 119747) | Leachate microbial communities from a municipal landfill in Southern Ontario, Canada - Leachate well 162 metaG | ecosystem: Engineered > Solid waste > Landfill > Unclassified | place...
GCGCGGCAGTAGTACCAACAGTAGCTGCACAGTCGGTAACGCTTGTTGGAGTTGGAACTGAAAAAGGAAACGACGGCTCTACGGTTGTAAAAGTTACCATGGTGGTAGGACCAAGCGAGATTACCTCTACAACCATCGATAATTAATTTTTTAGTTAAAAATTTCTTAAATTGAAAGCCGGTAGAACAGAGCTCTATCGGCTTTTTTTCATTAAACGAATTAATCGATGATTGAATTAAGATTTACTGCTCAGAAAGCAAACGGCCAGTTGATAAACGGAAATATAAGCGAACCGACTTTCCGCGAAGGCAAAAAAAAGATTCAGGCGCTGGCCCAGAAAAATCAGCTTAAAATTCAGAAAATCGAAAAAAAAGTCGGTTACCTTTATAAGATTAAAAGAGGCCGCGAAAAACCGATTCGCGGCGAACAGCGGGCTTATTCAAAGATAGAAGTAGAAAACGCACTCCGTAAATTGGGCTACGAAGTGCTTTCTGTTAATAGAGTACTGATTGAATTTAATTTTAAACCACCCCAGCAGGAGATAGTCTCGTTCGTAAAAATCAGCGCTGAATTATTAGAACAGAAACTCCCCTTCAGCGAGGTGCTGACGTTATTGATGAATGATATTAACAACAAAACATTAAAAGAAACTCTGAAGCAGATAAATAATGAACTGAAAAAGGGAGCAGACAGCGAGACCACTTTTTTACGCTATCAATCCGTCTTCGGAAAGTTTACAGCATATATGCTGGGACTGGCTTCTAAGAGCGGAAACATGTCCGAAATTTATAAAGCCACGGCCAAATTTTTAGAGCGTCAGCAGGAATTCAAAAAAAATCTGCGCAGCGCGCTAATCACTCCGATGGTCACTCTCTTTGTATTGTTCCTGGCGGTACTATTTTATGTGGGATATATATTTCCCGAGACGGCAAAACTTTTTGTGAAATTTGATGTGCCCCTTCCCCCAATGACTGCGGCTACATTGAAAATGAGCGACTTCCTGATGAACAACGCACTCCTGGTGGCGCTAGCGGTGATTATCCCTCCGATTGTGATGTGGAGGTTCAGCAAAACCAAATCCGGAAAATTGTTTTTCGACCGCTATATGATGAAGCTTCCAATTATGGGTTCGTTGATTCATAAAACAAATATTGAAGTTTTCTGCCGGGTATTCTATACTTTGTATAGCGGCTCTGCGGAAAGCATTGAGCCGATCCGGATTGCTGCCGAAGCAACAGGCAATGCCTATTTTGAACAGCAGATTAAAAATGTGGCTATCCCTTTGATGATTAAAAAGGGGGTCGGAATTACCGAATCGTTTGAGGCTAGCGGCATTTTCACGGAAACCGCTTTATCGAGATTCCATTCTGGCGAAGAAACCGGCACTATAAAAAACACGGCATTTCAGCTTGCAAACTATTATGAAAGCGAAACTGTATTCAGATTAAAAAATGTAATCGAACTTATTCAGGTTGGAATTGCGATGGTCATAATGGTTGTAATGATTGGGCTTACACTGGTCTCCGCCGAGACGGCTACAATCAGTCCGAAGTCTCCAACAATGAAATAGAAATAGGAAAATAAGAAATGATTGATGCCCAGCTCGAAATGACCGATAAGATCGGTTACTTACTTTTGAAAAAGGGGATTATTGATCACAAAATTTTAGAGCAGTCGCTTAAAATTAAAGATGCCGATCAGACTAAACTAAAAAGAAACCTGGCTCAGATTCTTGTAGAAGAATTTAAATTTGATCACGACATTGTATTTCGCGAAGTTGCGGTTCTATACGCTTTCAAGGAACTAAATATTCATCCGGAAGAATTATCCGATGAACGGATCGCCGAAATAAAAAATCTAATGACCCGGCAGGGGGACGAAGTAAAACAGATGCTCCTCACCCACCGTGTAATTCCGTATAAATTTGACGATAAGATTAAGGACAAGCTGGTTCTCGCGGCGGTTGATCCGACCGACAGGAATCTGGCGAAAGTAGCGTATACGCTCAACGTCAAGAAGTATGAGATAAATTACCTCCGGAAAAAAGACTACGAGAAGCTCGTGGCTATCCTAGCGCCTACAGAGAATGAATATCTGAAAATGATCCAGGAGGCAGGCGAAGAGATTCAGGTGGTGCAGGATGAAGCTTCCGTAAACGAAGAGGAACTTGATGCCGAGATCAACAAGAGCGCATTAATAAATCTCATCGAAGCTGCCCTTGTTGAAGGAACTAGAAAAGGAGTAAGTGATATCCATCTTATTCCTAAATCGGGAAATAAAACCGAGATCCATTTTAGAGTCGACGGCAAATTAATGCTGTGGCATACCCAGGAGGCAACGCTTCCCGAAGCGGTGATGGCTGTAGTAAAGGATAGATCGAAGGGGTTGGACCGTTTTGAACGCGAACGTGCACAGGACGGATTTATTCAGAGAGAAATAGACGGTCACATAATTCGTTTCAGAGTTTCGGTTCTGCCGACCGTTGGAACGGAATTGAAAAATAAATTTGAAAGTATTGTAATAAGAATTCTTGATGACAGAAAAGTTATACGGGATCTAGGGAAACTGGGACTTACCGGATATGCTAACACTGCTTTTGTTAAAGCAATAAGTCAGCCTCAGGGAATGATAATATTGACGGGACCTACCGGAAGCGGTAAGTCGACAACTCTAATCGCGGCTCTTTATCAGGTTATCAATCCTTCTAAAAACGTACTGACAGTAGAGGACCCGGTTGAGTATGTAATTGAAGGCGCGCGCCAGTTAAAGATAGGGCATAAGATGAATTTCGAGCAGGCAATCAGATCGATATTACGCCATGACCCGGATATAGTGCTCGTAGGCGAGATGCGCGATAAGGAAACAGCGGAAACAGCTATCAAGCTCGCAAACACAGGACATCTGACATTTTCGACTCTGCACACTAATGACGCGCCGAGTGCCGTTGCCCGTTTGTTCAAGATGGGTGTTGAGCCTTTTTTAATTGCGTATGCGATCAATATAATTGTTGCTCAGCGTCTTATTAGAAAGCTGTGCGACAATTGCAAAAGAAAGATTACCAATCTTGAGGAACATCTTATTCCGGCAGGATTGGATATAAATGAATGGTCCGGATTCGAGATATATGAGGCAGTAGGATGCGAAAGGTGCAATCACACCGGTTACAAAGGCCGAATGGCTATTCATGAGGCGCTCTACTTTACAAAAGAGATAAGAAGAGCTATAGTTCATTCAGGCGAGGATGTGGATGAAGAGGCAATCCGGGAACAGGCCAGAAAAGACGGTACGCATAGTCTGCGTGATTCCGGCTTCGAAAAAGTGAAGCTTGGCATGACCTCTATCCAGGAAGTGCTCGGCGCCACAATGGAGGACTAATTGATTATTTTTTATTATATTTAACCGAGGTAATTTAAACCTCTGCTTTAATTCATTAAAACGGAAATTTTGATGATTGCAGACGCAAAACAGATCCTCTCAAATTTTGTCGCTAAAATTCCCTCTACGGTTTTAGGTCCGGAACGGGTTAGTTACATAATCACTCATATCAATACACTTCAGATAGAAGAAAAAATGGCGCTTATCAAATTGATGAATGCTATACTGGGTGTTATGATAGAGCGCCAGGCTTCCGATGTTGAACTCGGAGGATTCGGCACGCAAAAATTTATCTGGCTTAGAATTTTTGGTAAAAAGGAGAGAGTTAGCGATCTTCCTCAATTTAGTGAAGATGAAGCAACCGCATTGATTGTTTCACTTCTCAATCAGAATCAGTGTGATATGCTGCTGACCCAGAGAAATCTGGATTTCAGTTATTCTTTTTATTATGAACCGGCAAAATCAAATGTTCGTTTCCGCGCCGATGCGTATTTCGACCTCGATAGTCTCACTTTGAATATGCGCGCGATCAATGCCAGATTGCGTCCCATAGAGTCGCTCGAATTTCATCCGTTCGCCGTTAAAATGATGAGCCACAATTATATAAAATTCGGTTTGTCTCTGGTGACTGGAATAACCGGTTCCGGTAAATCGGCCACGCTTGATGCAATCATAGATTTTCACAATGATTCGGATCCCTGCCATGTGGTTATAATTGCCTCTCCTGTGGAGTATGTTCATAAATCACGCGCCTCAATAATAAAGCACAGGGAAGTTGGTAGAGATGTGCTCTCTTTCAAAGAAGGTGTAACGCAGGCACTAAGACAGGATCCTGACATAATAGTTATTGGTGAAATGCGGGATCAGGATACAATTCTGGCGGCACTTGAAGTAACGGATACCGGACACAAAGTATTCTCTACGCTCCATACCTCGTCTGCTACCGAATCAATAGATAGAATTATTGCCGAGATTCATCCGAATGAACAGGAAAGGGTCAGAAACAGACTGGCTGATGTGCTGATTTCGGTAGTTTCTCAAAAACTGGTTCCGAGTCTTGATGGTAAACGGGTGCTTGCAAAAGAGGTATTAATTGTAACTCCTTCTGTAAAAGCGGCAATAAAGAACGATAATACAAGTGAAATTTACATGATGATCAATCAGGGAGCCCCTCAGGGGATGATTACGATGGAACAGGATTTGTTACGTTTATATTCCGAACGGAAAATATCGAAAGAAAACGCGGTTGCTTACGCTAATAATAAGACAAGAATTCTGCAATTGATGAAAGGATAATTTGAAACAGGTTGTCTGCTTATACTGTGAGGGTACAGACGCTAAATTAGCTGTCTTATCGAAAGATAATGAAGCTATAAGGGTTCACCATGTTTCCTCTTTAACAATCTCCCGGAATATTCCCTCCTCTTCCTCGAAAGATGTGATGGTTGAATACAATGCTAAAGAGATGGAAGCAGACCTTTCATTCGACAATCTCGATTCAGTAAGCACAATCGACTCGGGCCCCGAAGAGAAATCCGATGTGGAAACGCTAAACGATTCACTCGGAAATTTCAAGCTCGCAAATATGGTTTACATACCAATTGTTACAGAGCCGATTGTAAACTACCATCATTATGAAGGTCCGAAGCCGGATACTAAAAAGAAATTAATTCAGACGCTGATAAAAGATCTCCAGACAACCAAAGGTATAACCGTTACCGAAGATCTGGTAGATATTACAGAAACAAACGAAAAGTCCACGCTTGGCGTATTTCTCGAAGGGGATATTCCGTGTGTGGGATTGATTAATCAGCTGGCTAATTTTAATAAACGCCGTTATTTAAAAATCCCCACCATCAAAACTGCTGAGTTATCTTTAGCATATTATGTCTCAAAGTCCACCAAATTTTTCCCGGAAGATAATTCATTAATAGTCTATATAGGCAAAGAATACAGCAAACTGATATTTCTTGAAGGTCAGAAGCTTCGTCATATCGGATCACCGCTTGATATCGGCACAAAAAATCTTCATACATATGATGTCTATTTCTCCAAGATACTCCTTGAAATGGAGAATGGGGGAATTCCAAAATTAGACAATATCATTTTATGCGGGGAAGACCGGTCGGAAAATCTGATCCTATCATTTTACGGAACATTTCCTGAAGCAAACGTCTCCGAACTGAAATTTGAAAATTTTGATATTAATCTGCTTAATGAGGAAGACCAGAAAAATCTGGCTTTATACGCAATTCCGATTTCAGTCGGAATGGAATATTTCGATGAGCTGGATAAAGTTCATGTAGGCGTGAATTTTCTGCCGAAGTATATTCAGGAAAATCAGAAATTTTTCCAGTTCGGGTGGCACAGTTATGCTTTGATGCCCCTGCTCTTTGCCGCGGCGTTTTTCTTAACTTTTAAGACTCTTTCCAACCTGCGTGAATTAAAAGAATTGGATTTTGAGATCGAAAGGCTTAATCAGCGTCAGATTCAAAACCAGACACTTGTAAATCAGATTACACCGCTTGAGGTTAGAATTAACAGTTTCGACGCTACTCAAAATATTATTGACGGCGCCAGCGAAGGGGCGGGTTTGTGGAACAGCACACTCGGCAGAATATCCGACTTTGCGGAAACCAGAAGAAATTTCTGGGTTAGCAAAATGGAACCGATTTCCAAAGACGAAATTAAATTGGTGGGTTATTCGTTATCGCGCAGCGTGCTGACGGAATTCGCCGAGATGAACAAATCTTCACTTCTTAAAAATATCAACTATGAACCATTGAGGGAAAAGAATGCGTTCTCGTATACTCTTAATCTAAAATTGCAGAACGATTCATTGAAGACCAAATGAGCAGCAAAGTTAAAAATACGGTCATAATTCTTATTCTGCTGATTGCAATCGGGCTTGGCAGCGTCGGGTATAATTTTATCTATCAAAAATCCAAGATAAACGATAAACAGAAAAAAATTAAAGACCTCACACTTTATCAGCTAGATACTGAAGAATTGAACAAGCAGCTTAGACTGCTCACAAACAGGGTAGCAGAACTGGACTCGGTATTAATCAACCGGAAATATAATATCCCGTTCAATATATCTCAGTCCTCATTTTTCGATTTTGTTAATCGCGTAAGTTTCGGATTTTCCTCCCAGTCTCATGTTAATATTGAATTCAACGAGATCGAAACGTCGACCGATTTCAGCACGTTTAATTATACATTGGGAGGCGTGGCGGAATTTAACGACCTTATAAAACTGATCTACGCTATAGAAGAGAGCAAGCAGCTCAAAAAAATCGAAGCGCTCGAGCTTTCCAATAATGTGAAAGTCGACACCGACGGGGAACCTCATTTCCTGGTTACTTATAAATTCAAAACCAAAGTTTATTATTCCGGCGATGACAGATTTTACGTCAAGACACAAAAAGAGAACTCGATAGTTCCAAATCCGGCATATGATTTCTTCTATCCGCTGATTCGCAATGAAATTCCGCCGAATACCGACAAGCTGCTGGATGTTCAATCCGCCCAGCTGCTGGCACTGATTCCGGACGGCGCATTTCTGGTTGATGTGACCGGCAATACTTACCTTCTGTGGGAAGGAGACAGGGTCTATCTGGGATACCTGACAAATATCAATTATCAGAACAACGAAGTTAATTTTGTCCTCAATAAAGGGGGCATAATTGAAAATGTTTCTTTGAAACTCGAAAAAGAAAAAAAGACGAGTAAATAAAATGAAAAAAATATTTTTAATTGTTATCCTGCTGGGTTTAACGGTGACCGTCAATGCCCAGATTGATCTGAAACAGAGACTTAGCGGATACTCAAATCCGGACGAGATAGTTTCTCTATCCGAGGCCATTACATTCGATCAGGCAATAGAGGTAATAAGCAAGGTCAGTCAAAAAGTGACAGGAAAGAAAGTTATATCGATGGTCAGTATTGCTACACCGATAGGCGTAGAAATACCAAGGATGATGTATAAAAAAGCGCTGATTATTCTTACTCAATCCAATAACCTGGTGATGCAGGAAAACGAATCCACGATCTTTATTAAAAAGAAGGCGGATGCCGAACTTAAATCCGACAGCACTTATATCAGAGTTGACGAGAGAGAAGTTAAAATTACTGCTCTTATGTTCGAAGCAAATGTAGCGGAGATGCAGGAGAAAGGAGTCAACTGGCAGTTTCTTTTATCCAAAGCCGGTCTTAGTATCGGGGGAAAGCTGGCCTCATTCCAGGATCAGTCGCAATCGTCTTCAAGTTCCGCCGCCACCGTGCAGAATACCGAATTTACTTTAGGCAGCGCATCAGAATTTACAATGGGAGATTTCGACGGAACCGCAACAACCTTATTCAAATTTTTCGAAAATGAAAACCTGGGCAAAATAATTGCCCGTCCCGTCCTCAGTGCAATAAACGGAAAAAAGGGGAGGACGCAGGTGGGCTCCGACTTCTCAATCAAAGAGAGGGATTTTTCGGGCAACCTGGTGGATAAATTTTTCCAGGCCGGAACAATCATAGAAGCTACTCCGCATATTTATACCGAAGATGGTGTCGATTACGTTTATTTAAAAGTTAGAATGGAACGGAGCTCTGTAATAATAGGCGCAATCTCTACCGAAAAACCGAAGACGGAAGTTGAAACAAATCTTCTCCTTTTAGATGGAGAGGAAACAGTTATAGGCGGATTGATTGTCAACGAGGAAACCTCGAACCGAGCAGGAATTCCTGTTCTTAAAGATCTCCCGTGGTGGGTATTTGGACTGCGTTATATTTTCGGATATGAACAGACGAAAATCTCGCAGAAGGAGATCATTCTGCTAATAAAGGCGGAAATTCTTCCGTCGCTGAAAGAGCGGTTTTCCAGACCGAAAGATCCGGCCGTTCTTAAACAGGTTATTGAAAAAGAAAGAAGTGATATTGAAAAATATAAAGAGCAGACAAAGAAACAGGAAGAAAATCAGAAGTAACGGTATTTGCTTAAAAATATTTTTAACAGAGCTAGCTGCAAAATAAATTTCTTTCCGTAAATGAAATTTTATTCCGTTCCAACTTGTAGCCGATATTCTCTTCCTTCTTCTCTCTTTTATTTTTTGATTTGGAGGTCCTTCGGGATATGAAACTTAAATACCGTCTGATTCTTATAACTTTTTTAATAGTTCTTCTTATTTCGGTAACCTCGACTTTTATCTTCTATTCCCTGACCGGTCAGCTGATAAGCCAGCAGCAATCAAAGAATATTCTAAACTCTGCCAACGATTTCACTTTTGCTCTTCAGACGCGCCTGGCAAAAGCCGAAGAAGATTTTAAAGCCATTGCCCCCCTGATATATGATTTTAACAAGATCGACCTGGATTCCACGGCAATTGATTTTTGCTTCACACTCGTGAATGATTCTCTGATTAACAGCCGCGAACTGAAGTTCAAATCGAGATCATTTCTCAATATTAGATCATATTCGTTCAGACAGTTTTTTTCCGATAACCCGAATGTAATTCTGCGTTATAACCAGACGGCAGGAAAAAAGATAGTTTATTACGGCAATCAGATATCAACAGATTTTCTGGACGGAATATCAGAAAAAATCCGCGCTGAGGTTGCGCTGATGATAGATGATCTTCCCGTGGAAATTTCGAACGAAGATAAGAACCAGGTGAATTTAGCCGGTGTTATAAACGCGTCCCGCCATTTAAAGTTTAGAAATAATTTTGACATCTACTCAAGTGAGATGGAAAACGCGGATTTTGTAGCAGCGCTTTTCATTCCAAAACTGCTTATAACTCCCGGCGGGAAGATTAATTTCATTGTGTACAATGTGTTCAAAGAGGGTTATGAGTTTCGGTACACTCTCCGGCTGGTAATGCTTATTATTGTTTCTGCCGGAAGCGCAATAACATTTTTGATCGTAATCGGTTTTACAATGAAATTCAGAAAGCAGATTTCTCTGCTGAGCGAGGCTGCCGAAGTAACCGGAAAAGGGAATCTGGAACACAGAGTTGAGATTGTGACTAATGACGAACTCGGAGTCTTCGGCGGGACATTTAATAAGATGCTCGATGAACTTGCTCGGAACAAAAAAACGGAGAAAGAATATTCGGAATTTATTACTCTGATCAATCAGAATCCGACTATGAAAGAGATAGCTGACGCGTCTCTCGCAAAGATCATAAAATCGACCGGATTAACTTTCGGTGTTCTCTACATTGTGGAAAACGGCACGCTTCGCGCCATCTCTTCATTCGGCGTCAGTAAAAATTTAATTGAGACCGCTCAAAACAGCGATTTGTACAATAATGCCATCGAAAAGAAGGAAAAGATCGAATTTCATTTTACCGACAATTATCCGGAGATAAAAACGGGGATCACCTCCATCAAGATTAAATATCTCTCCATATTCCCTATTATTTACAGCAAAGATACGATCGCTATTCTTGAACTGGCGTCCGAATCCGCACCCGGTGAAAATGTTATGGGATATATAAATAATATTCAGGAACAGCTCGCAATTGGTTTAATAAATGCCAAGTCGTTTGAACAGCTTGAAAATTTTGTAGCCGAATTAAAAAAACTGAATGAAGATTATCAGAAGCAAAATCAACAGATAATTGAGCAGAATGAACAATTAAAGCATCTTCACGGCCAACTGAAGGAAAAAGCCGATGAACTGGAAAAACAGAGAACTAAAGCCGTTGAACTTACAAGAGTCAAATCCGATTTTCTCGCCAGCATGTCGCACGAATTACGGACGCCGCTTATCTCCATCCTCGGATTAACCGAACTGCTGATGAAGGATTCAATTGTCGTCCCGAGAACAAAAGAGAGGCTTAAAATCGTTCACCGCAACGGGACAAAACTCCTTGGTCTCATTAATAACATACTGGAATTTTCAAAATTTGAATCGGGTAAAATTGAGGTCAAGAGGGATAATTTTTTATTAAGCGGTCTTATTGATGAACTTACGCCGAATATTGGATATCTGACATCGGAGAAAAATCTGAAGTTTGATCTTGATATCGAAAACAACAATGATATTCTGATCAGCTCCGATAAATCAAAACTGGAACAGATTCTTCTTAATCTGATTGTCAATGCCGTAAAATTCACAGAGAGGGGCTCGGTTGGTCTATCGGTTAAGATACTAAACGGCAACGAACTCAGATTTGAAGTTACTGATACAGGAATCGGCATTGCGGATGAACATAGAAAAATAATTTTCAGCGAATTCCGGCAGGTCGACGGAAGCACCTCGAGAAAATACGGCGGTGCCGGCCTGGGCCTTGCTATCTGCAAAAAATATATTGAATTGATGGGGGGCGCACTGGCTCTTCAGAGTGAAGTGGGTAAAGGATCAAGATTTTCATTTTCGCTTCCGGATTCAGTTCTGGATGTTTTTGACTCCTCCGATCATAAATTCCTTTCAATTCAAGATGAGCCCGATGGGGAGAAGAACACAAAATCGATTCTTATAATCACTGCTCATATAGATTCTCTTAAACTAATCGGTGATTATCTGGCCTCGTATAATTTTAGAATCTTGTCTACATCTGGCTGCGAAGACGGAATGAAGACTGCGAAAGCCCGGATGCCCGCAGCCATAATTCTTGACCCCCTGATAAGCGATAAAAATGTATGGTCATTCATAGCAGAGTTGAAGAGCGATGCAGTTACCAAAAATATACCTGTAATTTTAACAATGATACTGGAAGAGAATAAGGTCGGGTGGCAACTGCCGGTTTTTGATTTTATCTCTTCGGATTATTCGGGAATTGACTCTGCGATGGAAAAAATAGAAGAGCATTATGATAATAAAATAAGGAAAATCGTTGCCCTTTCAGCATCATCGTCCGGCGATTTCGGAATAAAACCAGACTACCGGATTGAGCTGCTTATCATCAATTCAGAAGATAAAGTCAGAGAAAAAGTTGAATTGGAAAATCCGCAGCTCATAATACTCGAGATAGGATCATTTACCGGAAATATTTTTCAGATGATTTACGAACTATCATTGAACCGGCTTACAAAGAATATACCGGTAATACTGAAATTGCCCGCGGAATTTACAGGAGAGCTGATTGAGTCATTGGACTTAACATTGAAGGAGATTACGCTTAAAATAAAAGCCCATCCGATGGATCTGTTGAAAGTATTGCGGGACCGCCTCAAAATAGATGATGAAACTACAAATAAAAAGGTAAATCTGATTGAGGTATCAAGTCAGCCGGAACCGGCAGTTGATTCTGCGAAGCCCGGATTGCGCAGAAGTGGCTCTAAGCCTACAGTCCTTATTGTTGACGACGATAATGATGCTCTTTTTACGATTGGTGAATTTGTAAAAGAGATGAATTGCGATACGATATTCGCGCATAACGGTATGGAATGCCTGCTGATGCTTAATCATGTTGAGCCGGATTTAATTTTCCTCGATATTATGATGCCTCAAATGGACGGATTTGAGACGATAAAAAGAATCAGGGCTGAAAAAAGAATCTCTAAAATTCCAGTGGTTGCTCTGACCGCTTACGCGATGCTCGATAATAAAAGCATAATTGAAAATAACGGATTTGATGATTTGGTTACAAAGCCGATAAACTCACAAATCCTTGCTTCCAAGCTTGAAAAATTCCTAAAAGAGAAAGTCGAATAAAATTAAATGAAAAAGATTCTGATTATTGATGACTATCCCGACAATGTATTTCTGCTCCAGGACAGATTGGAACGGGAAGGATTTGAGATAATTACTGCCTATCATGGCGAGACCGGAATCCAAAAGGCAATAGCGGAGAAGCCTGATCTTATTCTACTCGATATTATGATGCCGGATATCTCCGGTTACGACGTTTGTAAAACATTGACCGCTCATCCGGAAACAAAATTAATACCGATCATTCTTCTTACAGCTCTTACGGAAGCTGACAGCATAAGAGAGGGACTGCTTGCGGGGGCGTTCGATTATATAAAAAAACCGTTCAACAAAATTGAATTGGTCGCGCGTATTAATTCGGCTCTGAGATTCAGCGATTCCAGCAAAATACTGCTTGAAATAGAGAAGATAAAAACTTACGCGGCTACAGTTGTTACAGCGAATCACGAAATCAAGCAGCCGCTCACTCTCATAAATCTTTCAACCGCCGCAATAAGGCGGGAACTTACAAAAACCGATTCCGACCATAATATAATTTTAAAACGGATCGAGTTTATAGAAAATGCGGCTAAGGAGATAATTAATGTGCTGGATAAACTGGGTTCTATAAAAAAACCGGTTATAACTCCGTATGTTAATAATCTGAATATGATTGATCTGAAGTCGGATGAAACCGGAAAATTACCCAATTAAATCGCGTATAAGCGCGAGCAATTCTTCAAAGTTATACGGTTTATTGATGATTCTGTCGGCCGCAATATTTTCATCCACGGATGTATCAAGCGGCGACCCTGTAGCGAGAATAACCGGCACTTTATAGTTCAATTCCGTTATCTCGTGAAGAAATTCAATTCCGTCCATGTCAGGCATTTTTCTGTCAATTATAAGAAGATCCGGCATTCTTACCTTCATTATCTCTGCGGCTTCCCGTCCATTTGAAGATGCTAAAACGGTGTAATTATATGATTGCAGAAGTTCTGTAAGTAGTTCGCGTAATATATCCTCATCTTCCGCTATCAAAATTGTCTTGGAATTATCACCTGATGCAACTTCAGCGGCCGGTGCTGATTTCAGTAGTATTCTGAATTCTGTGCCTTCTCCAACCGTACTTTTGAAAGACACCTCGCCGCCGTTGTCTTCAACTATTTTTTTTACGCTTGATAAGCCTATTCCGGATTCCGTTCTCTTTTTCTTAGTTGTGAATGATTCATCAAAAATCAACGGGATGTTGCTCCCCGGTATTCCCGAACCCGTATCTCTTATAATTAATTCGACAGAGGATGACTCGTTCATATTGGAGGTGATAATTGAAATTGTTCCTTTCACCGCAATAGATTCCACCGAATTGGTCACGAGATTTAAAACTACTCTGTAGTAATCAGAATATTTCCCGAAGATGAACTTTAAATTCGGATCGAGCTTTAGGCTGAATTCAATCTTACCTTTCTGCTGAATTGAAAAAGAGCGGACAGCATCTGAGATGATTGAGTTTAGATTAATCCTTCTCTCGCTTTTGTAGCGCTGTTGATTGCTAAAATTCTCCTCAATCATTTCGGACGCAAGATAAGTGCCCGCTTCAATACTGTTAAGAAGCGGCAAAATTTCCTGTGTTGCCGGGACTTTCCTTTTAAGAAGATCTATACTGTTTAATATTCGTGTAAAAATGTTATTCAAATCGTGGGCAAGATGTTTAGAGGAATTATCCGTAACCATTCTATTTGAGATTATACTTAATAATCTTTGAGTAAAGAGTTTTCTGACTTATATCCAAAGCTCTGGCAGTAACCTCGCGGTTCCAATTGTTCAGATCGAGCGCTCGTTTGATGTGGATCTTTTCCACCTCTTCCATGGACATAATTTTTCCGTCGTCCTTCACATAGTTGGAGAAATTAAAATCATCGGCGGGTACGTTCAGGTCTTTCGGCTGGATAGCTTCATTATCGGCAAAAATTATCGACCGTTCTATCATATGCTCCAGTTCCCTTACATTGCCCGGGAAATTATATCGCTGCAGCTCATTCTTGGCTTCCGGCGAGAGTTTTTTCAGGGAGCGGACCGGGGACTTTTTCTGTAAAAAATATTCCGCCAGAAGAAGGATGTCTCCGTTCCTATCTCGCAGGGGGGGAATTGTCAATGTAATTACATTCAGTCTGAATAAAAGATCGCGGCGGAAATTTTTTTTCTCCGCTTCCTCCATCAAATTTTTATTTGTAGCGCCTATAACTCTTACGGATGAAGTCAGATTTGTAATGCCGCCGACTCTTCTGAATTCGCCATTCTCAAGGAAGCGCAAGAGTTTCGGCTGAAGCGCCAGACTAAGTTCTCCGATCTCGTCAAGGAATAGAGATCCGCCGTTTGCAATTTCAACCAGACCCTGCTTAGATGTTTTTGCGTCAGTGAATGCCCCTTTTTCATATCCGAATAGTTCGCTCTCAATCAGCTGATCAGGCAGAGACGCGCAGTTAATAGCTACGAAAGGTTTGTCCGCACGGTTGGAATTTTTGTGTATGAATTCCGCGAATAATTCCTTGCCGGTACCAGTTTCTCCTTCGAGTAAAATATTTGAATCCGATTTTGCAGCCCGTTCTGCCAGTCTAAGAACACTTTTTACTTTTTCACTTTCGCCGATAATAGTATTCGGAGGTGTCTGGCTTATCTTTGAAGAAAGGATCTTGTTTTTGATTAGGAGGTCTTTATGTTCGAGCGCGCGTTCTATCGTGACACAGAGCTGACCAAATTCATATGGTTTTGTAATAAAATCATATGCTCCCTGTTTAATACAATCGATAGCGGTTCGGATATCTGATTTGGCCGTCAAAACAATCACCTGAAGTGAAGGATGATTATCCCGCACATAATTAAGGACCTTTTCGCCGTGAATTTCCCTCATTTCTAAGTCGAGGAGGAGAACGTCATAGTAGCGTTTTTTGAGGTTTTCTATGGCATCTTTGCCGTCATAAACAACATCCACCCCATAACCTTCATTCACTAACTCTTCTTTTAATAAATAACAGAGGGTTTCGTCGTCATCCGCAATAAGTATTTTAGAATCTTTCATCTCTGGTAAAAATTACTGGTATTTCAATATATGAAAAAATGACGAGAAAAATAATTATTGAAAACAATTACGAGCGCTTTGGAATTTAATTCGGAGAGGATTATATTTACGCCTCAATTTTAATGAGTTGGGCGCGTAGCTCAGTGGTAGAGCAACACCCTTTTAAGGTGAAGGTCGGTGGTTCGAGCCCACCCGTGCTCACGAAAGGCAATTATTAGATTTGAGTTTTTAGTTAATGATTTTGAATTATCCCGCATTTGCGGGATTTTTCATTTTAAATAAATACATGGGATGGGTGGGAAGCTATCCATCCTCTCAACAACCCGATCCAAGAAGAATAAGGTTTTTCATTAGGGATACATTTGTGTTGATTTGTTTAAATCGGGCAGAAAAAAGCCGCAATTTGATATAAACTGCGGCTTATATTACCAAACGGTTTATTCTATACGGATTACTGCATATTGTGATAAACTGACTGAACGTCATCATCCTCTTCAAGTGCTTCAA
>Ga0172380_10005365_pt1 | contig 15587 bp, 13 predicted proteins | sample Leawe162metaG_FD_119747 | JGI IMG/M metagenome (GOLD analysis project Ga0172380, IMG submission 119747) | Leachate microbial communities from a municipal landfill in Southern Ontario, Canada - Leachate well 162 metaG | ecosystem: Engineered > Solid waste > Landfill > Unclassified | place...
CGCTGATGTACCAACTGAGACGGTAAGTACTCCTGGTACAGAACAGTTTGGCCTTGGCTTCGTCGACGCCACTACTGGTGAGACATTTGACCCAGCATTCACGGCACTTGTCAGTGGGCAACCACTCAGTTACAAAAACCCAGCAAGCTTCCCGTTCAAAACTCTTGCAACTCAAACAGCAAGTCCGTATGACACGCTTAGTGCGCAACCTGCTAGCACGGACTACGATGAAGCAGCTGGCGCCATCACTGGCACAGACGGTGCTCCTGGTGTAGCGAAATTCAAGTTCAAGAAGAGTAGTTCTACTGTTCCTGAGCCAATCGCCCAGCAGAACGAGCAAGTCATCTCTTGTGCAACAGCCAAGATGCGCTACGTCGCAAACATTGGTGCCGACACTCCAGCTGGTGTCTACACTACACGAGTTAACTACCTCGCTGCTCCTCAGTACTAAGCCGATAGCTTAAAAGAGAAGTAACAATAGTTAAATAGCCAGTCCTTCCCGGGCTGGCTATTCGTTTATGGCTATCTACGCAGAACAGGGCGAATCTAGTACAATAGCAGCAGATATGAAACATTGGCTAGTGCGGTTCCATGGAAGGTTCTTCTCGTGGCGTCATATGTGGACCGAGGAGGTGCTGGCGCTGTTTTTGGTGCTATTTATATTCATCTCACCAGCGCAGGCAGCAATGCGTTTTCAGGAGCGCAGTGTCTATATCAATAGTGCTACACCGAGCGCGCTCACTGACTATACCGTGTCGTTTCGCTATATGAGCCCACAAGCAGTGGGATCGGTTGATATGCTGTTTTGCATCGACCCGATCCCGTATCATCCATGTGTAAAGCCGGCCGGCCTGGACGTGTCAAACGCGCAGTTAAGCGACCAGTCCGGTGAAACAGGCTATACCATATCTGAACAATCAGCTAATCATATCGTATTGACGCGTGCGCCAGAAGTTATCACCACAGGAGGACTATCGTCGTACAAATTTGATAATATCGTCAACCCGATCGACACTTCGCAGGCCTTCTCGATTCGCCTGAGGAGTCACGCCACGATTAACGGTACGGGGCCACAAATCGACTTTGGCTCGGTACGAGCACAGATAACCGATAGTATCGTCATCGAAACTCAAGTACCACCGATGCTGATATTTTGTGTCGCCGAGCAAGTGACCGAGAACTGCGTGAGTACAAACGAAAACTACTATACCGACATGGGCGAACTTGCGCCGGACTCGACCCTTGTCGCCCAGTCGCAAATGGCGGTAGGTACAAATGCAACGGCCGGGTTCGCTATCACGGCGAATGGCGGTGAGCCGAGCGCTGGTACGAATATCATCGACGCGGCGACCGAACCAACCGAAAGTATCCAAGGCATTAATCAATTCGGAATCAACCTGGTGGCAAACGATACGCCGACCGTTGGCGGTGACCCTGAGGGCTCATGGACGAACGCGGTTCCGACCAATGACTACGGCCAGCCGAACCAGTATAAGTATGTGTCAGGCGACGTAGTGGCGTTCTCGCCCAATGTTAGCCTGATGAAGAAATTCACCGTTAGCTACATCTTAAATTCAGATGAAAATCTACGAGCCGGTGTATATAGCACAACAATCACTTATATAGCCAGTGGGCGTTTTTAGTGATACAATGCTGCTTATACTTAAGAAGTAAACGTGAGGGTAAAGAGATAAACATGAAACGCTTTAAAAGCATAGTCTTAGCAGCGGCTGTCTTCGTCGTTGCCGCGGCGCAGGTCTTGCCAGCGCAAACCGTCGGTGCCGTATCTTCGGCGGCGCTTAGTATCGTCCCAAAGAAAAACTATACAATCGAGCCAGGCAAGTCGATTAACGACACGCTTGTCATCCGCAACCTTGATGCCGATAAAAAACTTGAACTGAACCTACGAGTTGTCGACTTTACCTTCACCGACGACGGGGGTACACCGAAGCTGATGCTGGCGGATGACGCGCCGCAAACTACTTGGTCGCTCAAGCCGTTCCTCGCGGTGCCAAAAACCGTCACTATACCTCCAAAGACCAGCAAAACCCTGAATATGAGCGTGGCGATCCCGGCTAAGCACGGAGCAGGGAGCTACTATAGTGCAATCGTCTACTCATCCGGCTCTGCGATTGAAGGTGGAAACGTTGGTTTGAGTGCCTCAGGAGTGACGCTAGTCTTTACGTCGATTCCCGGTAAGGTGAACGAAGACCTACAGCTACAAAAATTCGGTGCATATAGCTCTGAAGGCAAAGGTAACTACGTATTCTTTGCCACTGACAAGCCTGAAATGATGGCTTACACTTTGATGAACAACGGTAATGTGACTGAAGCACCAGCCGGTAGCATTACCGTACGCGATATCTTTGGTAACGAAACGGTGATTAACGATGTGAATCCAAGCAGCTCGCTAGCACTTATCGGTCAGACCAGAACATATACGGCGTGTATTAAGCTGCAGTCCGAAGAAGTAAGGTTCAATGGCTCATCTACACGATCAAAAACCTGTACCGAACCAAACCTTTGGCCAGGCATCTACACGGCGAAGCTTGACCTCTACTACGGCCAAAACGGCAACCGCACCCAAGAAATCCACGGTAGCGCACTGTTCTTCTACTTCCCGTGGTGGTTTATCGTTATCATGCTCATCGTCATTGCCGTCATTGCTTACTTCGTCAGGCGAGCAATCCTAACAGTCCGCGGTATGGTAGATGGTGGTGGCACCAACCGTGCTCGCAAAGCATCATCACGACGCAGAAGGTAGTATAACCGTGCTCAAGCGGCTACAATGAGGAGCAATATGGGGGAGAAGATTCGTCACATGAGGCAATGGCCGATGTTCGCAGTTGTGGCTGCCTGTCTGGCTCTCTCTCTGTGTGTCGGTAGCTCAGTCTCAGCCCTCAATCAGCTGCCGACTCCCGACCCAAAACCTGGTTCGTACGGTATCGAAGCCACCAAGCCTAAAGCACCGCCAACTCGTGGCGCTACAATCACCACGCCGGGCGGCGGCGCCACTTTTTCAGGCAGAAGCTCGCCCATCACCGTTAGCGGCATCTGTCCGACAGGCCTCTTGGTGGAGATCTACAACAATAACGTCATGGTTGGATCGGTGATGTGCAAGAGTGGCAGCTTCAGCCTGAAGGTCAGCCTCTTCGTCGGCAAAAACGAACTCAGCGCCATCGTCTATGACGATCTCGGTCAAGCCGGACCACGCTCAAAGCTATTGACGGTGCGCTACTCGAACACCGACTTTAGCTCTTTCGCTGAGCAAATTACCCTTACGAGCTCGTATGGCCGCCGCTCGGCACCGGTCGGTGATGGGCTTCGCTGGCCCCTGCAGCTAGCAGGTGGTAGTGGCCCGTATGCATTTAGTATCGACTGGGGAGACGGAGCGGGGCCTGAACTAAAGAGCCAGCCAACCTCCGGCGTGCTGACAGTGGCTCACGCTTATAAGCGAGCCGGTATTTATCAGGTCAACATCAGTGCCAAGGACGTCAATGGTGCGACGGCCTTTCTTCAGGTGGTGGCGGTGTCGAGCGGCAAGATAGATGCGGCGCAGGATGTCGATAAAGACAAGGCCTCAGCTACAAAGGTTGAAGTTCTGTGGATCCCGACCGCCGCCGCGATGGTGTTGCTGCTCCCTGCATTTTGGCTGGGTCGTCGTAGCCAACTGGTATCACTTCGCAACAAAATGCTAAAAGAGCGTGAGAGTTTTGAAAAAGAACAAGGGGGTCAATAGCTAATTATTGCCTGTGGAAAAGCGGTAACAGATTTGCTTGACAGGCATAAGCGACATCGTGATATACTAGCAGCGTTAGTGGTAAAAATAAATAACGTTTATTTAACAACGGATGTGAGGGGACAAGGGAATGAATTCATTACGATTATTAGACAAACGCGCCGGATATTTCGCGGTGGCGGTGGCGTTAATCGCGGCGGTAATCCTACCGGTGCTGGCATCGGCGGCTCAGCTGACCGAGCGCTCAATCGCGCTCAGTAGCTCATCAAAGGCTGCTACAGGCGTGCAGTACACAGTGAACTTCACCGTTGAGAACGACGCGGGCGCATTCGTGGTAGACTTTTGTAGCAACAGCCCGGTTATCGGACAGGCGTGTACTGCACCAGCAGGATTCAATGCAAGTGCAGCAACTTCAGCGACCGTAGGCTTCACTGATGTCAGTCCGCTTGGTGCATCGAATAACACGGTAGTAGTCACCGGTGCCATCGATGCTAGCGCCGACGATGAGATTACCGTTGACCTCAGCGGCATTACCAACCCGACCAATGCTGGACCGCTCTACGCACGCATCGTGACCTATGCAAGTGATACGCAGGCCGACCTGTACCTCTCGAGCGACATTAATGGTACTGCAGACACGGCAACACCAATCGACCAAGGTAGCGTCGCAGCTTCGATCACCGATACGGTCGGCGTATCGGGTGCGGTGCTCGAGAGTATGCTCTTCTGTGTTGCCGGTCAAGCAATCGATGAAGACTGTGATACGACAGGTAACATTGCGCCAACTATCCGACTCGGTGAGACGGTCGGTGACACTATCGCCCTGATCCCAACCGCTGTCAGCGAAGGTAGTATTTTCACTCAGATCTCAACCAACGCTTCGAGCGGTGCTGTGATCAGCCTCAAGAGTAGCGCCACTGGTTGTGGCGGACTACTCCGAGCCGGCGCGCCAGGTGAATGTGACATCTTACCAGCTATCGCTGACAGCATCACCGAAGGGCAAGCGAAGTTTGGCGTCATGACAACAGCGGCAACAGACACGCCGGCGGTCGCTGGCGCGACAGGTGCCCTGCAGCCTGTCACCGGATCGGGCTACGGTACGACAGACTTCTTCCTGGGCTACGAAACGGGTGACGCGTCTGGTATTACCAGTACTTACGGCGACCCATTCCTCGACACGGCCGGCGCACCAGCCAACAACAAGAACATGCAGCTCACATTTGGCGCCAGCGTCAGTAACGATACGCCGGCAGGTCTCTACTCGACCGATCTACGACTGATTGCAACCGGCAAGTTCTAGTAGAAAACAAACGGGTCGTCCAATCGGGCGACCCATCTGATATTGATAAAGGTAACGAGATAGATGGGGAAAAGTGTGTTGGTAAATCAACGGATTCAGACAAGTATTAAGTTTATCGTAGCAGCCGTTGCAGCTACGATGGTACTGGCGTTTGCTCATGCGACGACGGCTGGTGCCGCGGAGACGGCAAACACATTGAAACTCTCGCCGCTGCGGACTGATATTGATATCAAGCCGGGTGAGCGCCGAGCAGTCAAGATGACAATTACCAACGTGACCGGAGAGGCGATTACCGTCCACCCTGTCACTAACGATTTCTTGTCGGCTGACGAGCGTGGCACACCGTCACTTATTCTCGACGAAGACAAATTCGCCCCATCTCGCAGCCTGAAGCGCTTCATGGGAACGATAGCGGATGTGACTATCCCTGCGAAACAGTCAAAGACTATCAGTGTGATGATCACCGTCCCAGCTGATGCCAAGGCAGGTGGTTACTTCGGTGCCGTGCGTTTCACGCCGACCTCCCCAGATAGTGGCGGTCAAGTGAACCTGAGTGCCAACGTCGCAACGCTTATTTTACTCAAGGTACCTGGCGAGGTTACCGAAAAACTTGAGCTGACTGACTTTGCTGTCCAGCAAAACGGTAACAGTGGTATGTACTTCGGCAGCCCCGACAATCTCGAGGTGTTGGCTCGCTTTGAAAACAAAGGTGGCGCGCAAGCCGGGCCTTTCGGTAAGATTTCTGTCACCCAGGGCGACAAAGTTGTTTACCAAACAGACTTCAACAACAAAGATCCCCGCGACGTCATCTTGCCGGATGCAGCTCGTCGTTGGAACGTGCCGATAGAGAAAATCGGTGAATTTGGTTACTACACCGTCCACGCTACCTTCACTTACGGCGAAAAGAACCAAACAATCGAAGTTGCCAAGTCATTTTGGGTAGTGCCGATGTGGATGGTAATCGCCGCCGTTGTCGGAGTTCTCCTTCTCATCGGTGCGATTATCCTGATGACTATGCTGATTCGTCGACGCAAGCGACGCCATGCCGTGCACCACCGTCGCGGCGGTCTACGGCGATAGAGTAAAGCATCGATAGTTAAACAGCCACTTCGTGAGAAGTGGCTGTTTGCACGCCAGCCCTTTACCTAGTCACTAGAGTCTTTGACATTTGCCACCAGCCTCAGAGCTTCGTTACAATAGATAGAGTAGTTATTGCTACGGAAGGGAGGCACGTATGACCAAAAAACAGTCATTACAAGATCCAAGAAAGCAATATAAACAGGGGCCAATTCCTGAGCAACGTCAGGAAGAGCCCGGACTCGATAGGGAGTTGAAACCGCTCGCCGACCATGGAACTAAAGATTACGTGGGCACGGGGCGCCTGAAGGGCAGGAAAGCACTCATCACTGGCGGTGATAGCGGCATCGGCCGGGCAGTCACGATTGCTTTTGCGCACGAAGGTGCCGATATTGCCGTTGGGTATTTACCAAGTGAGCAATCTGATGCCGACAATCTCGTGAAAGAGGTCGAGCCAACCGGACAGAAAATCGTGCTACTGCCAGGTGATTTGAGTGATGAATCATATGCCCGCAAATTAGTACGTGACGCTCACGATCAGCTTGGTGGACTTGATATCGTCGTGAATAATGCCGGCCGGCAGATTTATAATGACGACATTACGACGATTCCGTCGGAACAAATCATCGATACATTTACCGTCAATATCATCGCGATGTTTTGGATTGTCCAGGAAGCGCTGAAATATTTACCGGCGGGCGCGTCAATTATTAATACCAGCTCAATCCAAGCCACGCAGCCATCGCCGGGTCTACTTGATTACGCCGCGACCAAAGGTGCTATCACTAACTTCACGCGGGGGCTTGCCCAACAGCTGACGCCGAAGGGTATCCGAGTGAACGCCGTCGCGCCTGGACCGATTTGGACACCGCTTCAACCCAGCTACGGTCAATCAATGGAAAAGCTGACAAAATTTGGCGATGACACGCCACTCGGTCGCCCTGGCCAACCCGCTGAACTTGCTGGCGCATACGTATTCTTAGCGAGTAGGGAGGCAAGTTATATCTCCGGTGAGGTTATCGGTGTGACTGGTGGCGAACTTCGCTAACTCTATATTAAATGTAAGTAAAAATCCCGGACGGTATCTTCCGGGATCTTACGTACGCAACTCTAGTAGATAAATGAGTGGCCGCTGGTAGAAACGCGTCGGGTGCCGACGTTGCCGAAGCCAGCCGCGCCGTTCATTTCTGAAATCAGCATGGTTCCGTCGCCGTAAACTTTTTCGACGTACATGACGTGACCGGGCGTTTCAGCGATGGCTCCGGCACGGGCTTTGCTGCCAGTAGCGTAGCCGTGAGCTGCAGCGTTGGCTGTCCACTGGCCGCCATTACCAAGCATGTTTGGTAGGTCAGGGCGCTTTTCCTTGGCGTACCAGGTGCAGTAGCCGCGGTAATAGGTGTTGCCACTCGTGCTACCGCTATAGCTATAGGTGCTAGCCGCCGCCGGTTGGTAGCTGTAGGCGGTGGCAGCGGGGGTAGTTGCTGCCACTGCGCTCAGGCGATCCTTTAATTTTTCTTTTTTGGCAGGGACACGGATCTTGTCTCCGACATCAATGACATCTGGATTCAGGATTTTCTTGTTGGCGTTGAAGAGCCGAACGTAGGTTGTTTTGTACTTTTTCGCGATTGACGTCAGCGTGTCGCCAGCTTTGACCTTGACGATAATTTGCTTCGATCTATCCTTAGTTTTGGTAGTTTCCTCAGCCTTCGCTGAAGCAGGGTCGGCTCCGAAGAGCACAACTGAACTGATGGCGCCGAGCACCACTAGTATAGTTAGACGTTTCATATTCCTCCTTATACTCCTACCCCCACGGTCGTCTCGAAATGTGAGAGCGGACTAATATTGTGTTCTCGCAGTCATGTACTCGCAGTGCATGAGACTGTGTTAAAAAACACAAGGACAATCCTATCGAGACTTGACATATGAGTCAATCATAAACACCAGAAAATGCAAGTTTATTGAGGTCGAAAGGCTGTTTTAGAATTAACAACGAATCGGAAAATAGCGTCTTCTCCGTGTGCGAAGACACTAGGAAAACGACCAAAAAACTACTTTTTGCGTATAACCTACTTGACATACTTTTCATACATGAGTACTATTAGATATTATGCATGGCAAAAAAATGTACGGCACCGCGACCGTCGGAACCAAAGGACAGATCGTCATACCTGCGGAAGCAAGGGAAGAGCTCTGTATCGAGCCGGGCGATAAACTATACATCGCTGGGTCTCCCGAGAAAAAAATGCTGTTCTGCCTAAAGGAAGAGCAACTCCGTACCCTCGTCGAACAGCTGACGAGTGACATGGAGGCGGCTAGTCAACTCATTAATAATACAAAGTAAATAAGGAGCAGTATGCACCATCATCTTAGCCTTCGTGGCAAATTAATTATCATGTTATCGGTCATGGCCAGCCTCTTTTTGGTGGCGCTCGACCAGACTATCGTCGCGACCGCTCTCGGCAAGATCGTTGAAGATTTCAATGCCTTCAGTAGCCTGAGCTGGATCGTTACCGCTTATTTGCTGACGACGACCGTTACCGTGCCGATTGCTGGTAAGCTCTCAGACCTATTCGGTCGTAAATCAATGCTGCTTATTGGTGTAGCGATATTTGGGCTCGGGTCGCTCTTTAGCGGACTTGCTGGCAGTATGGACCAGCTCATCTGGGCGCGGGCCTTCCAGGGTATCGGTGGTGGTATCATTACGGCTAACGCGTTTACGATTGTCGGCGACCTCTTCGCGGCTCGTGAGCGCGGCAAGTGGCAGGGGTTACTTGGCGCAGTATTTGGTATTTCATCGGTTATCGGTCCTTTACTTGGAGGATGGTTGACTGATCCACACAATATCTTTGGCTTGATGACCGATTGGCGCTGGACATTCTTTATCAACATTCCGGTCGCGATTGTCGCGTTTGTCCTTATTGCTATGTTCAGTCCAAGTCTGAAGCACGCCAAGCGACCACGGATCGACTACAAGGGCGCAGCGTTTCTTACTGTAGCGCTCGCGACTCTGGTGCTTGCGGTTGACAACACTGAGATGATTTTCAAGGATGTGATGGACTGGACTGGCCTTAGCTTGGTTGGCCTGCGTTTCATCATGGGTGCAATCGTGGTCATCGCCGCCAGCTTGTTTGTCTATGTGGAACGAAGAGCCGAAGAGCCGATCCTTCCGCTTCGATTCTTCAAGAATAAAAACTATACGCTTGTCATGGGAATCGCCACATTGTTTGGTGCTGGCTTCATGGGTTCGATTCTGTACCTGACGCAGTTCAACCAGCAAGTATTTGGCGCGAGCCCAACGGAAAGTGGCATGATGCTATTACCGATGGTGGGTGGCCTGATGCTGGCAAGTATTGGCTCGGGGCAGATTATCTCGCGCATTGGTAAGTACAAAATCTTCATGCAAATCGGTATCGTCATCGCGACCTGCATGGTAGCGTTGCTCACTACGCTGACGCCTGAAAGTCCGTATTATTATGAGGCGATTCTGATGAGTCTACTCGGTTTTGGTCTTGGGTTCGTCATGCCGGTGATGAATATCGCTGTGCAGAATGAGTTCGAACAAAAAGAACTAGGTGTAGCGACGAGTTCAATTCAGTTATTCCGTGGTCTCGGCTCAACGATTGGTATCGCCATTTTCGGTGCGGTGCTCACGAGTGGTATTACTGCGAACCTCACCAATATCGAAGCCAATGCCTATATAAAGTCACTTGCTAGTAGCCCGGCTGCCAAAAGAATCGGCAACCTTAACGATCCAAATACGCAGCTTACTCTCAATACGCCAGATATCAAGCAAAAGATAACTGATGGTTTCGACAAGAATATCGCCTCGTTGCCCCCAGAAGCGCAAAAGCAGGCCCGTGAAACCTTTATGGAGAGCCAAGCCGAGTATAGCTACAAGGTTACCCACGCTTTCTCAAATGCTCTGCGTGACATCTTTATCACCTCCGCCATCTTGATGGGTGGTGCAGCGATACTGGTCTTTCTCATAAAAGAGCGCGAGCTTGCCACGGCTTCGCCTGACGCCACTCCTGGTGAAGTTTAGCTCAAAACTGAAAACCCGCGATAGTAGCAACCACAAGAGAATGTGATGAGCTCATTCATTACATTCCGAGTGCGAACTCGTTCACCGAATGGTATACTACCATTAGCATGATAGCGTATTACGCCAAACGCTCGGGGGGCGAGACATTCGATCGATTCACGCGTCCGGTTAGTTCCGGGATGTGGATCGATGGCAATAATCTGAAGATTGATGAGCTGGATGACGTCGTTAAGCACTACGAGCTCGAGCAGAACATCGTATATGACGTACGCGACCGTCAAGAGCTGTCACGCGTCGAATATGCCGAAGGCGACGCCTATGTATTCCTTCGGATTCCTTGGCTTGCCAAATCGGGTCATGTGAATAGCGCGCCATTGCTGGCTATTACGCGTAAGCACCAGTTCTTGACGCTCGGCTTCCATGACACGGTATCGCCAGAATCGGTCGCCCGCACCGCCCTTACCGGCAAGGTGCGCTACACGAGTGGTGACCTACTGTTGGGTGTTATCGCGACCTGCGTCGCGCAGTATCAAGAGCTTTTGAAGCATACCGAACGCAGCATTAATGATACTGCTAGCCGACTTAAATCACATGAGGTGACCAACCATGACTTTGTTCATTTTGTGGTCGTCGAAGACAACCTGACGACTTATCGAATGAACCTCAGCGGTATTCTCAGTGTCGTACAGCGGCTCAAAGAAGCCAGAGGAGAGAAGCTGCATATCGATCAAGAGGCGCTCGACGACGTATCGTTGCAGATCCAGCAGCTATTAGTGGCCGTAGAGAGCTATCGAGGTAGGGTGGATAGCGTTCGCAATGCTTACTCAACAATTGCCAACAACACCCTGAACCAGCGAGTAAAGACCTTGACGGTACTGACGATTCTGATTGCCCTTCCGAATGTGTTTTATGGCATGTATGGTATGAATGTGATTTTACCATTCGAAAACGAGTGGTGGGCGTATCCGGCGGTAGTTGGCTTTACAGTAATCTTGATCCTCGTCGTTTATCTCATCGCCAAGCGATCCAAAATGCTCTAGCCTACTCGAGCTTTAGAGAAGCGGAGGGGTGTACTCCTCCTTTAGAGCAGTCGCTTATGCGTGATTTGTCCCCCCGGGCCTGATATTATTGTCTTCGTGTGTCGCGCCAGAACATGAAAAATGTAACATTTTAAAGGTCGAACGCGCGCGAGACTCACATGTAAATAGGAGCATAGCAACCTACATGCCAATCGCTATCGATTTTGCCCCATCACGGAGCAAAAAGATTGCAGTGGATGTGGTGCCTGCCGAATGGCAACTGTATATCGCACACTAGTCTATAGTGTGAACCAAAAATAAAATCACCCCAAGGCACCGGGGTGATTTTACTAATTTGAGACACCCACGAACGGGTTTCTCTGGCGCGCAGGCAAAATGGAATACATTTTGTTTGGCTAATTTTTGATTATTATTTTTCTGTAGATTCTTTGCTTAGGGCAGAGACGTCGATACCGGCTTCTTTAAAAGCAGGCTGAAGCACGAATTTATCGAGCATTTCAGCGTCGCTCCATACGGCCGCAGCGCCGTCAGTTTTAGCGGGAACGATTTTACCATCCAGAACGTACTGATCAACGACCTTACCGTTTAGGTAGAGTGCTGGCGTGCCTGTGACGCCGACTTTAGAGCCAAGCGCTTGGTCGAACGATATTTTTTGGTTGATTACCTCTGATTTTTCACGTAGCGTACTGGCAAACTTTTTGGTATCGAGACCAATTTGGCTAGCGAAGCCCTCGAACACAGTGTTTCGGTTGGTGGCATTGGCACTCTCCCAGGCACTCTGATTAGCGTAGAGAAGATCGTGCATTTCCCAATATTTACCCATCAAGCCGGCCGCTTCGGCCGCCGCCGCACCTGCACGTGCGTTCGGGTGAATACTTACGAGTGGGAAGTTACGGAATATGAACACCATGTGGTCCTTGTATTTTTCGCTAACTATCTTGAGTGGCTCGTAGGCACTACCGCAGCCAGGGCACTGATAGTCGCCATATTCAATCAGAACGACCTTACTTTTAATGTTTCCAAGCGTGTGGTCGGCGATGTTGCCCGAGCGTTCGTCGGCCACTTGCACCGAAGCGGCGTCCACGTCGCTCACATCGACGCCATTCTTCGTCGAGAGATAGATGAGTCCACCGAAGAGTGCTACCACTACTGCGGCGAAAATAACCCAAGTTTTTGTTGTCACGTTTCCTCCTTATGTCTATGCATAAGTGTAGCGAAAATACGGAGTAGCTACAAGGGGCACGGGTATTCGTATAATGCTTACTTCGTAGTACAATGAGCACAAATGGTTATCGTATTCGTCATTATCCTGTTGCTTCTCGTTTTGGTCGCTAGTATCGATATTCCGACGGGTAGCCTCGGCAAGTTTGAGCGTGAACGACGCAAGCACCAAGGCGGCAGAGAAGTCGAGCGAGAGCTGGCGCACACCGACATCGTGTCGATTAAACATATCTTGGTGGCGCTGCTGCTCGCGGCCTCGGTAGCATTGGCGGTAGCAACCTTTGGCTGGGTGATCGGCCTGGTTATCGCGGCTGTCGTAGCGCTCGAGTACGGCGCGGCTGCGCGTCTGGCATTGATGCGCAGTGTTTCGGCTAAACTGTATGCCCGTGTAGAGCCAAGCCTGCTTACGCTCAGTCAAAAGCACTCGTCAGTACTTCGCTATATTCGGGTGTTTAGTCCGGAGTCGGAAGAAATCGCGCTCCACTCGCGTGACGAGCTGATTCATGTCGTCAAAGAAGCGACACATCATGTGATTAATGACAACGAGAAAAAGCTAATTCTTCACGGGTTGGAGTTTCCTAAAAAAGAAGTCCGTGACATCATGACGCCGCGCAGTATGATCGACGCGGTGAACCGATCGGAGATCCTAGGACCACTCGTACTCGATGATTTGCACAAAAAAGGTCACAGCCGTATCCCTGTCATCGAAAGTGATGTCGATCATGTCGTAGGAGTGTTGCATCTGCGTGACGTTATCGGCGTCGGTTCCGGAAGCAAACAGACCTCTAAGGTCGAGACGGCGATGGAGCCGCGGGTGTTTTACATCGCTGAACGTCAATCGCTTGAGCATGCGCTGAATGCGTTTATTCGAACGCACCATCATTTGTTTATCGTCGTTAACGAATACCGTGAAACAGTCGGCCTACTTACTCTGGAAGACGTTATCGAAGCGCTACTAGGTCGTAAGATTGTTGATGAGTTTGACGCCCACGACGATCTGCGTGCCGTCGCTGCCCGTCATCCGCGCGTCAACACATCAGCCGAACATTCAACCGACGTCTAATAGTTTAGAGACTTTCGACTGCTCGTTTGCCGATGCTGACGATGTGTTTTTGGCGAAAACGTTTGAACATTTCTTGGTCAGCGCCGTAGCGTTTGATGTGGCTGGTAATGTATTCGTTACCAAGGAAGCGTGGCAAAATCACGTAGCTCGCGCCGTGCTCATACAGCTCCAGTGCATCTTCGTGGGTATGAGCATGACAAACAAAAACCATGTCTGGGTTATGTTGATGCAGGAAGCTCAGCAACTGGCGATTGACGGACTTGTCGAGAACAGTGCTAGCTGCGAAGTTAGCACGACCGGCATTGATTTCCTCGAGAAATTCTACGTCAGTCGCGTCTCCATAAGCGTGGCGGATACCCTGAGCCTCTAGGTGCTCGATGACGTCCGGGTCGTAGTCAACTACCAGGTAGCGCTGCTTAGTCTCGCGAAAGAGCTGTAGGAACTCATGCCCCCCGTGGTGATAGCCGAAAAGAATATTAGAATATAGACCGTGCTTTTGTTTGCGTTCCATGACATTCTTACGCTCGAAAATGTCGAGTATCTTCGCCAGTTTTCGGTACAGTGCGTCGTCGTATTTCATGAGGTACGAGCTTGCGGCAATCGTAATCAGCGCGACGAGCGTGATGATACTCGTGGCACGAGCGTCGACAACGTTTAGCTGATGTGCCAAGACGACGAGCACGATAGAAAATTCACTAATCTGCGATAGATGGACGCCAGCCTTGAAGCTGGTCAGTTTTGTATAACGTAGGGCACCGAGGCTCATCATCACGAAGAGCGGCTTGCCGAGGATGACGATAGCCGAAAGAACTAGCGCTGGTACGAAAATGCTGCCGAAATCATCGAAAACAAATTGTTCACCAAGTGAAACGAAGAAGAGTACTACGAAGAAGTCACGTAGCGGCTTGAGTCGCGTACCCATCTCAGTAGCGTACGGGAGCGAGGCGAGCGAGACGCCGGCGAAGAGCGCCCCAACTTCGTGCGAAAAGCCCGCTAGACCAAACAGGCTGGCAATACCGAACCCCCAGGCGATAGCGAAAAGAAAGAGGTATTCTTGGCTTTTGGCAAACTGTTTGGAAATGTATGGGATAACCTTTGCTCCAGCGACGAGTAGCAGGAAGCCAAGCCCGAAGGCTTTCAGCGCTAGCCAGGCGACATCTTGTGGACTAAGTCCGTCTCCTTGACTCAATGCAGTAACGACCACCATAGCGATTGTCGCCACAACATCATCGACAATAATGACACCGATAGCGATTTGCCCATGAAGCCGGTTAACTTCGCGTTTGTCGCTTAGTACCTTGAGGATGATAATCGTACTCGAGAAGAAGAGGGCCAAGCCGATGATAAAAGAGGTTGTCAGGTCGAAGCCGAGTGCCAGGCAGGCGGCAATACCGGCGCCACCGACCAGGAAGAGAATTACCGCTGCCGTGACGACCGATACTTTTCCGAGGCTCTTGATGACGGTTATGTTCATGCCCAGCCCGATAATGAATAGTAATAAGGCAATGCCAATTTCAGCGAACCCTTCAAAAGCCTCTTTGGAGTGAATGAGATTAAGCGCGACAGGACCTACTAGGATACCGGTTAGGATATAACCAAGGATGAGCGGTTGACGCAGTAAGCGCATTACTCCGGCGATGAGCGCAACCACCACCAGTACGACGCTTAGCTCGGTAAAGATATCCGCATGCATATTTATATTCGCCCATCCATATTCTGCTCTTAGTGTACCATTATTCTACCTCTGGCGTGAACCGGAAAGAGACGGTATAATAATGCGAGTATGAATAGAATCCTTGCATCCGAAACACCTCAAAAATCAGGCGGCACGATTACCGTTGCCGGCTGGGTTCAGTCGCGTCGCGATCATGGCGGATTGATTTTCGTTGATTTACGCGATCACACTGGTTTAGTGCAGCTTGTCATCAGCCCATCACAGGGGGATTCATTCCAGCTTGCCGAACAACTGCGTGATGAATTCGTGATTCGGGCCAGCGGTTTGGTTAAGCAGCGTGATGTAGGTTTGGAGAACCCAAACCTCGCGACGGGAAGTATCGAAATCGTTGTTGATACTCTCGAGATTTTGAACCGTGCCGAGACGCTAC
>Ga0172380_10005366_pt1 | contig 15586 bp, 12 predicted proteins | sample Leawe162metaG_FD_119747 | JGI IMG/M metagenome (GOLD analysis project Ga0172380, IMG submission 119747) | Leachate microbial communities from a municipal landfill in Southern Ontario, Canada - Leachate well 162 metaG | ecosystem: Engineered > Solid waste > Landfill > Unclassified | place...
AGTTTTTGTTAATTTCGTATTATTAGATATATAACCTGTAAATTGATCTGAGAAAAACATAGCTATTGCATCTGGTAATTCTCCAACGGATGTATTTTGTATCCAGTTAATGCCGCTATTTGTCGTTTTCCAAAGTGTACCATAATTTTGCGACCACCCAACATACTCACCATTCACTTTATTCTTAAGGAAAAACACTTTTCCAAATCCAGTATTATTTGATTGCACCGTCCATGTGACTCCTGCATTTGTAGTCTGCCAAAGAAATGGCAATCCGCCCGCTGTGCCGCCTACCCAACCTGTATCACGGTTTACAAATGAGAGACCGTTAATTGTCTCCAAAACAGTAACAGCCATACTATCCCAGGTTAATCCCCTATCATAAGATCGAATTATTTGCTTACTCCCATTTGCAAATGCACCAACACCATATACCGATGTTGAATCAATAACATCTATTAATGTTATATATTGATTCTGTATCGTTGAATCCCAATGGTAACCACCATTTGTTGTTCGATAAATTCTAAAAGGTTCGTTCATTAATATCAACCCCGTATTCGCATCAAAGAATTTCAGGTCCTGCACCTGGCCATTCACGGGCAAAGGCTGTGAAAACCACCCGGGCTGGGAATAAGAAGAGACGGTAAACAGGAGTAAAAATATAATTGCGATTATTGTTACTCTACGATTTTTTAAGTTTAAAGAATTATTCATGATTTTGTATTTTTATGATATTTTTACGTATCAATTTTTTTAAAATATAATTTATCCATTTCACTTCATCATTATCATTTTTTTAACTGCATCGTAAACAACACCGCCGCCGTTTGGGTTCGTAACAAGGAATCTGTAAAAATATACGCCTGAGGAATAATTGCTGCCATTCCAGTTTGCCTCGTAAACAGCGGGCTGAAGGACTTTATCGATGAGCGTTTCAACTTCCTGTCCGAGTGCGTTGTAAATCGTAAGTTTAATTTTCCCGCCTCTTACTTCTCCGTAATATGTATTCGGAAGGAGCCGTGTATCAAATTTGAAATGAGTTGTTGAGTTAAACGGGTTCGGATAGTTTTGATGGAGTTTGTAATCATCGGGAATCCTGTCTGAGATTAGCTTTACTCCTTCGACAAATGCATTCGCGCGTGAAATACCGCCGTTGTTTCTTACAGCGAAAAGCAAACCGGGACCATACCACTGCGGTGATTTTGAAAGCCCAACATGATTGTAAATTCCTGCTGGTGCTGTGTACTGAATTGTCCATCCCTGGAAACCATTTTTAAAGTATATATTTCCGCTGTTTCTTATGTACCACGGATTAGAATAAATAGAGGGCATTGATATAACTCCGTTAATGTTACCGCTGCCCATTATTAGAGTGTCTGCTACCCAGTTAATTCCGCCGTTCGTTGTTTTTAAGAATGATGAGCCCGTTGCATAGCCATATGTTAACTGCTCGTTTAACCAGCATAAAGAAATTGAGTTCAGCATCGGCTCTGTTGAGATAACAGACCAGGCTGTACCGTTATTCGATGAATAATAAATTCTTGAATTGTTAGTACCGAACCAGAGCTTTCCCGACGAATAGTAGAATGAATTTTTAAAACCTGTTTCATTATTATTCTGCATTAGGTAACATCCCGTTGAATCCCAGTTGTAACCTCCATTTGTTGTTTTCCATACTGACCATCTGCCCCCAACAGGATTGCCGACCATGATTCCTTCGGAAGTATTATAAAGCCAGATACCATTGATGACAGTGCCTGCCTGTGTAAAGACCCTTGTCCAGTTGGTTCCGGAGGTTGTTGTCATGTACACAACTGCGCCGCTGTCATTAGTGCCCGCCGTTAATACTGCTGTCGTCGTAAAGGCAAAGATAGTTCCAAGCGAAACATTGGACGGTATATCGTTTGAGCTTACTTTCGACCAGTTATACCCATAATAATTTGTCAGCAGTACCGTACCGCTATCGCCGCATACATACGCATACTGCCCGTTCAGGTTGGAAACGGCATTCAGAGAAACCGTTACACCTGAATTATTTTCTTCCCAGAAAACCCATTGCGGATAAACATAATATGAAAGGAGCAATTGCAGCAATAAGGAAAAGAGTAGTGTTTTTGTTTTCATAAGCGTGTTTTTAATTATTTCAAAAACAGAGATAGTTCTTAAGAGTAAATTTATGAAATTGTTTCAATAAAGCAAATATATTTTTGAGTGCACCTTAACACATATTACGATATTGGAAAACCATAGAACGCCTGCCTGCAGCAGGCAGGCAGATTTCCGCCGATAAAACGGATTATCGCTGATTTTAAAGGTATGTACTACTTCTTCGGGGGATTTTAAGTGAATCTTAAATTGCAGGAATGCATTTAAGAATATGTTTATTTTTATAATATTTAATGGAGGAGGATATGGCACATCGATTTGGACGGCTGGGGGTTTGTGTCAAATTTGACAGTAAAAATACGGGGGTAATTTTAAGACTAATTAGAGTGCAAGGCGGGACTAATTAGGAGCTAATCTTGTTTAGACTGAAAACAGCATAGATTTTTTTATTGTTGACCCGCCGCGGCGGGACAATCGTTTTTTGGGGGAAGAAAATGACTATTAATACATTTAAATATTTTTTCGTTTCATTTAATGGTATAACGTATTATTGAAGTGTCAAATAATGACACCTTAATAATACGTTATATGAAATTGTTTTATAGAATTTTGCCTTCAAATTATTTAAGTAAAATCATTTTCTTTGTCTCCGTGTAACTTCCGGTTGTCATCTTGTAAAAGTACACGCCGCTGTTGAGACCGGAGCCGTCGAACGTTACTTCATACGTGCCGGGTTGTAATCTTTCATTTATAAGTGTCTGCACTTCGCGGCTCATTACATCGTAAACTTTCAACACCACCCGCCGCGGCGGGTCATTCCCTGAAGTTCTTACAGGGAATCCACTTGGAACATCAAACCGAATCTTTGTTGTTGGGTTAAAAGGGTTCGGATAGTTTTGCCTTAGGGAAAACGAAGAGGGTATTTCTGTGCTTATGTTTTGGATGCTGACGATTTCAGATAAGGGTCTTTTTAAAACCCCGTTGCTTTCGGTACCGGCAAATATTGTGTTTCCTGATATGGCAAGCGAAATGATATTTTGTCCGCTGAGTCCCTCATTTTTCTGTATCCATGATGCACCCTCATCGGAAGAGACATAAATGCCATTATTCCATGTACCTGCAATAATGTAATTTCCGTAAGTCTGCATTGCCATGACGCTGCCGCTACTCAAAGCAGTTTGGGTCCAGTTAACACCGTAATTCGTAGAATACCAAACGCCAAAAATTGTGCCCGCAAATATTTTTGAAGGGTTACCGCAAAATGCATCTGTGGCTAAATAGTAAGGTTGCACAAGATTCCAGTTTGTTCCGCTATTAGTTGAATAGTACAAACTCTGAGAAGTTCCTGCAAGAAAATTTGCACCCGCATTATAAAAGCACTTTACATCTTCAGAAATATCATCGCAAACAGTCCAGTTTAATCCCATGTTTGTTGTATAAAAACATCTATAGCTTTCAGTACCTGCAAAAATTCTTCCGTTATATGAAGCGAAGTCATAAACATATTTATTAAGGTTCACTGTAACCCAGTTGAGACCGTCATTTGTTGTGTAAGCGTTAGTGTAATCGCTGCTCAACCAAACGTTACCATCAACATTGTTTAAAGCGCTTATGTCATTTGGAAAAGGCTGCTGATAGTAAACCGTCCATGTCAGACCTTCGTCAGTTGACTTAAAGACATCGTGACCACCGGCAAGAATGGAACCGTTATAATGCAATAGCTTGCTAAACCTACCCGATGCAAAAGCAGGCACCTGCACCCATTGTGAATAAGTATTAACGGCAATAGAAAGAAGTATTATAACAATTAATTTTTTCATGATAACATGTTTAGTTTTATAAACCAAAAAGGTAATAAACAAAATTGTTATTGGGAATAATTTAACCTGCAGTAATTTAGTTATAACAAACTTTAAAAACAAAACTTAATTTTATTCCTTTCAATAATAAATGAACTGTTAAAATAATTATGACAATTAAAGAAAATAGAACACAGATTTTCACAGATTGGACGGATTAACGCGGATAGAAAAGAGAGCTGGATTTATTTCCCGCGAGAAAGAGACGGAAAAATAAAAGATAAAAGAACGTACACGGAAAGAACAGATGAGTTATGGTTTTCACTGATAGAGAATCAAGACATATTGATAAAGAATTTTTATTTATGTTTAATATTTATTTTCGACAAATGTGAACACGGTTCAGTATTGTTTTATATTTTGGACTGTCTATAATCTTCAAAAGAGTTATTTTAAATAATGGAAAAAGTTGTTGCAATAGTGGGGCGCCCGAACGTCGGCAAATCTACACTCTTTAATCGTATCATTGGCAAGCGTATCGCAATCGTTCACCCTGAAAGCGGTGTTACGCGCGACAGGAATTACGGCGAGGCTGAGTGGACGGGGAAGAAGTTCTTCCTTATAGATACGGGCGGGTTCGTGCCGGATTCGGACGAGTTCGCCACAGCGAATCTTCGACAGTTCAATAAGCATATACGCGAGCAGGTGCGAATAGCAATAGAAGAAGCCGATAAGGTTATATTCGTTGTTGACGGCGAGAAAGGTCCGCACCCCGTTGACGTGGAGATTGGAAATAATTTAAGAAAGCATTCCAGCGGCAAGGAAATATTTCTTGTGGTCAACAAAATCGACAACAATAAACACGAAATTAACAAGAATGAGTTCTTTTCTCTCGGACTCGGTGAGCCCTATCCTGTTTCGGCTCTTTCGGGAAAGTTGGTTGCCGAGCTTCTTGACGACCTTACCAAAGATTTCACGGAAGGGGATGAAACTCAGGACGATAAGATTAAGTTTGCAATAATCGGCAGACCGAATGCGGGAAAGTCTTCAATCGTGAACGCAATACTTAAAGAAAACAGAAATATTGTTACTGATATTCCGGGAACGACGCGGGATTCAATAGACTCAGAAATTAAGTACCACGGCGAAACCATTGTGCTTATTGACACGGCAGGGCTTCGCAAAAAAAGCAAGACGAAGCGCGATGAATCGCTCGAGTTCTTTTCAACAGTAAGAACTTACAAAGCGATGGAGCGCTGCAACGTTGCGATTCTTGTTATTGACTCTACAGTTATAATGGAAGGCATGGGAGACGTATCCGACCTGAAGCATTCGTCATTCAAACTCGACAAACAGGATATAAGAATAATAGAAGACGTGCTGAATTACAAGAAGGGTCTGCTGATTGTCATCAACAAATGGGACCTGATAGAGAAGGATTCAAAAACGTCGGTGCTTTTCGAGACAAAAATTACTGAGCACCTTAAAAGTTACAGATTCCTTAGATTCGTTTTTATATCGGCGCTAACCAAGCAAAGAATTCACAAAGTTATCGAAGAAGCAAAAGCGGTTTATGATGAAAGAAACAAGAAGGTAAAGACATCCGAGCTGAACGAGAAAATGCTCGACGAAATAAGAAGAATGCCCCCACAGGCTGCAAGAGGGAAAGAAATAAAGATAAACTATATAACTCAGATGAAATCAGCGCCCCCGATTTTTGCTTTTTTCTCAAATGAACCGGATCTGATAACGGAAAATTACAAACGTTACCTCGAGAAAAAACTTCGCGAGCATTTTGGGTTTTCAGGGGTTCCGTTAACCCTTGTATTTAAGAAAAAGAACTAACATTTGACGATATAATTAACTGTTAAAACAGTATGATAGCCGAAATATTCACATCAGCAACCGTGGGCGTTGATGCCTATACTATCCGCGTGGAAACCCATATTGAGAACATGAACAAGGGCACTTTTACGGTCGTAGGTCTGCCCGATAACACGGTAAAAGAATCGCGGGATAGAGTGTCGGCGGCAATTAAGAATTCAGGTTTTGTTTTTCCGCCTGCAAAGAAAATCACAATCAATCTATCACCTGCCGATATCAAAAAGGAGGGCTCAGGGCTTGACCTTCCGATTGCAGTTGCTTTGCTGACGGAAACAGGGCAGATAGAGCCGGATAAAATTAAAAATTATATTATACTTGGCGAGCTTTCTCTGGATGGTAAGCTCAGGAGTGTGTCGGGGGTGCTGCCAATTGCAATCGAGGCGGGAAAGCATAACTTTGACGGAATTATACTTCCAAAAGTAAACGGCGATGAAGCTGCAATTGTAGGAGGCGTGAACGTATATCCGTTTGAAACACTGGAAGAAGTGGCTAACTTTCTGAACGGGGACCTTGCTGTAATGCCGCATACTGTTGATGAGGAGAAAATATTCAACGAATCACAGGATTACCTGATAGACTTTTCCGACGTTAAGGGGCAGGAAGAAGTAAAGAGGGCGATGGAGGTTTCGTCGGCAGGAGGACACAATATTATCATGATAGGTTTGCCTGGTTCGGGAAAAACAATGCTTGCAAAACGTCTGCCGACAATTTTACCTCCTTTAACACGCGAGGAATCTCTTGAAACAACGAAGATTCATTCGATAGCAGGAATACTTCCGACAGGGAAGTCGGTAATAACAACAAGACCTTTCCGCTCGCCGCATCACACAGCTTCGGACGTGAGCATCGTAGGCGGGGGAGCTGATGCAAAGCCGGGGGAAATTTCTTTCGCACACAATGGAGTACTTTTTCTTGATGAGCTGACTGAGTTTAAAAAGAATGTTCTGGAAGTTTTAAGACAGCCCCTGGAAGATAAGGTTGTTACCATATCCAGGGCGAAAATTTCTGTGCAGTATCCGACTAATTTCATGTTCGTTGCCGCGATGAATCCGACTCCTGCAGGCTCTCAAAAAGAAATGAGAATGTATTCGGGATATGACATACAAAGATTTCTTTCTAAAATCTCGGGTCCAATTCTCGACAGGATAGATATACACATTAACGTAAATCCGGTTAACATAAACGAGCTTTCGGGAAGGAAAGAATCCGAAAAATCCTCCGTTATCAGGGAGCGTGTCATAAAAGCCAGAGAGGTGCAGACAAACAGATTCAAAAAACATAAGGGATTATACTCGAATGCGGGAATGAACTCAAAGGAGATAAAAGAGTACTGCCAACTGAACAAAGCATCAGAAGATATTCTAAAAATGGCAACTACAAAGCTTGGACTTTCTGCCCGAGCGTACGACAAAATCCTTAAGGTTGCACGAACGATAGCAGATATGGCAGGGGAGTCGGATATTCAGGCGGCACATATAAGCGAAGCCGTACAATACAGGAGTCTCGATAGAACCCAATGGATTTACTGATGGATTGTTTCACGTGAAACATTAGAGAATAGAACGCAGATTTTCACAGATTAGGCGGATAGACACGGATAGAGAAATAAGAAAGATTTTTTACCCGCGAGAAAGACCCGGAAAGCGAAGGGCGGAAAAAACACAACTATAAATTCTTTCTTGTTTGCAACCCTTGATATTTTGTATTCGATAAAAAAATTTGAACAGATGGATTATGATTTTCTCTTTCTCTGTGGATTCTGTTAATTTCTCTGTGAAATATTTTTTGTAACACTGTGTGCTCTGTGATTCTCGGTGTACTCTGTGGTGAAAGTTTTTCATTGTTTGTTTCTCTATAAGGTGAAAATTTTTCTGTATTAACTCGTTTGTTAATAATTAAATTCTTTATCCGCGTTAATCTGTTTAATCCGCGGAAATCCGCGTTCCATTTTGACATACTGTTTCACGTGAAACATTATATAAAAATAATTGGTTATACAAGCATAATAAGCGTTTTTGACAAGTAAAATACTCAAATATTACGATATTATCGTCGTCGGTGCCGGACATGCCGGAATCGAAGCCGCCTCCGCATCTGCAAAGATGGGTTTATCTGTGGGTCTAATTACTATGGATATAAATGCTATAGGCAGAATGAGCTGCAATCCTGCTATAGGGGGAACGGCTAAAGGGCATCTTGTAAAAGAAGTTGATGCACTCGGCGGGGCAATGGGTATTCTGGCAGACGAAACCGGAATACAGTTCAAAATGCTGAACAAGTCAAAGGGACCCGCAGTATGGTCGCCAAGGTGTCAGTCTGATAAGAATCTCTATTCGCAGGCAGCTGCTAAATACGTTTCATCCATTTCAAATATTTCCATTATCCAGGATATGGTTAAGGAAATTACCGTTGATGAAATTAACAGTTCGGAGGGGTTTAAGTACAAAGTCAAAGGTATTAAAACCGAGCTGGGATATGATATTGAATGCAAGTCTGTAATCATAACATCAGGCACTTTTCTTAATGCTGTTATGCATACCGGGAATACTCAAACACACGGGGGAAGAATCGACGAAAAACACGCAACAGGGCTTTCAGAATGTCTGCATACCCTTGGTTTTGAAACCGGAAGGTTGAAGACAGGAACACCTCCAAGACTGGATATAGATACGATAGATTTTTCGAAAACTGAGACACAGCCGGGAGATATAAATCCCGTGCCGTTTTCTTTCAGGACAAAATGGGATAATCATAAATTCCCAAACCAAAAACAGATAGATTGTCACCTGACACACACAAACGAAAGGACACACGAGGAGCTGCGAAAAGGTTTTGAAGACTCGCCGATGTTCTCCGGCAGAATAAAGGGCGTAGGACCGAGATATTGTCCGTCTATCGAAGATAAAATTTCGCGTTTCTCAGACAAACCGCGCCATCAGATATTCCTTGAACCTGAAACACTCGATGGCAAGACAATTTATATGAACGGCTTTTCGACAAGCCTGCCCTACGATGTTCAGCAAAAAGCAGCACGCACTGTGCCCGGACTGGAGAATGTGGTTCTTGTTAAGCAGGGTTATGCGGTTGAATATGATTTCTTTCCTACATATCAGATATATCTTACGCTTGAGACAAAACTGGTATCGGGTCTTTACAATGCGGGACAGGTAAACGGCACATCGGGATACGAAGAAGCGGCTGCTCAGGGGCTTGTTGCAGGCATCAATTCAGCAAATAAGATACTGAAAAAAGAGCCATTTATATTAAAAAGGAGCGAGGCGTACATTGGTGTGCTCATTGATGACCTTATCAATAAAGTACCTGAAGAGCCGTACAGGATGTTTACATCATCTGCTGAGTACAGGCTTACGCTCAGACAGGATAATGCAGAAATCAGGCTGATTGAAAAAGGGCACGAACTCGGACTTGTGGACCAGAAATATCTTGATATAGTAAACCGGAACAAAGCTCTCATTAGCGAAGGAATAAAATATCTTTATTCTAACACCATCAAGCCGAAAGATATAAATCAGTTGCTAATAGCAAACAATTCAAGCCCTATAGACCAGAATGAGTTTCTTGCAAATCTCCTCAGAAGAAATGAAGTAAACATTAAAGAATTATTTTCTCTCGATGCTTTTAATGGAATCGAACTGATAGACCAAATCAGGAATAGTGACGAGGTGTTGAATCAGGTAGAGATTGACATCAAATACGAAGGATACATCAGGCGTCAGGCAGAGCAGGTCGAGCAGTTTAACAGAATGGAAGACCTCAGAATACCCGCAGGCTTTAACTACGATAGGATTAAATCAATTTCTGCCGAGGCAATGGATAAACTTAAAAGTATAAAACCTGTATCAATCGGGCAGGCTGGCAGAATAGCAGGTGTTCGCCCGTCGGACATTTCCGCAATATTGATTTATATGCGGGGATAATTCATTATTCTGTAAACCCTTTCTCCGTCTCCTGATAAACATTGTAAGCATTCATGTCAAAACACACAAATTTTACTTCCTGAAATGATTTATTGTTCTTAAGAAAATTTATAGTTTCTGAAACGGCGATTTCCGCTGCGGGTTTTAACGGGTATCCGTAAACACCCGTGCTTATTGCAGGAAAGGCTATGGTTGTTATATTATGCTGTCCGGCAAGTTCAAAACATTTTCTGTAACAGCTTCTTAACAGATTTTCCTCGTTGTTATTTCCGCCTCGCCAGACGGGACCGACCGTATGAATTACATACTTCGCTTTTAAATTATATCCTTTGGTTATTTTTGCGTCACCCGTATCACAGCCGTTAAGCAATCTGCATTCTTCAAGAAGCTCTCTGCCTGCGGCTCTGTGAATCGCGCCGTCAACACCGCCTCCGCCCAGCAGTGAGCTGTTTGCAGCGTTTACTATTGCGTCTGTGCTCTGATGTGTAATATCGCCGAGTACAAGTTTAATCCTGTCTGATATTGTGTCAGCCATTATGTACTTCGCGTTTAGGAACAGGGAATTTTATGCCTTCTTTCTTAAACTCCTGAAGTATTCTGTAGTTTATCTGAGAACGAATCGCGGCATACATCTCCTGATCTTTAATCCATACCCATAATTTAGTAAGAATGCCAAGCTCGTTTATTTCAGAGAAGGAAACGCTTGGCGGAAATTCTTTAATAGAATAATTGCTTTCGTTACCAAGCTTCAGCAGTATTTCTTTTACCTTTTCAAAATCTTCGTCGTGTGAAATGGTTATTGGAATCTCTATCTGTGTTTTTTCAACATAGCTTCTGTTAATCACCTCTTTTTCAATAAAGAAAGAATTCGGTACAATAATCATAACACCTGAGTTGGTTATTACCTTTGTGCTTCTTGCAGCGATTGAAACGACCGTCCCCATCTTTCCTGAAATTTCAATAAAGTCACCCTCTTTAATCGGGCGTTCAAACAAGATTATCAGCCCGCTTATAAAATTGTTTGCAATATTTTGCAGTCCGAAGCCTATGCCGACCATAATCGCCGCGCCGCCTGCGAACAAAAGCGATACGTTAATTCCCGCGGAGCTTAATGCAATTAAAAAACCTATAACCAGTATGAAATAATTTATTATTCTGGCAATAGAGCTCGCAACACCCTCGTTGATTTCTTTTCTTGGAAAGACCCGCTTTAGAAGAAAACGTCTGAGCAATTTGGAAACTATAGCAATAAAAATAAAAACGGAAGTAAAAACTATAATAGAAATTGGTGTGATTGTCTGGTCGCCTAATTTAAACAACTCGTAATGAAAGAAGTCCATCGTTTAAGTCTTTATGTGTTACTATGTTTTAAAATTGCGTGTTCAAAAACTTTTAAAAAGAAACAAGGTTTATAATTTTCTGAGCACTCTTTGTCGAAGATTCGCCGTGGAGAACGACCTTTGCCTTCTTTGCGTCCCTTAAGGTAAAATTCTTATCCCTTTCGTGTTTTGGAATTTTTTCTCTGCGCTCTCTGCGACCTCTGCGGTAAAATCTATTTCAATGTTCTTATTTGTTTGTCGAAGATTCGCCGCGGAGAATAGCTCTTGCTACGCCGTAAATATCTCTGTGTGCCTCTGTGGTAAAAATTGTTTCTTTGGTTATAGCAATTGCTGCATAGCGTTAATAGCTTTCGTCATCCGTTGGAAACTTGTTTTCTTTAACGTCGCTTATGTATCTTCTGAAAGCCTCTTTCATATCCTGTGCAAGGTTCATATATTTTCTTACAAATCTTGGCTTAAACTCCTCTATCATGCCAAGCATATCCTGCGTGACGAGCACCTGCCCGTCGCAGTAAGGACCCGCCCCTATGCCGATTGTCGGAATTGTAAGCGCTTCAGAAATTTTCTTCCCGAGCTTTGCAGGAATCTTTTCGAGCACTATCGCAAAGCATCCGGCTTTCTGTAATATTAATGCATCCTTATAAATCTGATCTGCTTCTGATTTTTCTATTCCGCGTGTCTTATAGCTTCCGAATTTATTAATTGACTGCGGCGTTAGTCCAAGGTGTCCCATTACGGGTATCCCAATCTCAACAAGCCTTCTGACTGTGCCGGCTATGTAATTTCCGCCTTCCATCTTTATTGCGTCGCATCCCGTCAGCTTCATCACCTTTCCGCAGTTTCGGATTGCATCGTCTTCTCCGACCTGATAGCTCATGAACGTCATGTCGGCAACTACCATCGCTCTTTCAACGCCTTTGCGCACAATTGAGGTGTGGTATATCATTTCTTCAAGCGTAACAGGAAGAGTTGTTTCGTTGCCCTGAATAACGTTGCTGAGTGAGTCCCCGACGAGCACCAGCTCTATTTTTGCAGCGTCAAGAAACTTTGCTGTCAGAAAGTCATAACCGGTAAGCATGGTAATCTTTTCGTTGTGGTCTTTCATTAGCTGAAGCACCTTTGTCGTAATGTGAAGCGCTTCTTTCGAGATTAGTTTTTTAACCGGCATTTTCTCCCCCTTTTCTTAATAATAAATCTGAATAAGATACTTTTATAAATTGTTTTTCATCGAGTAAGAAATATTCAATAAGTTTCTTCATTTCTTTCTTTGCTTTTGCAAGCGAGCTGAAGATTACTTCAAACTCCAGAAATTTTCCGAGTCCTTTTACAGAGTCAATGTGTATTCTTACATTATCCGTGATAAAGATTTCTCTGGATTTCTTAACCGTAATAAGCTTGCCGTACAGCGAACTTAAAATGCTGTCCATTGCTGCAGGCGTGTCTGTTTCGGCAATCGTGTATTCCGAAACCCTTTTCAAATCTTTGTTTCCCCTGTAATAATGTATAAGGTTTCCCTTTTTACCGTCTATTATTCTGAGCTTAAGCCGTCCCTTATTAACCTTGTAATAAATGTCTTCTTGTTTTTGTATAAAGGTTTCAGGTTTCTTCCCTTTGCAGAATTCCTTTGCGAGCTTTCTTGCTGTAACGGAATTCTTTATCCTGACTTTTATTTCAAGGTTTTTACTCACTTTCCTGGCTCACTTTTCTTTGTCTGTAAGTATCCCGCGTGTGCTTCTTGAAATAAAATCCAGTATTATAACTGTTTCGTTTGTCCCGGCAATGCTTGCTGTTATTTGTTTAACCGCATCGGAAATATTTAGTCCTGATTTATAAAGCAGTTTATAAAACTCTTTTATGGAATCAATTTGCTCCTGTGTAAATCCCCTTCTCTTTAAGCCTATGATATTCACCCCTTCATATTTCATGGGATTGCTGCCCGCTATGATGTAAGGCGGTATATCCTTTACTGCTTTCGTAAATCCCGCCAGCAATGTATGCGCCCCTATTTTAACAAACTGATGCACAGCAACGAGTCCGCCTACGATTGCCCAGTCTCCGATTTCTACGTGCCCGCCAAGGTTTCCGCTGTTTGCTATAATAACATTATCACCGATGGTGCAGTCATGCGCTACGTGTGAGTAAGCCATAAGCAGACAGTTTTTTCCGACTATTGTCTTGCCGTATGCTTCCGTCCCCCTGTTCAAAGTTGCATATTCCCTGACGACTGTGCTTTCTCCTATCTCAAGCGTTGTTACCTCTCCTTTGAACTTTAAATCCTGCGGGATGGAAGAAACAACTGCCCCGTGATGCAGAGTAACGTTGTCAGAAATTCTTGCGCCGTCGTCTATTAATACATTAGAACCTATCTTAACGTTATTCCCGATTACAACGTCATCCTTTATAACGGTGAAGTCGCCGATAGTAACGTTAGTGCCGATTTTTGCTTTATTGCTTACTGAGTTCAGCGCCATAGCCTATAAAATTTTTTCTATTAAGAAGTCTTCCTGGCTCGCATTTGATTTTGTTATCATCTCTGCTATTAAACCAAGCGAAAAGAACTGCACGCCGACTATCGCCAGCAGCACGCCCGCAATGAAGAGTGGTCTGTTGCTGATATATGCCCCTTCCAGAAATTTCATAAGAGTAAGGTATGCAATTATAACAAAACCCGCTGAGCCCGAAAGCATTCCAAGCATTCCAAAAAGGTGAAGAGGTTTCTTTATGTATTTATTCGTGAACATAACTGTCAGCACGTCAAGGAACCCGTTTATAAACCTGCTCGCACCAAACTTTGTCTTTCCGAATTTTCTCGGATGATGCTTTACAATCTTTTCCGTTACCTTAAACCCCGATAAATGCGCCAGTGCAGGAAGGTATCTGTGCATTTCCCCGTAAACCTTCAGCGATTTAACTACATCTTTTCTGTATGCTTTCAAGCCGCAGTTGAAATCGTGAAGCCTTACTCCGGAAACTTTTGACGTTACAAAGTTGAAAATCTTTGATGTGTTGCGCTTTATGAAGGGATCGTATCTTACTTTCTTCCATCCCGAAACAAGGTCATAACCGGACAGCAATACTTTTATCAGGTCGGGTATTTCTCTGGGGTCGTCCTGCAAATCAGCATCCATGGTAATAACAAAGCTGCCTTTTGCTGCTTTAAAACCTGCCGAAAGCGCTGCAGACTTCCCGTAATTCTTTCTGAACTTGATGCATTTAAACCTTTTGTTTGCAGCGTTAAGCTCGCGTATTTTCTCAAATGATTTGTCCGTACTTCCATCGTCAACAAATATTACCTCGTAGTTGCAGTTCATTGAGCCAAGCACGTTTTCAAGCAAACCTGCAAGCTCTTTAAGTGATTCTTCTTCGTTTAATAACGGAACGACAATTGAAACAGATTGATTGTTAAGATTTAATATCCTGCTGTCTTCAATCGTGCTGTTTTGTGTTGGAACACTATCTTTTTTATAGCTTTTCTGCCTGTTGTGGTATCTTTTCCTGTAAGGTTTTTGTCTATCCCGGTTAAAACCCGGCTTGCTGCTCTGTCCGCCTTTGTCGTTTTTATCTTTTCCGCTGCTATCCTGCATAAGTTTATGTTTTACTTTAACCTTAAATATACAGAATTAAAAAAATGTTTGATATTCAAAAAGTTCTTCCGTTTTCTGCCCCCTTTTTTGTGAGCATTATCGTTTGTCTTAGTTCCGTAATAAATATTTGGATTTTAATAATCGTAAAATATAAGTAAATAATCATACCAAACAGTAAAAGTATATTTTATTTAACTTCAAAATATATATATAATCTTATGATAGTTTTGTTTTACCTTAAAAGTTTAAAAGTAATTATAATATCAGCGATTATTTTCTTGCTGTTTCCTGCAAGTTCATATTCCCAGTGGTTTTCACAGCCATTACCGGTGAACGGGCAGGTTAATGATCTGAAGTTTTTTGATGGTAATACGGGATTGATAGCAATGTGGCAGCCAAATATAATATTACGAACAACAAATGGTGGTTATAACTGGAATACTGTTTATTCGACAGGAAGACCTGCATTTGAATTATGTATGATTGATAGCTTGGCTGTTTATGTTAATTCATCAACTACAAGCGAATACGGAATGCTTCTACGTTCTTACAATCGTGGTGCAACCTGGGACAGTCTTCCTATAGCTAATTCCTGGACTGTAAATGGTATCTCATTTGTAAATAAAGACACCGGCTGGGTAGGCGGCACAGCGGGCGGATTACCTTTTCTATGGCGCACAACAAATGCAGGAGTAACATGGACAGTTCAGTCAGACGATACAGGATTCGGAAAAGTGTTCTTCCTGAAGCAAAAAGTATATGGCGAGTATGTGGGGTGGTCGCAAAATTATGGTACACTTTGGAAAACAACAAATAGCGGCATTAACTGGATACAAAATACATCCGTTGGAGAATTACCAGATGCAATAGCTATGTTTTTCTCAGATCAATTTACAGGTTATATATCTAATAATACGAAATTAACAAAAACT
>Ga0172380_10005367_pt1 | contig 15585 bp, 17 predicted proteins | sample Leawe162metaG_FD_119747 | JGI IMG/M metagenome (GOLD analysis project Ga0172380, IMG submission 119747) | Leachate microbial communities from a municipal landfill in Southern Ontario, Canada - Leachate well 162 metaG | ecosystem: Engineered > Solid waste > Landfill > Unclassified | place...
CTTTCGCTTGTTTTGTATCCATGTAGACATGTCTACAATTTATCATAATCCCCCACCTTTTACAACTTTACTGTGTATAGTGTAAAAATGTAAAATACACTGAATCAGTGCGACAACGCGAGATATCTCGTTTACAAAAACAAATCAACCTAAATATTTCAAGCAATAACCTTGTCTATATCCCCCAAACATTATTTGAAACCCAACGAGCAATCGAATGTGGTATTGAGATGTATAGATGTCTTTTAAATCCACTTTCCTTGCTTTTTTCATAGTTTTATGACTATAATATAGGTGATCGAAAGATCGCTAATTCTTGAGCTTGGGGGCCCTTTCATCGGGGTCCCTTTTGCGTTCCAGTTCTTTCCCCCAACATATAAAATCGCGAATTTTCTGAATATCAAAAATCATCAAACCTTTACTAGTTAATGTAGAAAGTTCTTTTGATACTCTTCGAGCAGTAGCAAACAAAATGACTTTTTTACCTACACCCATTAATTTTTCTATTGAATCTTTAAAATCACTATCGCCGCTCCATAGTACAAAAATTGTTGCATTGTTTCGTTCACAATCTAGCAACATATCTACTCCAATTTCTACATCAAAATTACACTTCATATCCTCAATAAAATATTCACCCTTCTTGTTCATATTTTTAAATTTTTCATTCAAATTCTCAATGGTAGAGATATCATACTTTTTAAGTAATGCTCTTTTTATAAACTGAGCGAGAAGTACTGTTGAATCAGGGAGAACGCTGGATACATCAATAGATAAATTCATTATTTTTACCGGTTTTGTTCTCAAAAGATACTTAGCATTTTCCGCAACTTGTTTTTCTTTTTCTGATCTCTCATCCCCAGCTAAATACCCGTTATAAAAATTAATTGCTTCAATAGTATCAAAAGAATCTAAAAACTGTTTCAAACGCTTTAAATCAATATGCCAACCGAGTTTTGAACTCCAAGGACGAACATTGGCATAATCTATATACATACGAGTTTTATCAGCAAAAATACTCTCAAGTTGTTTAATAACTTCTTTCTTATTTTTTGCGATTTCTTTAATTCTTTCTGTTTTTGGTATAAACATAAGACTAACTCACCTTTTGATAACGATAGTGGTATTTAATACGATCATCCAAAAATTGACCTTTAGATGTAGCAATCATAAATTGTTGGTGCAAATATTCTGGAACATTAAAATACTGATATACATCGCCAGTGTTAAATTCCACCTCCAATGTACCGGAGATTTTATCATGGCCAATAGATGTGATATTCGTTGATGTTACAGGAATTCTTTGCATAATTATATTTACATATTGACACTTATATAAAAATAAGTAAACCCATATTTTAGGTAGACATCCTCACCCTGCCAGAAAAAAGGTGACTGACCCTTTATATGGTGTATTCAAATAGCCAACTAAATATTCTTCAAAATATATTCAACACTTTCGTCGGGGGTGCCGAACGGGATAGTGATCACAGAATATCCGAAGTCTTCGTATGCTTTTTGATTTCATCATGAATCTTTTCCTGCACATCCAAGCTCTCTTTCCTCTCCGAATCATTCTCGTAAAACGGCAATCGATCAAGGAGAAAAACTTTTGAGTATCTACCGCGTCCGAATTTTTCAATCGTCTCGTTTGACGGTAGTCCGCCAATTCGCAAATACGCCAGTCCGTCTACAACTTCCTCTATCCACAAAGAACGCCTCTGTGGTGACGGATTCCTCCTTTTCAATCTGTCGTTTTGCAACTCTTCCCTGGTAAGTCTTGAGGTCCACCCACGGCAATACATCCGTCCCCTTCTCCGTTTCTTCTTTGATTACCTCTCTTGCGCATTCGTGGACCACGAAAAACCCTCTTTTCTCAAGTCCCTCAATTACAGTCGTCTTTCCAACCCCCGGTCCTCCAGTTATCACATATATCTTTTGCATTTGGATAGTCTTTTTTATGATTATTTATCAAGTCGACAATCTTTTTTGCCACGTCCTCCGGACTGATATGAGTTGTGTCTATAATCTGACAATTATGTTTTTTTGATATTTCTCTCAAAGCTAGCAAAAAATTACTGTTATCCTTTATAAATTTATCCACTGAACCTACTACCCGCTTTAAATTATTTTCTACTTTCTTATCTTTGTTTCTATCCCTAAATCTCTGCTCAATCACTTCTACCTCACCATCAAGTAAAATAACTACGATATCTAAATTGGGAAAATCTTTTTTTATTACTTCAATTTCTTCTGGATTGGCAATTCCACAAACAATGATTGTTATATCATCTGCCAATTTACAATCCCCAAATCTAATCCATTCTTTTGTACGATCAATACGCCATTTGTAATCCGCTCCCGCAGGAACACCACCCTCGTCGAAATCGTGGATTTCGTAACCTAAAGGAAGCAACGATTTTAAATATGGAATGACAGATGTCTTTCCAACACCGGATACACCAGATACAAACCAAATTTTTTTATTATCTAACATATCTTGTAATTTTATCATAAATCAACCTAAATATTTCGAGCAATAACCCAAGCCATACCCCTAATCATTATTTGAAACCACGTGAACTGTCGAATGCGGTGTTGTGATGTATGGGGTGGTTTTTAAAAAAGTGACTGGCTCCTATGTTCATCTAAACTCATTTAATACAAAATCCATAACTTGTTGGTGCTTATCATAGCCATCAAATTGGTTATCTATGGGATCAATCATGACCTTATCTCCATATTCGTCTTCTCCTTCGAGAGTTACTGATACAATAAGATTATTATATATCTTAATATGTTCATTTTTATAAACCTTCAATAATTCACCCGAAACAATACCTCTATACTTATACATTTTATCCCATTCTTTGTTTATATTTTCTTTTCCATAAAAATCTTGAATACAAGCTTCCATATCAACCTCAGGGTAATTCATAGAAATATGAAGAAAGCGGTTATATATACTAGCAAAGGTGAAGGATAAAATATCTATATTCAAACCAGATATAGTTTTATTTTCCTTTATTAAGCCATACTCTTTCAAAGCCCAGTTATATGCCTCGTTTTGAAAGGCGTCTAATTTACTAAATGGATATTGATTTAGATTTTTCATATTATTTCAAAACTTACTAATAAAAAAGGTGACTGACCCCCTTATCCCCAACCCCCGGCCCTCCAGTTATCACATATATCTTTTGCATTTTTATTTTGTCTTGTATAGCACAAAGAACGGAATTTCATCTATTCCTATATAATTAAACATTTTGTAATTTGCTCTACGCGCCGTTTCGGAGAGTTGATGCATCTTTAAGTTTATCTTTGGTATATATGGATAAAAACGAATTTCTTGATGGACAACATCTTTTTCCTTCCATTTAAAATTCGTGATAAGAGGAGGAACCATATAACCCGATTTCATTACCTTTGAAATAATATCCCATCCCGCACCAAAAATGATAGGTTTTGGTTTTGTATTATTAGTTTTAACTTGTGCGCGAAATAAACACCCTTCGTACTGAACGTCATAAAGCGGATAGTTTTTTGGCAAAGTCATGAGCCTCTTTCCGCAATTCGGACACGGCACGAGATTTACCACTTCTAACTCTCCTACATCTCCCGCTTCTTTATTTTTTGACATGTTACAATTCTAATAATTTAAGTTATAAACGTATACCCCTAGGCCGGTAAATATTCTCTATAAACTCGCACGGTTTCAAAATAAATAGATTCAATCAATCTTTTTGTCTGCATCTCCTCAACAATTCCTTTCTGAAGCAAGAGAAGTCTTACATTCTGACGAATACGAGCTTTTATTGTTTCGTTGTTTGTCCAGTCAATCGCCAAGTCACGCCTAATACGCTTCGTGAGCTCTTTCACAAATTCTTTAATATCAATTCCGGCATTTTTTAGATCGGGATTTTTTTCAAGCGTGTCATAAAACACAATTTCTTCTTCAGAGAGTCCTGTGTCTTTACTCTCTTGATCTAGTTTTTTAATTTCATCTGCAATTTCAAGAAGTTGTTTTATTATTTCCGCCGAGCTGATTACATTGTTTTCGTATTTTTCAATAAGTCCTTCCAACAATGTGAGCATTGTTTCGTAGCGAGCAGTATTAACGCGCATACGGGCTCGAATTTCCTGATCAAGAAGTTTTCGAACCGAATCAACAGCAAAATTGTGATACTGGGATTTCTTTATTTCAGCAACAAACTTCTCGTCGAAAATTGAGATGCTTTTCTTTTCTTGACCTTCCACGTTAAACAAATCAACAATACCTTCAGCCTGAATAGAATCTTGCATCAAACTGCGAATGGCGCTCTCCGTTTCTTCGGGGAAGATCGCACGTGGTAATACACTCTGCTTTCGTATCGCCTCACGAATTGATTGAAAGAATTGCAAATCATTCACAATCTTCATGGCTTCCTCACCCGGCATAACAAGGGCATGTAGTTTCGAAAGCTTTGAAACCATTCCCATATATTTCATTTTTCGCTCATCAGACAAATACCCGTTATTAGTTATCACCTCGTTTATTCCTGCCTGCATAATTCTGACTAGCTCAATTCCTTTCTTCTGTTTCCAGGAACCATAATCAACTTGGCCAAAAAATTCGCCAACCTGTTGGTGTATGGTATACATTTGCGTAACGACTTCGTCTATAGGAACTAAGGCGTCATTTTGAATATCAGAATCATACCAAGCAAGCGCTTTCTTTAGATTTTCAGCGATACCAATATAGTCAACAATCAAACCACCCGGCTTATCTTTATACACTCTATTCACACGAGCTATCGCTTGCATGAGCCCATGATTTTTCAGCGGCTTATCAAGATACATAGTATGCAAACATGGCACATCAAAACCAGTGAGCCACATATCACACACGATAGCGATTTTTAGAGAATCGTTTACTTTTTTAAATCTTTTTTCTAATTTCTTTACATCTTGCTCTTTCTGTATGACAGATGAATATTCATCACTATTTGAGATAACCACAGCACACTCTGGAGCGCCATCGATTTTTTTAATCGCTTCGTACATCAAAACCGCAATCCGACGACTCATCGTCACAATCATTGCTTTTCCCTCAATCGGTCTATTGTTAAAGTGATTTACAACATCTTCTGCAATTTTATTTATGCGACTTGGCGCTCCAACAACTTCTTCAAGCACTGCCCATTCTTTACGCATTCTCGCGTTATCATCAGACACAACTTCGCCCAATACTGCGTCAAATTTAGAATCAATAAATTTATCAGCAAGATGAAGTGGCACAAGCCGTCCTTCGTAGTAAATTGGTACGGTTGATTTATCTTTTACAGATTGGCTGATTTTGTAAGAACTAACCACATTACCGAAAACCCTAACTGTGTCCTTATCATTTTTTGAGATAGGCGTTCCAGTTACTCCCAAAAAGCTTGCATTAGGCAGTGCGAGGCGCACATTACCCGCCAAATTGCTGTATTGTGTACGATGAGCCTCATCTGCGAGAACAATAATATTATCTCGCTCGGTTAAAGCATTTTGCGCATCTGGATCTTCTTGGAATTTTTGAATAGTAGTAAAGATAAGCTCACTACCCAAATGCGACAATCGAGTGCGTAAATCTTTTATACTCGACGCTTTTTTTGCGAGTGTTCCGTATCCAGTGCGACTGAAAGTTTTAAATAACTGATCGTCCAAATCTTCGCGGTCTGTCAGAAATACATACGCAGGACTTTTCAATTCTGGAATATTTTTTGTTTTATTCACATAGAAAACCATCGAGAGAGATTTACCTGAACCTTGCGTGTGCCAAAATACTCCGATTTTTCTATCTTGCTCCCCCAAAACTGCGCGAATGGTACTTAAAATGGTTTTATTCACTCCATAATACTGATGGTACAAGCACATCTTCTTTGCATAAGTAACCGCTTCGCCGTCGCTATCTGCTTCAAAAATTGTGAAGTGTTGTAGTACATCCAAAAAACGCTCTTTATTGAAAAGTCCTTTTGCCAATACTTCCAATTCTTCCGCCTCTTTAGGAAAATCATTTTCAACTTTGATACCCTTCCATGTTCCAAATCGCTCCCATGAACTAGAAATTGTGCCGTGCCGAGCATTAAACAAGTCAGAGAGCCCAACAACTTGGTTGTATAAAAATAGTTTTGGAATTTCTTTTTTGTAATATTCAATATCTCGATATGCTTCACCGATTGTGGCTTCTGTGCGGACACCACTTTTTAATTCAAATACCCCAAGAGGTAATCCATTCACAAAGATAACAGCATCTAATCGGCAAACATTGTCTATACCTTGAATTGTAAATTGATTTACGATCAAAAATTCATTTGATAATGGCTCGGTAAAATCTATAAGATTAACCAAATCAGTTTTCTCATCTCCATTTTCTCTCCATGAAATCTTTTTGCCATTCGTAATCCATGAATACACTTCCCTGTTCCCAAGAATAAGATCATTGTGAGAATAATCTGCAATTTCTTTCACTATTATTTCTGCTTGCTCAACAGGTAATATTGGATTGATTCTTCGAATTGCTCCAAGAAGCCTGTCTTTTAGCACAACATCTTGAAATCGCGCTCGCTCCGCTCGCGCGCCCTGCCCCGGATTTATATCCGGTCCATAGACATGCTCATATCCTTCGCCTTTAAGCCAGTCGATGAGTGATTGCTCTGTTAAGTTGTTTTCGTTTATTGGATTCATAGTTTAAACCTTGTGATTCAATACAGTTGTTATTACTTCTTTCATTGGTGTACTTACTTCTATTTGGTCCTTTGTAAGATATCCTGTCGAATCTGTTTGAAATAACGCTGTGCTGCCTTCTTTCAAAAGAGCCGCTTTTAAATCAGCATCTTGATTTGCCTGCTCAAGGAATCCCTCAAGTGTCGCTGCCACATTAGCACGATGTTTATTCCCTGTAGAAATATGTTTAGTAATGTTGTAGTTTCTCAACACTATCCTCAAGAAAAAGAAAAGACTTGCGATTAGTGTCGCGCTGAATACCGCATATTCTATTCTTCCAGTCTGGTCTATCCATTTTACATATCCAATATAACCAGAGAGCAGAACTATAATGACTGCAACCATCGAGCATGACAGCCAGAACACCCATTTTTGCCATCTACTTGACTCATCGTTTGCATCTTTAGCTTGCTCTTCAAATTTAACTGAAAGGTATTTTGAAGAAACAATACCTTTCCCTTGTTCCACCGATAACTTATCTTTCTCGAGTTTCTTCTTTTCCTCCTTGACCTCAGACACCAAAGTCTGCAACTCTTTCGCCAGTTTTCTATATTCTGCCTCATTACTCTTGGTAGACAACCTGGCTTTATCACGAAGATAAAGGAGGTGTTGGCGAGTTTGTTGGGCAAATGAATTTTGGTAATAACTTTGAACAGTTTGTACTATATTATTTCTCGTTTGGGTACTATTTGGCTGTGCGATTGAAAAACCTTGTATCTGAGATATATAACCAAGAACTTGCTTTCGAGCCTGTTCAATCTGGTTTATTTCCTGTTGCGTCAATGATGCCCGAAAATCATAATCTTCGAGTTCAACTATTTCAGCGATCATTTGTTTAATCGGAGCAACAATGTCAGAAAAATTAAGCTCGCCAAATTTGCTGTCAAGACAAATTTTTTCTATATCTACACCCCTTACTGAATCTGCATATTTTGATTCCATAAATTTAAATTAATTTTGCTAATAATTGGTCTCTCGACTGTTTTAAATTCAAATTCTCAAAGAGAGCCCCTCTAATAAGTTTAAACATTGGTAATACGTTTTTTGTAAAGTTCGAAATAGTATCGCTATTAGGTGATAATATTTTGTAATTTTCCACCATTTGTTTATTGATATGCTGTTGGGCTCCTCCTGAAGCGCCTAAAATTAAATCCATAATATTACTCTTAATATACAAAAACATATATTCATTTAATTTATTTTCTTCGTCGTAAATACCAACAACTGACTGGTTTGCGGAGGATTCAATTTCGAGACGGCTTACTTGTCCAAGGGTCGCCCCCGTAATAGCAAGTACTGTGGTTCCAACGTTCATTAATCTCGCATTTGATTTTCTTAAACCCTCATCAGTAATATGTTCAGTTGCTTCGACTATTCTTAATTTATTTACCTCCCCTGAATTTATCCAAGGAATTTCTCCACTCCAATACTCACTTTTATCTCGTAATGGAGTTCCCCCCAATGTAACATTGAACAATTCTGAAACTTTTTTAACCTCCCACCCTTCCGGAACTTTTCCCATTTCACTTTCAACCATTTTCGCTTTTTCATATTCGGGAAAGCGAAAATTTATGAACCATTCATCAAAAATAGTTTGTGCGGTTAGTTCAAGATTTTTAATTATCTTATTGTTGTTTTCAATTTTTGAATCATAAGCACTTAAAATCTCCTCAATTTTCTTTTGGGTTGGAAGGTCAGGAATATTTACTTCGTAATCTGCAATTGCTTCAAATGTTATTTGTGGGAACGTTCCCGATCTTGATTCTGCGATATTTTGAAATTCCCTTAAGTTTTGATCCGCAGTAAGCACAATATATGCAAATCTTGGATCAATATTTTCTTTAACTTTAAGGACAATTAGTTTTGTTGAGACAACATAATCTTTAGAATCAAAATCAACTAAAGCATAATGTCTATTTTTGGGTCTTATTTCGCTAAAAACTATATCACCATGTTCAATGATCTTTTTTGCTTGCCCTGGTAATTTTTCTGTATTTGAATAGTTCTTGTGAAGAAACTTTCCTTCATACACATCACCAGTATTTATAAAAACTACTTTACCTATATTTGAAAAGTCATAGGTACTACTTACAGGGAAAACTAGATCTTTAATTGATCCAATTCTGCTTTCTTTATTTATTTGTTCCAGTAATTTACTCATTTTTTGACTTGTGGATAACTATTGACTTTAATTCTCTTTTTGCTAGTATGTATATACGAGGAGCCGGGGAGCGAGCGAAAGCAGCGAGCCGGCTTTTCTCTTTTATGGCAGAACCAAAAAGGGCTCTACTTCTTTAAACAACTTGGCTTTCGTAGATCCTGCACCAATTGGCACACTAAAAAGCTTTTTACTTAAAAGACCCAGTATCATTTTCTCATAATCATCTTTCGGCTTACCTTTAATGATAGTAGATTCATATTTTATTTTTGCCGCATAGGCAAAAAGGTCAGCAATTTGTTCTTCAATATCATGATTCCTTTTTGTGACAAACGAAACTGAAGTAAGTGTATCCTGAACCTTATCATGGTTTATTCCAAGATCTGAAATTCCTGCGCCAAGAAAAAAATTTAAAGAATCTAGAAGATGAATATCTTTTGACACGGAAGATGATTCAATAATTATCTCACCCCTTGAGTCACCAGTAAGAAGAATGAGTAAAAAATTTCTTATTAGAAATGCAGTTGTGTCTTTATGCACTTTAATATCATCCCAGCCGGCAGCACGAGCATTCGCCTTATCCACTATAATAAAGAACATTTTGATTCTCGAATGTAAAAGAAATTCATATAAATCTGAACTAAAGTCCTTAAATGTTTTAGAATCTTTAAAAATTGCAAAATCATTTTCTTTTCTCCCTATCTCGCGCGAGTGAAAAACAATATCAGTTCTGCCCCAATATTTAAATTTAATTTGATCAGCATGAATTTTTAAGTCTTCACAGTCTTTTTTGTTGACTGAACATCCAGACAATATATATATCTCAGAAGTAATATCTTTTGGACTTGCAGTACCAAGCTCGTCTATATAAAGACGATAATGTTCCTGAAATTGAGGTTGAAGTTTATTTGTCATATATTTAAAATCCTAAATCTTTTAAATTATTCTCAATGTCTTTTTCTAATTCCCTACCCCTTGTGAATGCTTCCCGAAGTTCTCCGGAAAGTTTCTGCATTTTTTCTTCAAAAGAAATTCCATCATCTTCAACATCAGCAAGTCCAACGTACCTTCCCGGGGTAAGAGTATATCCGTTCTTTTTTATTTCTTCTAGGTTTGCTGATTTACAAAAACCTGATACATCCTCATATTTTGGTGCTCCTTTTTCTCCACGCCACGAGCGAACAGTGCCCGCAATTTTTTCAAGGTTTTCTTTATTAAAAACAACTTGCTTGCGGGAAATTTGTTCATAAATATCTCGGGCGTCGATAAAGAGTGTTTCGCCTTTGCGGTTACGAAAACGATCGCCACCTTTATTTTTTGCCAAAAACCAGAGAGAAACAGGAAGTGAGACATTGTAAAAAAGCTTTGATGGACAAGAAACAATCACGTCCACAAGGTCAGCATCAATAAGTTTCTGACGTAGTTCCCCTTCTTTTCCTGATACTGCAAGCGCACCATTTGGCATAACGAATCCTGCTTGTCCGTTTGATGAAAGATGGTGAACAAAGTGCTGAACCCATAAGAAGTTTGCATTGCCGGAAGGTGGAACACCTAAAGTAATACGAGGGTCATTATCAGAAAGCTTTGTTGGCTCCCATTCGGCATTAAACGGAGGATTACTAATTAAAAAATCTGCTTGCAGATGCGGAAATTTATCCTGATAATATGTATTTCCGAGTTCAATTTTTCCTGACAATCCACGAATAGCGAGGTTCATTTTACAAAGACGGAGTGTTGTCTGATTACTTTCTTGTCCACTAATTGCTAGTTTTGATGGATCCATCTTGTGATTATGTAAATATTCGCCCATTGTTACAAACATTCCACCACTACCACATGCGGGATCTAACACTCTTGCATTTTCATATGGTTCAAGTATTTCCACAAGAAGTTTGACAATTGATCTTGGACTAAAAAATTCTCCGCCGCGTTTTCCTTCCGCAGAAGCGAATTGACCTAAAAAATATTCGTAGATGCGTCCAAGAATATCTTTCTCGCGGTCAAAATCGTGATCAAATGATATTTTAGAAAAAATATTTACCAATTCACCAAGAACAGTGTGGTCTAAATTTGTTTTTGTATATACACGTGGGAGGACATTTTCAAGTTGTGTTGGATTATCTTTCTCAATCAATTCCATTGCATTGTCTAAAACTTTTCCCAAATCAGGACTCATAGTCTTTGTTTGCAAATATTCCCAACGAGATTTTTCCGGAACATAGAACACACCTTCGGAAGAATAAAAATCTTTTGTTTCAAGAATTGCTTTTTGCGCTTCACCTGTCGGAACATAAAAATCCTCATTCTTTTTATCGCGAGTCATTTCTGTAAGAACTTCTCTGCGCTTATAAAATGAATCAGAAATGTATTTCAAAAATAGTAATCCCAAAACGATATTTTTATATTCCGAAACATCAATATTTCCGCGCAATTTATCTGCCGCCGCCCAAAGCTCTTTTTCAAAACCGAGATCGTGGTGATTGTTTTTTGTCAGCACCTTTTCAGTATTCTTCTTCTGTTCGTTTTGAATACGCTCCTGTATCTCAGGGGATAATGATGCTTTAGGAATCAAATACGTTGGTTTAGCAGAATCGCCAATATTTTCAGCCTTAATTTCACCTTTTTTGATCTTTTGGTGGATAGCGATGCGACTAATGCCCAGCATCTTGGCGAGCTGGGTAGGTGTTACAAATTGTGTTTTATCGATTGACATATATAAAGTATAGCATATACCCAAAATTAATGCAACTTAACATGTGTTAAGTAAGAGAAACTGCAGTGCTACACTTTTTAATCTCTATCGCATAAATGCCATATTTGGGGATGTTTTCTTTGTGTTCTGTAAATACAGTGTCGTATCGCTCGATAGCTTGTTCTATATTTAGACCGGAAGAAAGTGTATTGCGAGTGCCTTCGGCCTCGAGTAGCGATCTTACATCTGGATAATTTCTAACAGCAATTACTTCGACTTCTAGAGACTCTTTATTTTCGTTATTAATAAATGTAATTCTGTCGCCAGAATTCATTTTGTCATAAGGTGTAGTATCCCAACTTGTTGGAACTCTTGTTTCAATCTTTTTGGTTCCGGCTTTTATCGCGCGAAATGGTCTGTCGTTTAGACTGATGGTGTGGTTCATATTTTACTTTTTCGCTTTGGTAAGATTTTTATTTGCCATTTTTAGTTTAGGATATTACCACCAATACTACCCATAAACAGGTGTAGTATCAATCACTTTATAAGACATTATATATAAACAGAAAACCGCTGTTGCGAGCGGTTTTCTGTTGGTTGTTATTTCTAGTCTATATATTACAGAGTCTTAAGTTTTTTATTATATTTCTCGATTATTTCTCTTTGATCAGCGTTTGATTTTCTGACAATTTCCATAATTACTCGTTTCTTTTCTTTTGATTTTGCATCACGAAAAAACGCAGAAAAGTCGTTTTTTTCTGTCTTTTTGTTGCCTTTACTAAATAATTTGTTGAATAATGCTTTCATATTTTGTAGAATTATTCCGCTTTTTAGGAATAATCTAGATCATAATTGACATGAAGTGAATTTGAAAGACATGATTAAATATTATACACGATCCGATTCTATGTCAGACTTATAGTTCGTAATTTCTTTATTAACTCCTCCTCGATAATCTTCTGATCTTCTATTTCCTCCAACCTAATCTTTTCTTCCTTACTAAACAGCGTGTTAAATATTTGATTCGATTTCATAAAAAAATCATCTGGATCACGAAAATGATCAAAATCAGGAATATCGTGTAGGCTCATATGAATATCAATGGCCATTTCACTAAACAAATACCCGACATCAAATATTCTTCTACGTCTCGCTTTTGCTGCGGTTAGAGTTCTAAATTTAAACTCTTCTTTAAATCTTAATACAGCACATCTTTCGCATATCTGATGTGCAGCTCCTTTCTCGTCCACAAAACCTCCTCCGATATGAACAATATCGTGCCCAAAGCACCAACCGCATATTATGCCAGTTTTAATTTCGCCATCTTTTTCTTTTGGCTTTTTGTAATATTTAAGTTTTATCGTTGATAAGACTTTTTCAATAGATTTATTCATATTTTTTCCTTTTACATATTTAGTATAGAACTTACACAAACATAAATCAAAAGTTTAACGTAAGGTCTTATTTGAGAGTCGTTTTTATAATTTCACCTATATTATATTTTTATTTTATAGATGTAAACAAACTGGGGATGTTTGTATACATTCAGTCAAGCAATGTATACAAACTTGCTATAAATAGGGTGGCATCTAATGTATACTATCAGTAAGCAAGTAAATCCCCGAACGTGTGGCTCCGTATGGTTCCACTATATAGCGTTCGGGGTTTTGCTATCTAAAATTATCAGAAAAGCGAGATTTTCGCTTTATATACACTTTTTTGACTGTTTATAACTGCCTATTGATTTTAGTGGTTGTGAATGTTATACTCTTATTTGTAGGAGTAATCCTACTAGTCACGCGGTCCCGCCTAAAGCGGGATTTTCGCTCTTTATATACTCCCTTTTACCTGTATAAAACTTACCGAAATCAATATATTTATCCTTTATCTTGTGCAATTCTCCCGCGACGTTTCCACGAACACCAACTACACCGATCTGCTTTTCTTTAATCTTTAGACGCTCAAGCGGAGCGCACATATCTGAATCACCAGAGAAAAGTAAGACTGACGACATCTTCTCGACATCATCCAACATATCCATAGTCATCTCCACATCAAAATTACATTTCGGCTCTTCAATGGTTATTCCTGATTTCTGTAATTCTCCTATAAGTTCTCTAATTTTGTTTTTTACTCCATCATCAAATAAAGTTAGGGTTTTACGCTGAAAAAACATACCTTCCCTAATCGTTTTTGAAATGAATTTCATCTGTTTAGTTCGAAGAATTGCTCCTGTCTTTTTTATTCTATTATGAAAAGCCTCTGAGTTCTTTAACTCTCTTTCGTTTTTTCCATAGTACACTTTTATCTCTTTAATGTTCGGAAAGTCAAAAAGTTGTTCTACCATATCCTCTATCCTAAACTTCCAGCCTAAAACATCCTGCCAGTGAAAAATGTTGGTTAAATCAAGGTACACATAAATTGCAGTTTGGTCATTGACCCATTTTATATAATCTTCTCGAACTATAAATTTATTTAATATGTTTTTAGGTATATTCATGAATTATTATTAAAATTCTCATTGATTAGGTCTTTACCAATTCAGATATGTGACGGTGAGCTGGAGGACGGTTGCGAAGGCTACCCAGAGGAGATACGGCAGATTAGCATAGGCTACCCAGCGGAGGTGCGGATAGATTGCAAAAAGCGCCCAGATTAGAGTTCCGAGTACGAGCAGAATATCTATCCCAGCCAGAAGATTGTTTTTGAGTCCGAATTGAAGTGGAGTGAAAGCTAGATTGAAAATGATATTGAGTACAAAAGGCAATGCAACAATCCAAGGTATTTTGCCGGTGGCGACTTTGTAAAACACAGTGCCGTAAGTGACGATAATGATTGCATATAGCACAGTCCATACTGGACCGAAGACCCAAGACGGTGGCGCCCATATTGGTTTGATAAGAGTTGAGTACCAGTTGTAGTTGTTCATAGGGAAATTATAACATAAAACGAACGGCCCCGACGGCGAAGCCGTCGGGGCGAGAGAGGATCTTCAACCCTCCATGGGTGTATAGATCCGCATCTTCTGGTTAGGGTCAACGTAAAGTTCGATGTAGTTCACCACCGGGTCGTTCTCGACGCGCATCTTCACAATGATGCCGAGAGCGACTCCGTTCTCCATCCACTTGGTGTATCCTTCAAAGTAACCATCGTAGATGGCTTTTTCCACCCCACGCAAAGCGATGATGGCGGACTGGAATTTGATTCCGCCAACCTCTTCGTTTCGGTACCCCTGTGTGAAAGAAAGTATCCCGAATTCAGTGATCTCGTGAGGGACAGACAGAAGGAACTGGTTATGTCCCAATCCAGTACGGCTGTAGGCCATGGCCTTCTTTACATGATACGACATGGTAAGCAAGTCTCCTGCTTTGGTTTTGTGTTTCTTTTATAAGAATACTTTTTTTAGGCTAAATTACAATATAGAAAACTAAAGGAAAAGTCTTACGATACGGAGTTCTTCGTATGTGTATTTGCCGGCGAGTTTTTCATAAACAGGAGAAAGTTTTGTGTCTTTTGTTTCTTTGAATGCTTTTGCAATTTTTTTCAAATCAGAAGCTTTTGGTTTGAATCTTTCTATGTCGATTTTTTCTCCTTTCTCCAAAAGTTTTTCTATATGAGAAACAATTGTTCCTAAAGTCATTCCCCTATCTTCAGCAATTTCTTCGAGAGACATTTTGGAATCAAGCAAAACTTTTGTTTTAGCATATGTAGAAATTTTTTCTGGAGCAGGATCATTCTTTTTCTTTTTGTTTTTTTCAATCTCGATTTGATCCAAAGTTCCACCAGAACACAAAATGAAATTGCGGTGCATTTCTGTCATTTCACTTTCACTAAATCTTGCAATCACTTTTTCCCATTTCGAAGATTCGCTTTTTAGAAATACGTCCAATTTTAGAACTTCTGGATGAACCATAAATGCCATATTGTTCATTCCGCGAAGCATAAGCCCGCTCATTGTTCGAAGTCTAGATAATGCAACATATCCCTGCCC
>Ga0172380_10005368_pt1 | contig 15584 bp, 14 predicted proteins | sample Leawe162metaG_FD_119747 | JGI IMG/M metagenome (GOLD analysis project Ga0172380, IMG submission 119747) | Leachate microbial communities from a municipal landfill in Southern Ontario, Canada - Leachate well 162 metaG | ecosystem: Engineered > Solid waste > Landfill > Unclassified | place...
ATGGCCGTGTATTCCACCGCCTCGATGACCGACGTGCAGTCCAACCACTGCACCAACCTCCGTTTGCACGCTATCATCGACGCAAAACTCGTCCCCAAGGAAACCTTTAACGTCCAAAACCTCAGAGGCGATTGACCTCAATTTGGCTTGCTCGCCAGGCCTTGCGCTGACCCCCTGATCCTCTTGCATCATCAGGACCAGGGGATTCATCTCTCCCCAGGTATACTTTGGCTCAGCATCGATGCCCGTGTCTGAGCCATGACGTTCCGTGGTCCCTTCCAGCGTTTATCATAGCCGTCCAGTTTCCGTGAGACCGGACGGCGCGCCTGTCATTTCCGCGCAGATCTTGTGAAACAGCAGCACTATCCCCTGGAGATCGCATGAAAGCGCTGGTATGCAGTAACTTCGGACCACTCGAGCAGCTCAGCGTGCAAGAGATTGCGGAACCAAAGCCAAAAGCAAAGCAGGTACTGATCGATGTCGAGGCGGCTGCGCTAAATTTCCCCGACGCGCTGATGGTTCAGGGCATCTATCAATTCAAGCCTCCGCTGCCGTTCACTCCGGGAGCTGAATTTTCCGGTGTCGTCAGCGCGGTGGGTTCCGAGGTCACCAACTACAAGATTGGTGACCGGGTCATCGCCTATGGCTTGGGTGGTTTTGCTGAAAAGGCCGTTGCCGATGCCGAGCGCATCATGACTTTGCCCACGGGGATGGATTTCGACACCGGTGCCGCCTTCGTTCTGACCTACGCCACATCGCTGCATGCCTTGCGTGATTGCGGCCGACTTCAGCTAGGCGAATCCCTGCTGGTGCTTGGTGCCGCAGGAGGCGTCGGTGTGTCCGCGATAGAAATTGGCAAGGCCATGGGCGCCCGCGTGATGGCGGCTGCTTCAAGCGATTCAAAATTAGCGCTTTGCAGGAAACTCGGCGCGGATGAAACGATCAATTACGAAACGGAAAATTTGCGTGATCGCATCAATCAACTGACCGAATCAAGAGGCGTTGATGTGGTTTATGATCCGGTTGGCGGTCAATACACTGAACTTGCTTTACGCGCCACAGCTTGGGGTGGCCGATTGTTGGTGATCGGCTTTGCCAGCGGTGAAATCCCGAAAATTCCGATCAATCTCGCCCTACTCAAGGAGCGGTCGATTGTCGGCGTGTATTGGGGAGACTCGGTCAAGCATAATCCCCAAGGGCATTTGAATAACATGCAGCAACTCTTGGAATGGTTCGCAAGCGGAAAAATCAAGCCGGTTATCAGCGACAGGGTGCCGCTGAACGGTGCTGCAGGAGCCATGATGCGCATGGCCAACCGCCAGATTTTGGGAAAAGTTGTCGTGCTGCCAGAGGCCTGAGCCGGCCATTCACCCTTACGATTATGCCGATTGACTGAAAAGGATGCCTTCGTCCCTCGTGCGCAGATTTTGCTGCTTGAGGTAAATCCATCAAGCCGATATAATCCGCTCTGTATTTGCGCCCGTAGCTCAGATGGATAGAGTACTTGGCTACGAACCAAGGGGTCGGGCGTTCGAATCGCTCCGGGCGCGCCAATACATCAGGGGGTTAGCGAAAGCTAGCCCCTTATCATTTATGCCTCACCAAATCAAACCGGCGAGGATATTCAAGGAAAACGCCAAGTGCCAGAGTTCGAGAACTACCGCCGCGAAGCTGAGGAAATTGAGCGCGAAATCATGCGCAAGGGCATCGTGCTTGGTATTGATTGGAAGAACGAAGTTCAGGTTCGCGCTTTGGCCCGAGAGGCGCTTGACTTTGACGCTCTGACTGGCATGCATCAAAGGCACCCTGGCGATTTCGCGGCTTTGGCAAAATTCGAACTATTCGGTTTAGCTCAGCTGATGCTGACCATCATGCGTCAGAGTGCGGAGGAAGGCATGCTCACCCACGGCGGGCCAGCATGGAAAGCATTGGCTCGTGCACTGTGGCAAGAGTCCGGAAGTCAAACGGTATAAGCGCGCCGCATGCTTGTTTTACAGTTGCTCAGCAACAAGCTGACGTAGCGACCTCTCGAAAACCTCTACAGGCTGTCCCCCTGAGATTAAAAACTTTTCGTTGATGATGACAGCGGGTACGGAGTGGATGCCGGCCTTCGTGTAAGAGTGCTCCTGTTCTCTAACCGCCGCAGCGTATTCATTGCTGCCCAGAATTTTCTGGGCTCGCGCAACGTTCAGACCAACTTCACCGACCAGGCGGAGCAGCACATCATGAGATTCTGGGCTTTCCCCCTCGGTGAAATAGGCATGAAGCATGGCTTTCTTTAGAGCGGGCTGCAGATCAGCGGGTTGCGACTCAGGCAAACCGGCCCAGTGCAGCAGACGATGGGCATCGAAAGTATTGTAGATGCGATCGCGTCCTTCCTTGCGAAATATGAAGCCCAGTTCGGCGCCACGCAGACGGATGGTTTCGCGGATTTCAGCCTGTTGCTCTGGGGTTGAACCATATTTTTGAGTCAGGTGCTCGGTGATATCCTGGCCGCCCTGTGGCATGCCAGGATTCAATTCAAAAGGCTGAAAATGGATCTCGGCTTTAATTTCGCTTCCCAGATGCTTCAGAGCTGCCTCCAGTGCGTAAAGACCGATGGCACACCATGGGCAGGAGATATCGGAAACGAAGTCGATTTTTACGTATGCCGTCATTTTAAATTCCACTCTCAAAAGTAATCGCGATGTCAAACAACCGGAATCACTTGAACCTGTCCTTGCTGCCAGATATCGAATGTTTCGATTACTGCGATTCCATTTGGCGAATTTCGCCATTGCGTTGGTACAGGGTTTTCCCGATTTGCAAAGGCGGCTCGCTCAAGTCCTGTGGCAACTTTGGGCTGGTTTGATTGAACTGCTTTGGCTTGGGCTGGACTGTTTGCGGTGTCTCTTGCTTGGATGATTCAATATTTCTTGACAGTTTGAGCGAACTTGACCGGGACTTTGAAGCGGATTTCTTTCCTGCACCGGTTTTTGTCGCGGTCCTACTGGTATGGATCGCAGTTTTCTTGAGCTTCGTGGCTTTGGCAACCCGCTGAGGGCCTTTCTTCACTGCAGCCTTGTGACGATTAGTCTGCACGGCCAACTTTTCCGTAGCGTGAACCATGGGCAGCGTCGCCAGCGTGATACAAACCGCGGCCATAACATTTAAGACGGATCGACTGACTAGTGCCCGCATTTGGTTCTGGGGTACTGGATTGGATATGGACATCAGCATGGGGGAATACCCTTCTATTGCGCAGTCTTGATGATCTTCCCGATACTCCTCTGATGAGCGAATGAAAAGATGCCATTTTCAGCATTTCCTTTTAGTTATCAAGCGCTGCGCAGGTACCACCAATGCCCCGAATCGGTTCCAAAACGGGCAGGAACTAAAGGGCGGGGCATGATAAAATCACAGCGATTTACTAGGTGCCCATGCCGGCTGTGCCGCGGAACTCCCCAAGATGACGAACCAGTTTGCCAAAGAAACTCTCCCTATCAGCTTAGAAGAGGAGATGCGCCACTCCTATCTCGATTACGCCATGAGCGTTATCGTAGGACGCGCCTTGCCGGATGTGCGCGATGGGCTCAAGCCTGTGCATCGTCGCGTGCTTTACGCGATGCACGAACTCAGCAATGACTGGAACAAGGCCTACAAGAAATCGGCACGCATCGTCGGCGACGTCATCGGTAAATACCATCCGCATGGCGATACGGCGGTGTATGACACGATAGTGCGTATGGCGCAGGATTTTTCGCTGCGCTACATGCTGGTCGATGGACAGGGCAATTTCGGTTCAGTTGACGGCGACAACGCGGCGGCAATGCGCTATACCGAGATACGCATGGCGCGTATCGGCCATGAACTGCTGGCGGACCTAGATAAGGAAACAGTTGATTACGGGCCGAACTACGATGGTTCGGAACATGAGCCGCTCGTCTTGCCGGCCAAGATCCCGAATCTGCTCATCAACGGCAGTTCCGGAATTGCCGTTGGCATGGCGACCAATATCCCGCCGCACAATCTTGGCGAAGTGATAGACGCCTGCCTGGCGTTGCTCGGCGATCCGGAAATCAGCATCGAAAAATTGATTGAAATCATTCCGGCACCAGACTTTCCCACGGCCGGATTGATTTATGGCACTTCGGGTGTGCGTGAAGGCTATCTGACCGGTCGCGGCAGAGTCATCATGCGCGGTCGAACGCATATCGAGGAATTGGAAAAAGGCGGAAAGCAGGCGATCATCATCGATGAATTGCCCTACCAGGTTAACAAGAAGACGCTCCTGGAAAAAATCGCTGAACTGGTCAACGAGAAGCGCATCGAAGGCATCACGCATCTTCAGGACGAATCCGATAAATCGGGCATGCGCGTGGTCATCGAACTCAAGCGCGGCGAAGTGCCCGATGTAATCCTCAACAACCTCTACAAGCATACGCAACTGCAGGATTCTTTCGGCATGAACATGGTGGCGCTGTGCGAGGGCCGTCCGCGTTTGCTGAATCTGAAGGAAATGCTGGTTGCGTTCCTGGCGCACCGACGCGAAGTGGTAACCCGACGCACCGTGTTTGAATTGAGAAAGGCAAGAGACCGCGGCCACATTCTGGAAGGCTTGGCCGTGGCGCTGTCGAATGTCGATGAGATCATCGCCTTGATCAAGGCGGCACCCACCCCTGCCGAAGCCAAACAGGGCTTGATGGGGCGCACCTGGCCTTCGTCTCTGGTCGAGGACATGCTGATGCGGGCAGCCGCCGAAGCTTCTCGTCCCGAAGGTCTTGCTCCTGAATTCGGCATGTCGAAACGCGGCTACCTGCTTTCTGATGTTCAGGCTCAGGCCATACTGGAATTGCGCCTGCAGCGCCTGACCGGTCTGGAACAGGAAAAGATTTTCAACGAATACAAGGACGTAATGGAAATCATCGCCGACCTGCTCGATATCCTGGCGCGGCCTGAACGCATCACTCAAATCATCAGCGACGAACTGACTGCCGTTCAAACGCAGTTCGGTGACAAGCGCCGCACCGAGATCGTGTTGAACACCCAGGATTTCGGTATCGAGGACTTGATTACACCGCAGGACATGGTCGTCATGCTCTCACACGGCGGCTACATCAAGGCGCAACCACTCACCGAGTACAAGTCGCAAAAGCGCGGCGGGCGCGGCAGACAAGCGGCGGCCATCAAGGAAGACGACTTTGTCGACCGCTTGTTCGTCGCCAATACGCACGACTTCATTCTGTGTTTTTCCAACCGCGGCCGCGTCTACTGGCACAAGGTCTATGAAGTGCCGCAAGGCAGCCGTGCGAGCCTCGGCAAACCGATCGTGAACCTGTTCCCGCTCGAGGAGGGCGAGAAAATCACGGCGGTTCTGCCTGTCAAGGAATTCGACGAGAATCATTATGTTTTCATGGCAACCGCCATGGGCACTGTCAAGAAAACACCTTTGTCGGATTTTTCCAACCCGCGCAAGGCCGGCATTATCGCGGTCGGTCTCGACGAGGGGGATTTCCTGATCGGTGTCGCAATCACCGACGGCAGCTACGATGTGATGCTGTTCTCCAACGCTGGCAAGACCGTGCGCTTTGCCGAAGAGGACGTGCGTGCCATGGGACGCAACGCGCGCGGTGTGCGCGGGATGCAACTCGATGTCGGACAGAGGGTGATTTCCATGCTGGTTGCGGCGAACGAGAATTTCTCGGTCCTTACCGCCACTGAAAACGGTTTCGGAAAACGCACGCCCATCGCCGAGTATACACGGCATGGCCGTGGCACCAAAGGCATGATCGCGATCCACACCAGCGAACGCAACGGTGTGGTAGTCGGCGCCTTGCTGGTGCAGCCTGACGATGAATTGATGCTGATCTCGACGGGCGGTGTGCTGATTCGCACACTGGTTAAAGAGATACGCGAAATGGGACGCTCGACACAGGGCGTTACATTGATAAATCTTGACGATGGCACCAAACTAGCAGGAATAGAGAAGATTATTGAAACCGAAGACCTAGACCAAGGAGAGTAAATATGGCACGTGCAATTAACTTTAGCGCAGGTCCCGCTGCCCTGCCCGAAGATGTCCTGAAGGAAGCTGCTTCTGAAATGCTCGATTGGCATGGCAGTGGCCAGTCGGTCATGGAAATGAGCCATCGTGGCAAGGAGTTCATGTCAATCGCGGCTGCCGCTGAAGCCGACTTGCGTGAACTGCTGGCAATCCCCGCAAATTACAAGGTGCTGTTCCTGCAAGGTGGCGCCACGCTGCAGTTCGAGATGATCCCGATGAACTTGCTGGCCGGCAAAACTTCTGCCGATTATGTGCATACCGGCGAGTGGGCCAAGAAAGCCATCAAGGAAGCCAAAACGTTCTGCACGGTGAATACCGTCGCCTCGGCAGAAGACCAGAAATTTACCTATGCGCCGGCGCAATCCGAGTGGAAGCTCAACCCTGATGCGGCCTATGTGCATTACACTGCCAACGAGACCATCGGCGGTGTCGAATTCCAATGGATTCCAAATACCGGCAACGTGCCGCTGATTTGCGACATGTCCTCGAATATTCTGTCGCGCCCGGTCGATGTTTCCAAATACGGCATGATCTATGCCGGTGCGCAAAAGAATATCGGCCCCGCCGGACTCACCATTGTTGTCGTGCGCGATGATCTGATCGGCAAAGGAAGCCCGACGCCGCCGACCATGCTCGACTATAAAACCCATGCTGAAAATGAGTCGATGTACAACACGCCGCCGACCTACGGCATCTACATCGCAGGGCTGGTGTTCCAGTGGCTCAAGAAGCAGGGCGGCCTGGCCGCGATGGAAAAGAAGAACATCGAAAAGTCTGCATTGCTGTACGACTTCCTCGATCAGAGCAAATTCTTCCAGAACCCGGTGCGCAAGCAGGATCGCTCACGCATGAATATTCCTTTCACACTCAAGAATGCCGAACTGGACGAGGAATTCCTCAAGGGCGCGAAGGCACGCGGCATGGTGCAGCTGAAAGGCCATCGCTCGGTCGGCGGCATGCGTGCCTCGATCTATAACGCGATGTCGCTGGAAGGTGTCAAGACGCTGGTCGAATACATGAAGGAGTTCGAGAAAAATCATGGCTAATCAATTCAAGATTCTTATCCTCAACAAGATTTCGCAAAATGGCCTGAAACGCCTGCCCGCCGACAACTACGACTGTTCCAAGGATGTGACCGATCCGGACGCGGTGCTGGTGCGTTCCGCCGACATGCATAAACTCGACATTCCGGCCAGCGTCAAGGCGATTGGTCGCGCCGGTTCGGGGACCAACAACATCCCGGTGAAACCCATGTCCGCCCGTGGCGTGCCGGTGTTCAATGCGCCGGGCGCCAACGCCAATGCCGTCAAGGAACTGGTGCTCGCCGGTATGTTGATGGCGGCCAGAAACTTGCGCGGCGCCATTGATTTTGTCGGCGCTCTGGATCCGGCTGACCCGGAGATGGAAAAGAAAGTCGAGGACGGCAAGAAGACCTACGCCGGCTACGAACTGGCCGGGCATACGCTGGGCGTGATTGGTCTGGGCAAGATCGGCTGCCTGGTCGCCGACGCGGCAATCAAACTGGGCATGGAGGTATATGGCCATGATCCCGAGATTTCTGTGGATGCTGCCTGGAGCCTGCCGTCGCAGGTGAAGAAGGCCAACAGCGTGGCCGAGGTGCTGAAGAAATGCGACTTTGTCTCACTGCATGTCCCGCTGGTCGATGCCACGCGCAATCTGGTCAACGCCGAAAATATTGGGCAAATGAAGGCCGAGGCGGTGCTGCTCAACTTTTCGCGCGACCCGGTGGTCAATGTGGATGCCGTGCTGGCCGCCCTGGAAGCCAAGAAACTGGGCTGCTATGTTTCCGATTTCCCCGGTCCGAAAGTTGTTCGCAATCCCCGCGTGATTTCCTTGCCGCACCTTGGCGCTTCGACTGGAGAAGCGGAGGAGAATTGCGCGATCATGGTGGCCGATCAAGTGCGCGATTACCTTGAGCACGGCAACATCCAGAACGCAGTGAATTTCCCGAATGTGGTTTTGCCGCGCGAATCCTCTTATCGCCTGGCTATCGCCAACAGCAACGTCCCCAACATGGTCGGGCAGATTTCCACCGTGATGGCGCAAGCCAAGCTCAACATTCACGACATGATCAACAAGTCGAAGGGTGACTTGGCCTACACGCTGGTCGATACCGACAGCGCAGTGCCGAAGAAGGTGGTGACTTCAATCGCAGCCATACCCGGAGTACTGGCGGTTCGCTACCTGCCGCTGGAATCCTAGAACGTGGCGGGAGGACAGGATGAGCTAGCCAAGCTGCGCCAGGGCATCGACGGCATCGATGAGGAAGTGTTGCGCCTTATCAGCCAGCGTGCGCAGCTTGCTCATCGCATTGGCGAAATCAAGCAGGGCAATCTCTATCGGCCCGAACGCGAGGCGCAGGTACTGCGGCGAATTGCTGCAAACAATCCGGGGCCATTGCCCGAGGCATCGATACAGAAGATTTTTCGCGAAATCATGTCCGCCTGCCTTGCTCTGGAGCAGGCGTTGCGCGTCGCTTACCTTGGTCCTGAAGGCACGTTTTCGGAAACTGCCGCACATAAACATTTCGGTTCGATACCCAGACTGACCCCCTGCGCAACGATCGACGATGCTTTTCGCGCGGTGGAAGCGGGTAACGCTGATTATGCGGTGGTCCCGGTCGAAAATTCCAGTGAAGGCGCGATCGGACGGACGCTCGACTTGTTGCTGAGTTCGCCACTTAAAATCTGCGGCGAAGTCTCTATGCGCATACACCAAAATCTGCTTTCCAAGGCGGATTCGCTGACAGTCTTGAAGCGCCTGTATTCGCACGCCCAGTCGTTGGCGCAATGCCATGAATGGCTCAACCGCAGTCTCGGCCACCTGCCCAGAGTGCCTGTGGCAAGCAATGCCGAAGGCGCAAGAATGGCAGCGGAAGACCCGGAATCCTGTGCTATTGCGGGTGAAGCTGCAGCACAGCGGTATGGCTTGCCGGTTCTGGCGGCCAATATCGAAGATGACCCCAACAATACCACCCGTTTCCTGGTGCTTGCGGAACATGACGCCGGCCCTTCCGGAAAGGACAAGACTTCCTTCGTCTGCTCCGCACAAAACCGTCCCGGTGCCATGCTGGCATTGTTGTCGCCTTTAGCGGCGCAAGGTGTCTCCATGACCAAGTTCGAATCGCGCCCGGCGCGCGGCTTTGGCGGCGGACGCTGGGAATACGTATTTTTCGTGGATATCGAAGGCCATCAGCAGGATGCCGCTGTCGCTATTGCATTGAAGACTCTCGGCGAAAGTGCAGGCTTTGTCAAAATTCTCGGTAGCTATCCCGCAGCTACTCCATAACCCATCCGAAGGACTTCCGCATGAGCTTTTCTGATTTGGCCCCATCCTATATTCGCGCCATCTCGCCTTATCAACCGGGTCAGCCGATCACCCAGTTGTCGCGCGACATAGGCATACCCGTGGACAAGATTGTCAAGCTTGCTTCCAACGAAAATCCTCTGGGCATGAGCCCGAAGGCTCGTATTGCATTGGAACAGGCGATCAGCGGCATAGAGCGCTATCCCGATCAGTATGATTTGACCCTGGCAATTGCCGAACGCTATGGCGTCGATATGGGACAAGTCGTACTTGGCAATGGTTCCAATGATGTGCTGGATCTGGTGGCGCGAGTCTATATGGCGCCTGGCCGGTCCGCGGTGTTTTCCCAGCATGCTTTCGCGGTCTATCCCCTCGCAACGATGTCGGCAGGCGGGGAGTGCATCCAGGTCCCGGCCAAAAATTTTGGTCATGACCTGTCTGCCATGGCTTCCGCCGTGCGTTCCGACACCACGATCTTGTGGATCGCCAACCCGAACAACCCGACCGGAACTTTTCTGCCTTACCAGCAAATTCAGAATTTCCTGCAAGGTCTCAACAAAAATGTCGTGGTTGTGCTGGACGAGGCCTATAACGATTACCTGCTACCGGCACTTCGGGAAGACACTGTTCGATGGCTGTCCGATTTCCCCAACCTTGTCATCATCCGGACTTTCTCCAAAGTCTATGGGCTGGCAGGTCTGCGCGTGGGCTATGCCGTGGCATCAAAGGAAATCGCCGACCTGATGCATCGTGTGCGCCAACCCTTCAATGTCAACAACCTGGCGCTGGCCGCCGCTATAGCTGCCCTCGATGACCACGTTTTCGTTGCGGAGAGCTATGAACTGAACCGACGCGGACTTGAACAAATCGTGGCAGGACTGAAACGAATCGGTCTCGACCATATCCCCTCGCATGGCAATTTCATCACTTTCCGTGCGGGTGACGCAGGCAAAGTCAATCAGAGTCTGCTGAAGCAGGGCATCATTGTCAGACCGCTCGGAGGCTATGGCATGCCTGAATATTTAAGAGTGTCCATCGGTCTCGAAAAGGAGAACGTGCAGTTCCTCGAAGCGCTGGAAAAATCACTCGCACGCTCTTGAAGCAAAGGCGGGTACCGGTGGTTCAACTAAAGAAAATCGTTGTCTGTGGCGTTGGGCTGATTGGCGGCTCATTTGCGCTGGCACTCAAGGCTGCCAGCGCCGTCAGTGAGATAGTTGGCGTTGGGCGCAGTACAGCCACGCTCGATCAGGCACAAAAACTTGGCGTGATCGACCGCGGTACCAGTGACTGGCACGATGCCTTGGCCGGTGCTGACCTGGTCTTGCTGGCCATGCCGGTTGGACAGATGGAGAAGGTCATGCAAGCCATGGCTCCGCATCTCGGACCTTCCACGCTGGTTACCGATGGCGGCAGTACCAAGCAGGATGTGATCGCTGCTGCAAGGAATGCATTGGGCGACAACATCGGCCAGTTCATTCCCGCACACCCGATCGCCGGTGCAGAAAAAAGCGGCGTTGCGGCAGCCCAGGCGGATTTGTATCGGGACAAGCGGGTGATCATCACGCCGTTACCCGAAAACACCGCTACTAGTTTGGCGAAGGTGCAACAAATTTGGGAAATCTGCGGCGCCCAGGTCAGCACTTTGGCTCCGGACGAACATGACGGCACTTTTGCGGCAGTCAGTCACTTGCCGCATCTGCTGGCCTATGCCCTGGTTCACCAGTTTGCCGAACGTGAAAACTCAGAGCAGTTGTTCAGTTTTGCAGCCAGCGGATTCCGCGATTTCACCCGCATTGCCAGCAGCCATCCGGAGATGTGGCGTGACATCTGTGTTGCCAACCGGGCTGCACTGATCAAGGAAGTTGACGCTTTCCAAAATGAATTGCTGCGTGCCCGAGTTCTCCTGGCCAGGGCAGATGGGGACGGCCTGGAAGCGATGTTTGGCAGTGCACGCGCTCGGCGCGACGCCTGGCTCGAATCAATGCTGCCATCGGGCGAGTGAATAGCTTGGCATCAGCCAAACCGGATTACCTGGATTTGCCTGCAGCCAGCAAAGCTGCCGGCTGCGTGCGTTTGCCCGGATCAAAAAGCATCTCCAACCGCTGCCTGCTGCTTGCCGGACTGGCCAATGGTGTAACAGAGATTCTCGATCTGCTCGACTCCGATGACACTCGTGTCATGTTGGCGGCGCTGCATGTGCTGGGCGTGACGATCGAGACGTTCGGCAACTCAAGGGTCCGCGTTACCGGCTGCGCCGGGACATTTCCCGTGAAGCAGGCTGACCTGTTCCTTGGCAATGCCGGGACTGCTTTCCGTCCCTTGACTGCGGCATTGGCGCTGAGTCAAGGGTCTTATCGATTATCCGGTGTGCCACGCATGCACGAACGACCGATTGCAGATCTGGTCGATGCGCTGTGCAATCTCGGCGCAGAAATTCGATATCTCGAGAAGGTGGGCTTTCCGCCGCTGGCTATAAATCCAGGCACGCTGAGTCTGTCCGAACCGATACGCGTGCGCGGCGATGTTTCTTCCCAGTTTCTGACCGCCTTGCTGATGGCTTTGCCGGGGACGGGAAGAGAAACCAGAATCGAAGTCATCGGCGAACTGATCTCCAAACCCTACATCGACATCACGCTCAATTTGATGCGGCGTTTTGGGGTTGAAATTGAACACTCCGGTTGGCAGCACTTCACAATTGCCGGGAACCAGGCTTTTCAGAGCCCCGGCGAAATTCATGTCGAAGGTGATGCATCGGCGGCTTCCTACTTTCTGGCGGCAGGGGTCATCGGGGGCGGTCCGGTCCGAGTGGAGGGAGTCGGCCGCACCAGTATCCAGGGCGATGTTGCATTTGCCGACACCCTGCAAACGATAGGCGCGAGCATCGCGTCGGGTGACAACTGGATAGAGGCCGGCGCAGCAACAAATCGGAAGCTCAAGGCGTTTGACGGCGATTTCAATCACATTCCCGACGCGGCAATGACCCTGGCTGTGCTCGCCCTGTTCAGCGACGGACCCTGTGTTTTAAGAAACATCGCTTCGTGGCGGGTCAAGGAAACGGATCGAATCAGCGCCATGGCGACCGAACTGCGCAAGCTTGGTGCAACGGTTGAGGAGGGCGCCGATTTTCTGCGCATCATTCCACCCGTTCGTTTGAATAGTGGTGTGGCCATAGATACATACGATGATCACCGAATGGCGATGTGCTTTTCTCTGGTTTCACTGGGACAGGTGAATATCCGCATCAATCAGCCAGATTGCGTTGCCAAAACTTTTCCAAATTATTTCGGCGAATTCGCCAGACTCGTGAGATGACTACTTCCATACCCGTAATCGCCATTGACGGTCCATCTGCCTCGGGCAAAGGCACGGTTGCGGCACTGGTCGCGCAGCGGCTGGGCTTTCACTATCTCGACAGTGGCTCGCTTTATCGCCTGGTAGCGCTTGCCGCGCAACGCGCAGCAGTCGATTATTCCGATGAAACACAGGTTGCGACACTGGCCTCCAACTTGCCCGCCGAGTTCAAGGCTGGGCGGATATTTCTGGCCAGCGACGATGTCACCGATGCGATTCGCAGCGAAGCCTGCTCGACCGGCGCTTCAAAGATCGCAGCGCTACCTTCAGTTCGCACTGCACTGTTGCAACGTCAACGCAGCTATCGGCAAGCGCCTGGACTGGTTGCGGAAGGGCGTGACATGAGTACAGTGGTGTTCCTCGACGCCATACTCAAGGTTTACCTGACGGCTTCTGCCGAAGCACGCGCCGAGCGACGTCATAAGCAGTTGATCGAAAAAGGGATATCTGCTAATATTGCGACCCTTTTGCAGGACCTGCTAGAGCGCGATGCACGCGATGCTGCGCGCCCTGTGGCTCCCCTGCAAAAAAGCGCGGATGCAGAACTGCTCGAAACCTCGCAAATGTCGATCGAGCAGGCAGTTCAGGCGGTGCTGGGCTGGTACCAGGATCGTTTACGCTGAGTTTCGCGTGCAGCACGGATCGCCTGGGCAGTTGAGGATCAGGCATCCAAAGGTGCCGTCGGACACGCTAGTGTCAGGCGGCGGTTTTCAACTGACTGTCGCAGGCGATGGAATGCTCCAACCGCAAGCGGCATATTGATCCTAATCCAACCATATCTATGTCCACTGCTACAACCCCAATCGAAGCACTGCCGGGCAACGAAAGCTTTGCCGACCTTTTTGCCGAAAGCCTGTCGCGCCAGGAAATGCGTGCTGGCGAAGTCATCACCGCGGAAGTCGTGCGCGTTGATCATAATCACGTCGTCGTCAATGCCGGCCTCAAGTCGGAAAGTTTCATCGCTGTCGAAGAATTCAAAAACGAACGCGGCGAAGTTGAAGCCAAACCAGGCGATTACGTCATGGTCGCCATCGAGATGCTCGAAGACGGTTACGGCGAAACCCGTTTGTCGCGCGAGAAAGCCAAGCGCATCGCTGCCTGGAACGATCTCGACAAGGCCATGACTGAAGGCACCTTGGTCAAGGGCATGATCACAGGCAAGGTCAAGGGCGGCCTGACCGTCATGATCAACGGAATACGTGCCTTCCTGCCGGGATCGCTGGTCGACATCCGTCCGGTCAAGGACACCACACCGTTTGAAGGCAAGGAATTCGAATTCAAGGTCATCAAACTGGATCGTAAACGCAATAATGTCGTCATGTCGCGCCGTGCCGTGCTTGAAGCCAACCAGGGCGAAGAGCGTCAGACGCTATTGGAAAACCTCAAGGAAGGCACGATCGTCAAGGGCATCGTCAAGAACATCACCGACTACGGCGCTTTTGTTGACCTTGGCGGCATTGACGGCCTGCTGCATATCACCGACCTGGCCTGGCGTCGCGTGCGTCATCCTTCGGAAGTCCTTACCGTGGGCGACGAGGTTGAGGCCAAAATTCTCAAGTTTGATCAGGAAAAGAACCGTGTTTCCCTTGGCATGAAGCAGCTCGGTGACGACCCATGGGTCGGAATCGCCCGTCGCTATCCCTCCGGTACCCGACTTTTCGGCAAAGTCACGAACCTCACCGATTACGGTGCATTCGTTGAAGTCGAGCAGGGCATCGAAGGTCTGGTCCATGTCTCGGAAATGGATTGGACCAACAAGAACATCCATCCTTCCAAGGTCGTCCAGTTGGGCGACGAGGTCGAGGTGATGATCCTGGAAATCGACGAGGAGCGCCGCCGCATATCGCTTGGCATGAAGCAGTGCCAATCCAACCCGTGGGATGATTTCGCAATCAACCACAAGAAGGGAGACAAGGTCAGCGGCCAGATCAAGTCAATCACTGACTTCGGCATATTCATCGGACTGCCAGGCGGTATCGATGGCCTGGTGCACCTGTCCGACCTGTCCTGGTCCTCCAGCGGCGAGGAAGCCAAGCAGAGATACAAGAAAGGTGATGAAGTCGAGGCGCTGGTTTTGTCGATCGACGTCGAGAAGGAACGCATTTCGCTCGGCATCAAGCAGATGGATGGCGACCCATTCACCAGTTTTGTGGCCACCCACGACAAAAACAGCATGGTCAAGGGAACCGTCAAAAGTATCGATGCTCGCGGTGCGGTCATCGATCTCGGCGGCGACGTCGAGGGCTATCTGCGTGCGTCCGAAGCCACCCGGGATCGGATCGACGACTTGCGCACCTTGTTCAAGGAAGGCGATGCAGTCGAGGCAATGATCATCAACGTTGATCGCAAGACGCGCAGCATCAATCTTTCGATCAAGGCCAAGGACCAAGCCGAACAAAGCGAAGCAATGCAGAAACTGGCAGCCGAAAGCGGTTCTGCTTCAACTGGCACGACCAGTCTCGGCGCTTTGCTCAAAGCCAAGTTGAACAACCCGCAGCAATAGCCGACGAGTTGGCCATGACCAAATCAGAGTTGATTGACAGATTGGCGGCGCGGTTTCCGCAGTTGGTGGCGAAAGATGCTGATTTTGCCGTGAAGATGATTCTCGATGCGATGGCCGCAGCGCTGGCGCGCGGCGAGCGTATCGAAATTCGCGGCTTCGGCAGCTTCGCGCTGAACTATCGGCCACCGCGCGTCGGACGCAATCCCAAGTCAGGCGAGAAAGTGCAGGTTGCCGAGAAGTATGTGCCGCATTTCAAGGCCGGCAAGGAATTGCGGGAACGTGTTGATTTGAGTCATTGATCGATGGTCGCTCCGTTGCTGCGGCGGGTTGGCAGCCGGCGAGTGTGAAACAGTGCGGGCG
>Ga0172380_10005369_pt1 | contig 15583 bp, 13 predicted proteins | sample Leawe162metaG_FD_119747 | JGI IMG/M metagenome (GOLD analysis project Ga0172380, IMG submission 119747) | Leachate microbial communities from a municipal landfill in Southern Ontario, Canada - Leachate well 162 metaG | ecosystem: Engineered > Solid waste > Landfill > Unclassified | place...
ATCCACCAGACCCGCTCGGCCTGGCAGCAGCAGCTCTCCTCGATGGACCACGAGGACGACGATCCGGGCACGGAATGGAACGAGACGGCGCGTAACCGCGAACCGGGCCGCATGTCGCCGCGCCAGGCCTGGCGGGCGATCCAGGCGGCCTTGCCGAAGGAGGCGATCATTTCGACCGACATCGGCAACAACTGTGCGATTGGCAACGCCTATCCAACCTTCGAGGAGGGGCGGAAATATCTCGCACCCGGCATGTTCGGTCCTTGCGGTTATGGCTTCCCCTCGATCGTCGGCGCCAAGATTGGTTGCCCGGATGTGCCGGTGGTCGGCTTTGCCGGCGACGGCGCATTCGGCATCTCGATGAACGAGATGGGCTCGATCGGCCGCGAGGGCTGGCCGGCGATCACAATGGTGATCTTCCGCAATTTCCAATGGGGTGCGGAGAAGCGCAACACGACGCTCTGGTACGACAACAACTTCGTCGGTACCGAGCTGAACCCCAATCTCAGCTACGCGAAGGTGGCCGAGGGCTGCGGGCTGAAAGGTGTTGCCGTTGACACGCCGGCAGCGCTCACGGAGGCGCTGACCAATGCGATCGCTGACCAGAAGCGGGGGGTGACGACTTTCGTGGAGGTCATCCTCAACCAGGAACTTGGCGAACCATTCCGCCGCGACGCGATGAAGAAGCCAGTGCCAGTCGCCGGCATTCGTCGTGCCGACATGCGTCCGCAGAAGCGCGCGTGACACTGCCCACATGACGATGTCCCGCCTGGCCCCGTCGGGTGGGACACGCGTCCATGAAGCAACCGGAACAAAATCATGACTTTAGCCGTCTCTGCCCACGAACGCTTGCGAGGAATCCACTTCGAAATTGCGACCTTGTGGCCGGGCTTCGCCGTCACTGCGGCCGTGTCCGTGGCCGCTCAGTTCCTCTCCGACCACTATGGCGCACCAGCCATGCTCCTGGCCCTCCTGCTCGGCATCGCATTCAACTTCCTTTCGGAAGAGGGGCGCTGCGTTGCCGGAATCAACTTCTGTGCAAAGACGGTGTTGAGGATCGGTGTCGCGCTTCTCGGCATCCGCATCAGCGTCGACCTCCTGATCGGGCTTGGTGCCGGCACAATTCTACTGCTCGTTTCGGCGATGGGCGCCACCATCGGCTTTGGGCTACTTGCTGCAAGGATGCTCGGTCGCGGGTGGAGGCTAGCATTGCTCACCAGTGGCTCAGTCGCCATCTGCGGCGCCTCCGCCGCGATGGCCATCGCAGCCGTACTGCCGAAGAACGAGTTCTCCGAGCGCAACCTGATCTTCACCGTGCTTTCTGTCACAGTGCTCTCTACCCTCGCCATGATCGCCTATCCGCTGATCGCCCAGACAATGGGGCTCGATGCGCGGGCGACCGGCATCTTCTTCGGCGGCACCATCCATGACGTGGCGCAGGTCGTCGGAGCCGGCTTTTCCGTTTCGCCGGAAGCTGGCGAGACGGCAACGCTCGTCAAGCTGATCCGCGTCACGATGCTGGCGCCCGTGGTGCTGACTTTCTCGATCGTGCTGCGCAATGTGCCGCGGGGTGAAGGTGAGGGCGGCAAGCGTCCGCCGCTCCTACCGGGCTTTGTCGTTGCCTTCCTGATCCTGGCGGCCGTCAACTCTCTCGGGCTCGTTCCCGGAATGGTGGCGAAGGCAGGCATGGAAACCTCGCGCTGGGCGCTGCTGACCGGCATTGTTGCGGTGGGCATGCGGACCTCGCTGCGTCGCGTGCTTGATGTCGGTGGCGATGCCGTCGCCCTCATCGTCGCGGAGACCCTCTTCATCGCTCTCTTCATTCTCGTCGGCATTCATTACCTGGGACACGCCTGATGAAACCATTAGACCGCATCCTCGATACAGCGAGATCTACGCCCAAACACATTGTATTGGCCGAGGGAGAAGACCCGCGGGTCACGCAGGCGGCGGCGCGTGCCGTCCGCGAGGGTATCGCCGAGATTACATTGATCGGAACTCCCGAGATTGTCGAACAGCGGCTCGCCGCGGCAGGTGCGGATCCGCGGGACATCCGCATTCTCGACCCGGCCTCGTCTGCGCTTGTGCCACAACTCGCGGCCGCCTATTACGAACTTCGCAAGAGCAAGGGCGTCGACGAGGCGGCTGCGATGGAAGCCGTGCGCGCTCCTCTCGTCTTTGCTGGCATGATGGTGCGCGAGGGCAAGGCCGACGGCACAGTGGGAGGGGCGGTGGCCACTACCGCTGATACGGTGCGGGCCGCACTTCAGACCATCGGCCGGGCACCCGGCATTGACCTAGTCTCGAGCTTTTTCCTGATGATGCTGTGTGAACCGCATCATATGAAGAAAGGGGCCTTCGTCTTCGCCGATTGCGGGCTGGTGGTCGATCCCGATGCCGCTGGCCTGGCCGATATAGCGGTAATGTCGGCTCGCTCTTACGAGGCGCTCGTTGGTATGCCGGCTAAGGTCGCGATGCTCTCATTCTCTACCGCAGGCAGCGCCGCCCACGAACGTGTATCGAAAGTGGTCGAGGCGACGAAGATGGCACGTATTGCCGCATCCGATCTCACTATTGAGGGGGAGTTGCAGTTTGACAGCGCCTTCGTCGAAGCCGTCAGCGCGGCAAAGGCGCCGCGATCTTCATTGCGCGGTGAGGCCAATGTCTTCGTTTTTCCGAATCTTGATGCTGCGAATATCGGCTACAAAATCGCCCAGCGGGTTGGCGGCGCTGTGGCTGTCGGCCCAATCCTTCAGGGCCTCGCCAAGCCAGCAAACGACCTTTCGCGCGGATGCGACGCTTCTGACGTCTTCCACATGATCGCCGTCACGGTAGTTCAAGCCAATGTGGGGACCTAAGAGGCGCGGACATCACACTGCGTGCTGCCTTTTCCAGCCGTTATCAAGGGGCGTGCAGCCGAGCTTTCCGACAGAGCCGGAGCGTGGATCAAACTGGCCCTGTCGTTCGAAACACCAAGGTGGCGACGATCATCGACGAATCCGCCAGAACGCAACAGCCAGCAAACCGCCTAGATGTTCCATAATATATGTTATGCCACACTTCTTTGTAGCCGCAAAGTCAGAATGTCCTGTTTCTGCAAAGTTGGAATGTCACCTCCCCGCGGTTGAAGGACGGCTGGGAGAATGCAGATGGGGTTGAAAGCAATCACCACCTTCAATCGCGACGGGGCCTGGGGATGGTATATCAAATAACGCCGCCGCGGTACCAGCAACACCCCGCGCTCACGTCAGGCTGGAGCCTCGGCAAAGCTTCGCGTCTGTCAGGCATTATGGTCCACTGCCGCAAGCATCGGCACCTACCCCGCCTCTTGTGAGGCAGCAACAGGCTCTATAGCCTGGCAAGATGCTCGAACAATAGCGCAACGGCTTCCGCCCCTGGGTCGACATGACCCTCCAGTTGCTTGGCGTTGATATAGGCCGCACGTCCGGCCTTGGCCCGGACCAGCTTGGCGGTCATGTTGGCGCCCGAGCGGGCACCTTCGGCGGCCGCCTGGATGCCGTCCCCGAGAGCATCCAAAGCCGGTGCGAGAGCATCGACCATAGTCCGGTCGCCGACCTGCGCGCCGCCGATCTCCTGCATCCGGGCGAGTCCGGCCTTCAACGCGTCGCGCATCGGCAGGCCGCTCGATGCCCCGTCACCGGCCGCGGCGAAGAAGATGGCAAGCAGCACCCCGGACGAACCGCCCATGGTCTGGCTGAGTTCCAGGCCGATGGCGCGGTAGAGCTGGGTATGATCCGAAAGGGGCAAGCGATCCATCGCCTTGATCAGGGCTCGCGCCGCCCCCGCGAGCGTGGAGCCAGTATCGCCGTCACCCGACTTGGCATCGAGCGCATTCAGATCCTGCTCGGCAGCGATCATCACATTGCAGCAGTTGAGCAGGAACTCGCGCGTCTCCTTGTGGTCGGATGGCAGAGGTGTAATGGGCTTCAAACCATCCGGCAGGGCGGCGATGGCAACCGGCATCACGGCTGCAAGGCCAGGCCAGGCCGCAAGTGCGACGGGCCGGCCGAGGGCGTCCAGATCCGCTTTGTCGACCGGACACAGCGAGATCGAGAAGCCGCGCATGTCGAGCGAGGTCATCATCGGCGCCGGACCGACGACATGGGAAATGCGCTTGCCGACAGCCGAATTGATCAATTCATAGGTCAGCACAGACATTTCCAGCACGGACGTCCCACCGAGATTGTTGATCAGGGCGACATGGGGCCGGTCTTCGATGGTCGGCGCCAGCTTTGCCGCGACGGCGGCCACGGCGGAACGGGCATCGGAAAAGTCGACCTGCTCGACGCCCGCTTCCCCATGGATGCCGAGGCCAAGCTCGGCCATGCCCTCAGGGATGCGGTCTTCCTTCGGCGAACCCGGCACGGTGCAAGTATCGAGCGACATGCCGATGCTCCTGGTGCCCGCAACCATCCTCCGTGCCGCGGTGGTCACGGTGTCGAGATCCGCGCCACCTTCCGCCAGCGCACCGGCAACCTTGTGCACGAACAGGGTTCCAGCAACGCCGCGCGCCTGCGGCAGATCGGGCAGAGCAATGTCGTCATCGACGATCACCATGTTGACATTCAGCCCGAAGGCGCGTGCACGTTCAGCCGCCAACCCGAAATTCAGGCGGTCGCCGGTGTAGTTCTTGACGATCAGGAGGCAGCCTGACGGGCCAGTGACGGCAAGGATGCCGGCAAGGACCGCATCGACGCTCGGGGATGCAAAGACATCGCCACACACCGCAGCCGTCAGCATGCCCGCGCCGACGAACCCGGCATGGGCAGGCTCATGGCCGGAACCACCGCCAGAGACCAGAGCGACCTTGGACTTGTCCCAGTCGTTGCGAACAACGACACGGATATGCGGATAGCCGTCAAGGCGCGCAAGGGGGCTGCGGGAGGTTGCCAGCAAGCCATCAATCGCTTCGATGACAACGTCTTCTTTCTTGTTAATGAAATGTGCCATTGGAGGACTCCCTTAAACTAGGCGCAGGCCGTCCGCGTCAAAGTAGAGCGGCTTGTCCGGCTGAATTTTCACGATATCGCCACTCCGCAGCCCGGTGTGGGCATCGGTTACGGTCACAAGGTCATGGTTCCTGAACGAGAGGTGCAGACGGGTCTGGTCGCCAAGATGTTCTACCCGAGTGACCAGGCTGTCCTCCCCCGATCCCTGGGCGATATGCTCGGGCCTCAAACCGATGCTGACGGCGCCACCCGGAGCCCCGGGGAAGAGATCCGCTGGCAGGAAGTTGATGCGCGGCTGGCCTAGACGGGTGGCGGCATAGACGCTCACCGGGTTCTCGTAGACTTCGCGCGGCGAACCGAACTGGACAAGCTTGCCATGATGCATCACGCCGACGTGGGTTGCCATGGTCATCGCCTCGATCTGGTCATGCGTCACATACAGTAGTGTTGCACCGGAATCGGCCTGGATGCGCTTCAGTTCGATGCGGAGATCGGCCCGCAGCTTGGCATCCAGCGAACTCAAGGGCTCGTCCATCAGATAGATCCGCGGATTTCTGACGAGCGCGCGGCCGATCGACACCCGCTGCATCTCCCCGCCCGACAGCGCTGTCGCCTTGTTGTCTAGCTTGTGGGCAATCTGCAGGACGTCGGCGATTGCCTTCACCTTGCGCGAGATCTCGTTGGGTGGCGTCTTTAGCAGCGGCGACTTCAACGGAAATTCCAGGTTCTGCCGGACCGTCAGATGTGGATAGAGCGAGTATTGCTGGAACACCATGGCGACGTTGCGCTGGGCCGGCGTCAGACCGCGCATCGGCTGGCCGTCGATATAGACCTCGCCGCTGTCGGGGTGGTCGAGACCAGACACCATGCGCAAGGTGGTCGTCTTGCCAGCGCCAGTCGGACCGAGCAGCACGACAAAGGAGCCGTGCGGAATGGTCAGCGACACATAGTTCAGCGCCACCTGGTCGCCGAACGTTTTGGTCACGTTTTCGAGGACGACTTCAGCCATGACGCAACACTCCCTCGTTTGCTTCCGACAGGAGCGCCTGCCCCCTCTCCTCGGTGAAAACGGTCAACGTACGCGCATCGAATTCCAGGCCGATTATTTCTCCGGGACTGACTGCCTGACTGGAGGAAATGCGCGCCTTCACCGCTCCATTGGCCGTCGACATGGTGACGATCTGTGTCGTGCCGAGATATTCTGTCGCAATGACCCGACCGCGGAAGCTCGATCGGTCCGAGAAGTGAATGTGCTCGGGCCGAACGCCCAGCGTCAGCTTTCCCTTTGCACCTTGCCGTGAGATCGGAATCTGAACTGACGTGTCCGAAATATCGACGTGGTTTCCGCCAATGCCGATCATGCCCTCGAATTCCAGAAAGTTCATCGGCGGCGAACCGATGAACTCGGCGACGAACTTGGTCGCCGGCCAGTCATAGATCTGCTGCGGCTTTCCGAACTGCTCGACGACACCGTGGTTCATCACCACGATCTTGTCGCCCATCTGCATGGCTTCGAGCTGGTCATGGGTGACATAGACCGTTGTCGCCCCCATGCGATCGTGAAGCGCGCGCAGTTCCTCGGCCATGTGCTCGCGGAACTCCGCATCGAGCGCGCCGAGCGGCTCGTCCATGAAAAAGCCTTGGGTCGGCGGACGATCGCCCGGCCGAGCGCCACACGCTGCCGGTCGCCGCCGGACAAGTCCCCGACAGGCTTGTCGAGAATATCCTCGATCCTAAGGATCCGCGCCACTTCGGCGACGCGGCTCTTCACCTCGGCCTTGGGCATTCCCTGGCTGAGCAGCGGATAGGAAATGTTCCTACGGACGTTCATATGTGGATAGAGCGCGAACATCTGGAAGACGAATGCGATGTCGCGCTGGCTCGCTGGCTTCATGCCCACCTCCTCGCCGTCAATATAGATCTCCCCGCTCGTCGGCAGCTCAAGACCGGCCATCATGCGCAATGTCGTCGTCTTGCCGCAGCCTGACGGACCGAGAAGCATGAAGAACTCTCCATCCTCGACGGTAAATGTGGAAGACTGGACGGCCGTAAAACTTCCGAACTCCTTGCGCACATTTTCAATTCTTATCTGTGCCATGGATTACTCCGGAAAGTGACTGACGACGATGAACATCACCGTGCCGACCAGGGTGACGACGAAGGAGTAGGAGAACATCCAAAGGGCGAAGGGCTGCATCAGCATGACGACGCCCGCGGCAATCAGGAAAGAGGCGACCGATTCCCAGGCGCCGCGGCGCAGACGGAATAAGCCATTGACGAACTCACTCATTTGCGGACCGCTCCGAAGGTGATGCCACGCAGCAGGTGTTTGCGCAGGACAATGGTGAAGACCATCACGGGAACAAGAAACAGCGTGGCGCCGGCAGCCACCGCCGGCCAGTCCTGACCGCCGACGCCGATGATAGTCGGAATGAAGGGTGGCGCTGTCTGGGCGGTGCCTGATGTCAGCAGGACCGCGAAGGCATATTCGTTCCAGGCGAAGATCAGGCAGAAGATTGCGGTCGAGGCGATGCCGGTCACGGCCTGCGGGAGGACGACTTTGTAGAAGGCCTGGAAACGCGTGTAGCCGTCGATCAGCGCCGCCTCCTCGTATTCGACCGGTATCTCGTCGATGAAACCTTTGAGCAGCCACACCGACAGGGACAGGTTGACAGCCGTGTAGAGCAGAATCATGCCGGCATGGGTGTCGCTCAAGCCCAGCGACCGGAACATCAGGAAGATCGGGATGGCAACGGCAATGGGCGGCATCATGCGCGTCGACAGGATGAAGAACAGAAGGTCGTCCTTGAGCGGCACCTTGAAGCGCGAGAAGGCATAGGCTGCAGCCGTTCCCAGCACGATGCAGAGCACCGTCGAACCGAAACCTATTATCACAGAATTGGTGAAACGCTCGCCAAAGCGCGAGGGACCGGCAATCACCAGCCCGTCCTTGCGAACCAGCCGTTCATACCATGACTTGGGTTCGCCCAGCTGCTGCAGGGACTCCTGCGAAACGCGCGTACGGGTGGTAAACAGGTTTACATAACCTTCCAGCGTTGGCTCGAAGAAGATCTTCGGCGGATAGGAGATCGCATCGGATGGCGATTTGAAGCCCGTGGCGATGATCCACAGAAGCGGCAGGATGGTCACGACCGCATAGAACACGACCAGGATGCCTGCAAACCATTTCTGACGAGACGACGGCTCTGTGGCGGAACAACTGCTCATCGCTGCTTCACCTTGTTCAGGGCTTTGACGTAGATGGACGCAAGGCCGAAGACGGTGACGAACAGTATGACCGCATAAGCCGAGGCATAGCCCGTACGCCACTTCTCGAACGCCTCGCGCTTGAGGTTGATCGAGGTGAGTTCGGTGATCGACCCGGGACCGCCACCCGTCAGCTGCACCACTAGGTCGAACATCTTGAAGTTTTCGATGCCGCGGAACAGGATCGCCAGCATGAGGAAAGGCAGCACCATGGGAATGGTGATGGTCCAGAACTGGCGCCACTTGCTGGCCCGGTCGCATTCGGCAGCCTCGTAGATGCTGTCGGGAATTGAGCGCAGGCCTGCAAGGCAGATCAACATGACGAAAGGCGTCCACATCCAGGTATCGACGATGATGATTGCCCAGGGCGCAAGGTTCACGCTGCCGATCATCGAGAAGCTGGATGGATCGGCGCCGGTCAGGAAACCGACGGCATAATTGAACAGGCCGATCTGCGGCTGATAGAGGAAGGTCCAGAAATTGCCGACAACGGCCGGGCTCAGCATCATCGGCAGGACGATGATGGTTGTCCACATGTCATTGCCGCGAAACTTCTTGTTGATCAGATAGGCGAGCGAGAAGCCAATCAGCACCTGCAGGACAATGGTCCAGATCAGAAAATGGGCCGTCGCCTGCATGCTCAGCCAAATATCGCCATCCGTCAGGATCCGCTGATAATTCTGCAAGCCGATGAACTCGATCCCGCCATTGGGCCGATTGACGCGGAAATTGGTGAAGCTCAACCGGACGGTCCAGATGAGGGGGAATATGTTGACCGCCAGCAATAGGATGATCGAAGGCGCGACAAACAGCCAGGCTATGGCGCGGTCCGAAAAGCCCCGGATCCGCTTGGCCACCGCCGGCGGTGTGGCGCGTGCGACACGATCTATCGGTGTATCGGACATGATACCCCCTTCAAAGAATGTGTTTTGAATGGCAGGGCCGCCCGTCGTGTTTGCGGCCCTGCATTTACTCGGTTTTCCGCTGAGGCGGCAGCGTAGGGTCAGTACTTGCCTTCGTCCTCGAACACGTCGGTCCAGTCCTTGACCAGACCATCGAGCGCTTCCTTGGCCGTGCCTTGACCGGCGACAACATAGTCATGGAACCGCTTCTGCGAAGCCTGGAGAAGAGACGCATAGGACGGCTCAGCCCAGAAATCCTTCACGATCGCCATGGAATCGAGGAAGGTCTGCGCATAGGGCTGGCTTGTGGCAAAGCCCGGATCTTCGACCACGGCGCGAAGGGCGGAGTAACCACCAAGGCTCCACCACTTGGCCTGGATATCGGGCCGGGCGAACCACTTGATGTATTCGAGCGCGGCCGACTGCTTCTCAGACGCGGACACCACCGAGATACCCTGGCCACCGAGCTGAGCGAACTGCTTGCCGCCCGGGCCGGCCGGATTGGGGAAGTAGCCCGACTTGTCGCCGCCCACCTTGGCGTCGGCATGGATGCCGGGCCAGATGAAAGCGAAGTTCATCTGCAGGGCGACCTGACCCGACTTGTAGGCGTCAATGTTCTCGGACATGTAGGCGTCCGAAGAGCCGGGCGGCGTGCAGCAATCATAGAGCGCCTTGTAGAATTCTAGGCCAGCGACGGAGTCGAGCGAGTTGACGAAACCTTCAAGCTCATAGGGCTTGGCCGGGTTGTCGTACTGGAAGCCAAAGCTGTATAGCACGTCCATCGCGCCCATGGTGATACCTTCCGACCCGCGCTCGGAATAGATCGCCGCGCCGTAGACCTTGGTGCCGTCGATCTCGCGACCCTGGAAGAACTCGGCAATGTCCTTGAGCTCGGTATAGGTCTTCGGAACGGCAAGGTCGCGGCCGTGCTTGGCCTTGAATTCGGCCTGCAGCTCGGGACGCGAGAACCAGTCCTTGCGGTAAGTCCAGCCGACAACGTCGCCGAAGGCCGGCAGCGCCCAGTAGTTCGGGGTGTTCTTCGGCCATTCCGAATAACCGGTCACGGTCGCCGGGATGAAGTCGCTCATCTTGATGCCTTCCTTGTCGAAGAAATCATTGAGCTTGATGTATAGGCCGTTCTCGGCCGCGCCGCCGATCCACTGGCTGTCGCCGATCATCAGATCGCAGAGCTTGCCGCCCGAATTCAGCTCATTGAGCATGCGGTCGGCGAAGTTTGGCCACGGCACGAATTCGAATTTCATCGTGTGGCCGGACTTTGCCTCGAAATCCTTGCTGAGCTCGACAAGAGCATTGGCGGGATCCCATGCCGCCCAGCAAAGGGTCAATTCATCGGCTTGGGCGGATGTCGCGCTCGCCGCGCTGGCACCGACAAGAGCTCCGACGGCCACTACGGAATTCAATAACCTGGACTTCATGGTTGAAAACCTCCCTTTGTGCATCCCGACCTCCATCAGGACACGAAAAATGCCCTACAAGGGCAAACAGCGCAGCATGAGGAATTGCAGCAGACCGCCATCCTCCCTGGCCCCTCCAACAACAATTCGCTCCTCCGATCTCGCTCGATCCCTTCGCAATTGATGTTGCCAGTGTTAGTAATTGAGGTGCGCACCTCAATTTCTTGCTTTTCGGTTGATTCTGTTGGAAAAGTCGGAAGATTAATTTTTGAAGAGTGTGACAGGAGACGGCATGCGGCCCACAGCGAAAGATCTTGCCGAAGCGGCCGGCGTAAGCCTGGCCACGGTGGACCGGGTGCTCAACGACCGGCCATTCGTCAGCAAGACGGCGACCAGGAAGGTCAACGAGGCCATTGAAAGAATTGGGTTCGTCCGAAACCCGGCCGCCGTGAACCTCGCGCGCAACAAGACCTATCGGTTTCTGTTCGTGCTGCCGACCGCCGGCGACCAGTATCTGCGCGAGTTGCTTCAGCGCGTCGAGGAAGCCAGGGATGCACTGAGATCGGATCTCACCGTCATCGACGTAAAGCAGATCCCCATCAGCGATCCGCACTTCGTCGCCAAGTATCTCGCATCGATAGACAGCAACACAGTCGACGGTGTGGCCATCATGGTGCCGGAGTCACCCCAGGTGCGCGATGCGATGGCTCGTCTTTTCGAGCGGGGCATCAAGGTTGTCCAGTTTCTCTCCGGTCAGGAGAAGCTCGAAAACACCGATTTCGTCGGTATCGACAACTTCGCCGCTGGCGCCACCGCCGGCAGGATCATTGGGCGGTTCCTGTGCAACGAGCCGGGCAAGATCATGATCGTGGCGGAAACCATGATGGCGCAAGACAGCATCGAGCGACGCCTCGGTTTCGACGGCATCATCAATAGCCAGTTCTCGCACCTCAAGAGCCTGCCTTCGCTAGAGACTTATGGCGACGAGCGACGGGCGCAGACGATCATCCGAAGAACGCTGGAGAACAATCCGGACATCACGGCCGTCTACGTACTGAGCGCCGAAGCACGCGTTCCCGTTGCGGCCATCGAAAAGAGCGGCGAGCTTGACGCCCTGACAGTCGTCGTGCACGAGCGCACGCCCTTCACCGAAGAAGCCCTGCGCGATGAGCGGATCGATGCGATCATCGCGCAGGATCCGGGACATGCCGTGCGTAGCGCCATCCGCATCATGCGGGCACGCACGGATCTCCGCGAACCGCTTGCCTCCCAGGAGAAGATCCGGATCGAGGTCCTGCTGAAGGAGAACCTCTGATGGACTTGATTGCCATTTAGGACATCTAGAATGCTCTTACGAGGTCATCCGCGGCCAGTGCCGCCGACAGAACAGTGCTGTCGTATTGCGGCGGTCCGGAAAGCGGCAGCCTTACAGGTATCCATAACGGGTGCGCGGGTTAGGTTCTAGGAGTCCCCAAGTCGCGATTCACCATGAACTCACACGGCGGTGGCAATCATCTGTTGAAAGCCGAGATCAGCGGCTTGTTGAACAGGCGCGCCCACGATCGCGCGCTAGCCAGTTGAATAGAAATGATCGGCGTTCCGCCCGTCCACCAGCCGTTGCCAATGGCGACAACAATGTCTGGGGAACGGTACATTGACTGCAGGATCGGCCAGACGATGAGCTGCTCGTAGCAGATGAGCGCTGCCACCCTGTGACTAGGAAGATCCACATAGGGGTTGCGGAAGAAGGAGGCCGTTGCACCACCGCTTTCCCCCAACCAGACGCGCCAGGGCTGCCACATCGCGCCGGGAACCGGTACACGCTGTCGATAGACAATACTGGGTCGGTTCTCCGCCATCGCGACCATGATATTGTCGTAACCGAAAGAGTCTACTTCCACCGCGCCTGCGATCACGGTTACGCGGGAACCTTGGAGTCCATCTTGCCAGAAACGCTCGACAGTCGGCGTCCAGAATCCGAGTGCGCTCTCAGGTAGGACGACTATTTGAGCCGTGCCCGCAGTTTTCGTGCGGATTGTTGAAAGCAGATCTCGCTGTCGCAGAAGACTGGAATTCCGACCGAGGCTCGATCCCAATTCCAGATCCATAGCGTGCCAGCCTTCAGGCACTGTTAATGGCGTCCAGGTTGAGGCCGACCACACCCACGAAAAGCCCAGAGCCACAACCGCAGCTGGCCGCCATCGCGTCGTTAACATCATCTGCCCGGCTGCTGTCGCTCCAAGTCCGAACCAGCCATATCCGGGAAAGAGAGCGCCCGCTGCAGTGATCGGGTGCGCCCATCCGACAATCCCGAATGGAGGAAGCGCCATGAGCAGACTGGCGATAAGATACCTCGTAGCATGAACAAGCTCCCCCTTCCCCGTCCAGAGCACCGTATGCACGCTGACAAAGGTCAGAGATGCGACCAGCCACAACGCCAACCCCGGCCATATATCGGTTGCGTAAAAGATCGCGACGGCCTGTGGCAAGCTGCGCGTCGCAGCCAGAAAATAGCTGGCCGAAACAAGCATAGCGGCGGCCCTCGTCGCCGCCAACGACCAAACAAGCGGAAATAGCAACGTGACCGGCAGAAGCTCCGGCACGCCGCTCCAGCCGATCCATCCGCTCGCAACCGACACCGCTGCCAAAACGGCTGGAGCCAACGAGCTAAGGCGCATAGGTCAACACTTTTCGGGCCAAGCCGAGAACACCCGTGGCGGGGACCGGACCAAAATACCGCGAATCGAAGGATTGGACGAAGCTCGAAAGCAGAAAAATCTCGTCCGGGGCAATCGTGCCACCACTATAGGGCGTGAGCAACCTGCCTCTTCCGTCTCTTGGCCGCGTGAAGGAAGCCGGAATGACATGACCATCCACCCGCACATTTCGGTCTACCGCGACGCGCTGGCCGCCTGTTGCGATAATGGTCTTGATGAGGGGGGCGAAGCCACCGGCACACGAGCCGCGGCGAAGATAGCCGCGGGCCAGGGCCGCACGGATCGCCACTGTGTCCGGCGGGCAAATGAACACCAGATCACCTACCGCGGGGCGGCGAGCGATCGGCCCGATCCGCCAGAGCCCCATAGGTTCGCTCGGAGTTACATTGACACGAAGGCCAGCCATCCAGGCCAAGGCCGTTACGGCCATAAGGAACGCCAAGGCCCACCCGATCTGCAGAGCCAAGCTGCCAATTTTTCGACCGTCTGGCTTCAACACACACTCCCTGTCGTGAACCGAGTATTGGGCGACAAAACCAAATGCAAACTGACCGGCGGCGAGTGTTCTCCTGACTGCCCGACAATCCAGATCGGCCGAGGATGGGCATCGCGGCCCATCAGCAAGGCATGCAACAAATCCGGGACGACAGGAGGGTAGTCATCGGCGCCGCATCCACAACTGGCATTTGTGCGAGCGGCTTAGGTGTGAGCCAAACACCACCATGGATCGAATCAGGCATCATACCGACGCCCCCGAGGAGACATAATACAGCCCGATCAGCTGAAGCTGGGTTTCACGCCGCTCTCCAACACCGACACCACGCTGCTGTACCTAATCTCCGAGCGTTGCGCGCGTGACGCAACACTGCTCGCCCGCAACCTGCCTTCAATGATTGGATCCCCGGCCTGCTGCCGGTTTCATGGACACTGAGTTAAGGTGTAGGCTTGGCGCTTTATCAGCTCAGACTCTGTGATCTGGCCATCTATCTATCAATCCGACCGCGACGAGGCTGTCGCGACGCGGAGTGCCTGGATGTTTTTCGCTACACCGTTCTCGCGTGAAGCAAGTAAACAAAGCCTGGAAAGCAGGCTCAATCACGCCTGTTGCGAGCTGTGGAGAAATTTGCGGCAAGCCCTTGCTTCATGGATCGAACTCATCGCAACGAAGCAAAGCCTGCTGGCAGGCTTTGAAGCTGCAGCCAAAGCCAGAATAACTGGACCACTGGGACGATCTTTTTCAAACGATCCTCACCCGATGCCCAATTTTGAGATGCAATTTCGCAGCCTGTATTTGCGCCTCCACCGTCCGCTCATGCGCGGCAAGCTGCTGAACCGTCCGCAATGCCAGCCAGGCCGACCGTAGCTCGACCTTCTGCGCCGGCGTCATCCCGGCGGCGATGGTCTGGAACGCGTGCCCGTCCGTACTCCGAGCCGCAATCCCAAGAAACGCCCTCTCCCCGAAGCGCTCCGTGACAGCGCTGGTAAACCGGTCGATCTCGCCCCTGATCTCTCGATTGGCCACGGCAAAGCCGAGTGCCCCCGGCAGATCGTTGCGGTCTATCGCATCGCGGATCTTTTCCAGCATCCGCTGCGCTGGCGGTGAGAGCGCCGGAATGTCGATCGCGAGCTTCTGGCGGACCGCCAGTTCCTCGGCGTTGAACCTCGTCTCGGCCTCGGCCCGCATTTTGAGGTAGTGCTCGATATCGAGCACCAGGGCCGGGATATTGGCGTCCGCCCGGGCACGCACCTGTCTCTGGGCCTTCGAGGCCATCAGCCCAGTCCTGCCGCGGATGGCCCCAAAACTCTCCGGCTGGCTAGCGAGTGCTTGGAGCGTCTTCTCGCGGGTCGGCGTGTCGGCAATCACCGCGTCCATGTCGATCGCCCCGAAGGCCGTCTCCGGATCGGCAAAGACCAGCCTGAATCGCAACGAGACATCCTCCCATTGCCGCTTGAGTGCGACATCGGCGCCAAGCCGGTCCTCGACCGTGTCGGCAATGGATCTGGAGAAGCTTGTGATGCCTGCTAGCATGGGATGGACCTCCTGTACCACGGATTCTGTCTTCGTCTGCGAGAGCATTGTCTTGCCGATACCAAGCCGGGCGCCGATCGCCAGAAGTCTTTCTCCAAGCGCCGCCAGCCGCTCCTTCTGCCGGACCGTCCATTGCAGCCGGTCGGCCATCAGGGTTCGTGCGACACGCACCAGATGAAGACCGCGCGCCTCGGCATAGCGCAGCGCATCGCGGTAGAGACTGCCGCGCTCGTAATCGAGCGTCGTCTCCTTGGCCCGACGCGTCGACAGGACCGGGACCAGG
>Ga0172380_10005370_pt1 | contig 15580 bp, 13 predicted proteins | sample Leawe162metaG_FD_119747 | JGI IMG/M metagenome (GOLD analysis project Ga0172380, IMG submission 119747) | Leachate microbial communities from a municipal landfill in Southern Ontario, Canada - Leachate well 162 metaG | ecosystem: Engineered > Solid waste > Landfill > Unclassified | place...
GATTGCAGTCCATCGTCTGGAAGGCGGAAGGAGTGCCGGCGGGGCAGTACATTGTCCGGCTTAGCACCGGGCAGAAGATGGTTTCGGAGCGGTTGGTTACGTTTGTTAAATAGGTTATATCCGGCGAATGGGGGATACTGATTCCGCTGCCGGAGTAACATTATTCGATATAAGTCTGTGCCTGACAAGAGCGGACGAGGGCGTCCGCGTGGCTTCTTTGAAGGCTTTATTACAGTTTCTTTATTGATCGACTCACCTCACACAACAGCATCACCCGGAGGTAACAATGGTCTCGTGCAAGTTTCGTCCCGGCCTCTTCTCTATTCTTCTCGTCATTCCGGGCTTTTTGTTCGCGCAGCCCAATATCACTATCGATCCTGCGGAGATCAATGTTGAGTTTCCAGTAGTTGGCGAACGGTGGCAGGGGGCGCTGAACATCGGCAACGAAGGCGATGGAGTACTCGATTGGACAAGTGAAGTCGAGATCATCGAAGCTCCCGATGAGGTGCGAGCCCCTGTCAGGGATAATCCCGGGGACCTGATCGCGGTTTTCAACTATAATCAGGAAAACCGGCACTGCTCGCCCGTCGGGTATGATCCCACGAATGGCTTGATGTGGATTACCCAAGCCGCCGATCAGGCGACTATCGCTATCGGGTTTGAAGACGACTACTCCAACGCACGACTCCTTCGTCGCATCAATACCGGCGTATGCTATGATGGGGCTTTCGCCCGAGGGTTGCTGTTCCTCCCGCCTTTTAACACCAATGTTATCAACCGTTATGACTCACAGGGCCAGAACATCGGCGCTATCGAGGCTCCTTTTCCAGTGAAGGGAATCGCTGCGGATGAGTTACACGACTGGCTGTTTTTACTGAATGGCGAAACGACCAACATCCACGTCTTTACGCTAACTCGGGACGGAAATTTCGGGGAGGAAGTCGGGGTTATCGACAATCACTTGCAGTACCACGATGGAAACGCATCGTTTGGAATTGAGTGGGTATATCAGCATCAGGGCGGGCAACTCTGGATGTTAGCGCCTCCATCGGGACGAATTTACCAAATAGCCGTCGATACACGGAACTGGCTTTGTGAATCTTCCCCGCAGAACATCCTCGTCTTCCCCGGGGGCGAAGAGTCGCAAATGAGCGCAGTAGCTCATGACGGAGATTTCTTCTGGGCAGGCGGGTTGCCGTCGCGGACGATCCGCGTCTATGACGATGGACTGACCGAGAATGACTGGCTCTATATCGACGCAAGAGATGGCAGAATTCCGTCCGGAATCACTGACCAGATTGGCATAACGCTCGACTTTACCGACCGCATCGAAGGGAGATATGAAGCGGCCATTACGATTAATTCGAACGCGCCTGGCGAGGAGGAAGTGATCGTTCCGTTAGTAGCGGAGGTGGCTTTCGCATCGTATCTCGAAGTTGTCTGGTCGGAAGACGCAGGCTTTCCTGACCTGATCGACTTTAACGACATGTTTGGACCGGACATTTATGTGAATTTCACGCGCGAAGTCCCGCTGACGGTAAGGAATGCCGGGTGGAGTGATCTTGTTGTCGAAAGCATAGAGAGTAGCGACGAACATTTCACAATAGCATTCAACCCAATGATATTGCATTCACAGGAAGATACGGTGGTAAATGTCTCGTTTCTCTGTGATGAGATCGGACTTTATGTAGGTGACCTGACGGTAATTTCCGATGATTCACTTCATGAAGAACTTGTTATCCACATGCGCGCTGAATCTATTTTACCGCCGATAATTGCTCTCTCAGTCGATGAGATTGAATTTGAGATGCGAGAAGGTGACGCGGAAGAATTACAGATCGAGCTATCCAATGATGGCGCTTCAACACTGCGGTGGATTGGTTCAATTACGCGTGACAGCACAGTTGTCAGGGACGGAAGCGACTTTGCCAACTTGACGCTGGACCCGATGGCGGGCGAAGTGGCTCCGGGAGCTCCGGTCAATCTTACTCTTATGGTTCAGATGGGAGTAATTGACTCACTTCAGGAGGTTTACAGGATTACCATTCTATCAAATGACCCGGCGACGCCATCCTTCGAAATTGTTGTTACAATTACAGCACTCTCAATCGAAGGAGAAGCTGCGCTTTTACCTTCGACGACGGAGTTGCAGGCAGCTTTTCCGAATCCGTTCAACAGTAGTACGACGATTGTGTTTGGGCTCGATAAATCGGCCCCTACGCGAATTGCGGTTTTCGGGGTGGATGGGCGTTTGGTAGATGAAGTAGTCTCCGGCGACTTCTCAGCGGGGTACCATACGGTTATCTGGAACGCGGAAGGCTTTCCGGCGGGGAGCTATCTGGTGAAGATGGAAGCCCGGGGAGTGGAAATTCAGCAGCAGTGGGTGAGGCTGGTGAAGTAATGGTGGTGGGATTCCCTGAACATTCCAAGTCAGGGGGAACCAGCTTTGGATTGCTGAGGGATAGTTTACTTATAATACGGGAAAATTGACATTTAACTCTCATACAACTCTCGCAGCAAATCAATGCAACAAACGAAACTCCTCCTGACAGCGGTATTCGTATCTTCGATAATGCTCAATTGCGGCTGTTCCAGCGATCCTTTAGCACCTGCTGAGGCGAACCCTATTTCAACGATGCACGTCGTGACGCAGTGGGTGACACCGGGCAGTGCGCGAGACATTCATGTCGATTCCGGGATCGCTTATGTCGCCGACAACGAATTTGGCGTCACAGTCTGGGACAATCTCTTTGCTCACCCCAACTTGATCGACACCATTGCGACATGGTGACCTGCTACACGAGTCTATTTTGCGCCGTCGAGCAATCTGCTTGGGATAGTCACCGGCTATCCTAAAGCTCAATTAGTTTTATACGACAATAACTCTCAAAGACTTATGGGTCCAGTCGGCAGTTCGCCCTTTGGAGGCGCCGACTTTTGCCAACTCGCGCCGGATACGGTGATAATCGCTCATGTAGAACAAGACAATGACGGTTTCGCCATAGTCAAGTATTACTGGGATCCTCTATCGTACTATTGGTCTGACGATCAGCGTTCCTACTATTACTCCAATGGGCTACCACTTAACGACGTCAAAATAGATTATCCGAATATTTACATCGCCGCCGGAGAGCGAGGCTTGCTGACCCTGCACCTCGAAGGCACAACTTTCGGTCCTTCCTACAACTTCAGTCCCATCGGTTCGTGCGACCTGTCCGGCAACAGCGTAAGCGTCAGCCTCAATCGACCGCACAATCGAGTGATCCTCGCCAGCCAATACTCCGGCATCCAAATTGTCGATGTCGTCGATCCTGCAAATCCGGTACTTATTTCTGCATACCTTCCGCTCGAAACCGACGACATCTTTATGGCGCTGGCAGTTGGTGATACTGTTTACGCACTTGATCGTTCACACGGCGCGTTAGCCATCGACATCACCGACCCAACTGATCCACAGACCATCTGGAAGTATAATTCGCCTGCACCGTCACGCCTTTTCTTCGATGAGGCTGAGAACACGCTTTTCCTTGCCGATGAACAACGCGGAATTATAGGATTCCGGTGGTAGAGGGAATTTGAGGTAGTAGTCACCAGGTATGAACGCGTGAATCTGCTTGATTGCAGGCTCACGCCAATCAGATATAGTTATAATTGCCTGGACAATACAAGAGATGAGAAATGCGATACTTAATGACTCTATGCCTGTTTGCCTGCGCCACCACTGCGATTGCCCAGCCACAGATTGATTGGTGGCGAGAATATCGTTATAACGGCAATTACGGCTATTTTAACGATATTTATATCACCGAAGATGGCGGACTTGCGCTTGTTGGAATCACGCATGATGAGGGTCAAGACGGCGGAAATTGCTGGCTACTGCGGACTGATCGCGGCGAAGATATTATTTTCAGTCGAGCTTACGAATTAGATCCTCCGGTGAGAGTTGGCCGAGCGCTAATTGAGACTGATGATGGAGGATTCGCCATAGCAGGGACTACCAACGTGTCACAGGCTCGCGGCATGAAGACAGATCGTGATGGAAATTCTCTATGGTCTCTCCACTTAGGGGGAGACATAGGTGGCTGGGTAAACGCTGTGATCGAGCTGAAAGCAGGAACTTTAGTATTTGCTGGCGCAGATCAACTGCAAGGACATAATGTGCAGGGATATCTTGCATTCGTTGATCAAGACGGAAACCTTTCGAACGAGTATCGATTTGGAGAAGACAATAAAAATGAGGGGTTCTACGGCCTTCGCGAAGTAGCAGACGAAGGTATTGTCGCGGGAGGATATAGAACCACATTGAACGAACCAGTGCTTTTCTGGCTTGTAAAAACAGATTTTAATGGAAATCTGATCTGGGAGAAAACCTATCCGGCGCGTGAAGCCGAAGACGAACGTTTATATGAGCTCGTTTCTTGTCAAGGTGGATTTGCTTTAGCTGGTAAGCGGGGTGAAATAGTAGGCGATATTGAGACTCAATTTCTCCTAAAAAGAGTCGATTCTGCTGGTGAGCTTCTATGGTCGGAAGAATATGACATCAACCAAAATGCGGCTGAACACTGTTTTGGGCTTAAAAAATGCCCGACGACGGCTTCATGCTGTATGGAGTCGGAAATAGATCGAATAATCATGTCCCTGTTGCTGGCGCTATAGTGCGAGTGACCGCCGCAGGCAGAGAAGTCTGGCGCCACTCCGATGTAATCGATTCTGCTGAGACGAGTTATAGCGGTGGAGTAGTGGATGAGGATGGCGCGATTGTTGTTTGCGGGTCGATTGGGCGGTTTAATGAAGTTGCCAATATGGTTCAGCCCGTAGGAGTTGTGGTCAGGATATGGGGAGAAGAGAATGCGCCGCGGTTTATTCGCTGGGCTCCGGAGGACTTTGCTCTGCAAGTCTTAACCGGCACTGAAATCGAATTTATTGCGGTTGCAGATGATCCCGACAACGACGTTATCGAGTACACGTGGCGGCATGGTGTGGAACCATTGGACGGCGATACTTCTGTTTCAATATTATTCGATGAGGCTGGTATCGACACGGTTCTTGTTACTGCTTCTGACGGCGCGCTTACCCGTCAGTTAACCTGGCACGTCACCGTCGCCGACCTTTACATAGCCGACTTCACCCCTGACACGCTCAACCTTGCCATAAGGCGAGGCACTTCCGTTGACTTTTCCCTTGATACAATAAGATTTACTGACGGGGCAGACCCTGAAATCCTCTGGACGAAGACGAATCTTGCGAATGGGCAGACCGAAAACGCAGGCACGGAGTCCCGCGCTACCATTGACTTCCCGTGGTCGGGGGAGTACGAGGTTGAGGGGCGGGTCTCTCGCGGTGAGTCTTCCGACGCGGTCACATGGCACGTCAAAGTCCGAGGCGCGATCTGGGCCTATGTGCCGCTGGCGGACAGCCTTGAGGTGCAAGCAGATAGCGTTGTTCACTTCGAGGTTGTGCCGAGCGCACCGGAGGACGAGAGCCTGACAATTCAGTGGTTTGTTGATGGGGAGAGGGTTCTGGAGGGGGAAGTGGCGTTAGAGTGGGCTTTCTGTACCGTCGACAATTGTCGACGGTACTTGGTGCAGGTTGTCGTGGCAGATTCGGTCGAGGCGGATACGGTCGAGTGGGTGGTGACGGTTTCCGATCTTTCAACCCCTCGTGATCCCGCTGCCGACCCGCCGCGGTCGGCAGCCATCCTGAGCGTCAGCCCCAATCCGTTTAACTCGATGCTGACGATACGGTTCCAATCCGTTAAATCGGTTCAATCCGTTGTGAATATTAATATTTACGATATTTTCGGAAGAGAAGTTTTTTCTGTTGCATCGCAGCGTACAAATGGAAAAATTACCCCCCCTACCCCCCCTACAATAGTAGGGGGGGATTCCCAGACTCTCATCTGGGACGCTTTTTCTCAGCCTGCCGGAGTTTATTTTGTCCGTCTTCAGTCCGGGCGCGAAGTCAGCACGAAGAAGGTGGTGTTAATGCGATAGCCAGTAGGACAACACGTCCAGGGTTGTCCTATTGAGGAGACTAAAGCACAAGCAAGCTTGTGCACTCCAAATACTCCTTGCCAAAGCAAGCTTTGGCACTCCGGAATTCAGACAAGCCGGGCGTATTGTCCTACGGGCAATTGTCGCTTTGATGGAACATTGCAGTTCATTCCAACGAACACCTGCCAAACAGCTAACCCCCTATCATACAGTTATTCAACGTCTTCCCTTTGGCATGATCATTGTGCTATATTGTAAGTCACGACTGGCAGAAAAAGCGGTCGAATCATAAGGAACATAATGAAAATACCGATGCGCAACATCACCGTCAACGGTGAAATTGTCGAAGTCCCTGACGTAAGTGCGATCCTCAGGAATTTCAGTCGCAATATCGTCTACATCGCGCTTGGCATATGGCTGTTGACCGGAATATACATGGTCAGCGCCGATCAGCAGGGAGTCGTCAGACGTTTTGGCGCTTTTGCTCGCGTCACTTCACCCGGCATTCACTACCGCTTGCCATGGCCTATCGAGCGCGTTGACCGGGTTGGCGTTTCGAACGTCAGGCGTGCCGAGATCGGCTTTCGTACCATCGAAGCAGGGCCGCCTTCCAAGTACCGCGACATGCCGGAAGAATCGCAGATGCTGACAGGGAATCTCAATATCGTAAAAGTCGATATGATCATCCAGTACCGCATCATCGATCCGGTGAAATTCCTCTTCAAAGTGCGCGACATCGAAGCCACGACCCGGCCTATTGAAGCAGCCCTCCGCCAGGTCGTCGGCAAGCACGAAATCGACGAAATCCTCACCAGCGGCAAGGGGCAAATTCAGGACGAGACGATGGAGTTGCTCCAGCGCATCGTCGATAGCTACGATTCAGGAATCAAAATCGTCGCAGTACAACTTCAAGACGTCCATCCACCCGACGCTGTAGTCGATGCGTTCAAAGACGTCGCTTCGGCTCGTGAAGATCGCGAGAAGCTGATCAACGAAGCCGAAGCTTATAGTTCGGATGTCATCCCCAGGGTACGTGGCAAGGCTGCGCAAATGGTGAAAGGGGCTGAGGCTTATGCGTCCGAGCGGGTTGCCAAAGCGGAAGGAGACGCTTCGAACTTCAACGCAGTGTTGAATCAGTATCGGCAAGCCAAAGAGGTGACGCGAAAAAGGATGTTGCTTGAGACTTTGGAAGAAATCATGCCAGGACTCAAGAAGTACATAGTGAAGAGCGATAAAAATGGCGGGATGATCAACCTGCTGAACCTCGAAGGAGCAGGAAAATGAAGCCCACAACCAAGCTTTTACTTATCGGTATAGTTGTCGTGGTCCTGCTCTCGTCGATCTATCAGGTCGATGAAGTCAATCAGGCTATCGTCCTTCAGTTTGGCAAGCCGGTCGGAACCGTGACGACGCCGGGACTGCACATGAAGGCCCCCTGGCCGTTTCAGCAGGTGACGTATTTCGACAAACGACTGCTCGATTACGACTCGAATCCGACGGAAATCCTGACGCAGGATAAGAAAAACCTGATGCTTGACAACTACGCCAAGTGGCGCATTGTCGATCCGCTGAAGTTCTTCATCACCGTGCATGACGAGAACGGGGCTCAGGCGAGGCTGGACGACATTATTTACTCAGAACTGCGCGTGGAGCTGGGCAAGCACGACCTTGAAGAGGTTGTGACGACGAACCGCGAGGAGTTGATGGCGAAGGTGACTGCCACGACGAACGAAGCGGCGAAGACTTACGGCATCGAGGTGGTCGATGTGCGGATTAAGCGCGCCGACCTGCCTCCGCAGAATGAGAAGTCAGTCTTTGAGCGGATGCGCGCCGAGCGGAAGCGAATCGCTAACCAGTACCGCTCCGAGGGCGAGGAAGAGGCGTTGAAGATCCGTGCGGCGGCAGACTCGATGAAGGTGGTGCTGATGGCGGAGGCTTATCGTGAGTCTCAGACGACTCGTGGAACCGCCGAGGCGAAGGCTATCGACATTTACGCCAAGTCGTTCGGCAAGGACCCGGAGTTTTACGACTTTTTCCGCAGTATGGAAGCTTACAAGAAGATCATCGACAGTTCGACGGTGCTGGTACTGCCGCCTGATACGGAATGGCTGAAGTGGTTGAAGTGAGTCGGGAAGTGGGGGGAGGTGCAGAATTATCGTCACATCGTCACAGGAATGGCGGGAACGGCTGTCTGACAGGCGTTTGAAGTGGTGACGGAAATGTAAAAAGCGTGACGATTGAAGGCGAGGACGCGCAGTAATATCAGGGAAGGCTGTTGGTATTGCCTTTAAGGAGTCACAGAAATGAAGAACGGAAATAGATACGTCAAGCTGGTGGAATGGTCAGACGAGGATCACTGCTGGATCGGCAGTTGCCCCGAACTGTTCTACGGTGGATGCCATGGAACCGACGAGCGGGTCGTCTTCGCCGAGCTGTGCCAGCAGGTGGATGAAATAATTGCGCTTTACCAAAGTGACGGCAAAGAACTGCCTGCTCCACTCTCGGGCAGAGAGTTTGTGAACGCGATGCAGATGGTTTCTTAACGCCGCACTCGGGGCGGCATGTCCCGCCAGCCTCAGTCTGGCTTTGGAAGATAAATGAACAAAACAGAAGCCGCCGGGACGGCGGCGGAACATGCCGGAGAAACACCGGCGTTACGGACACTTACCCTTCTACCTGTTAGTATCAAAGGGTGGGCTCCAAGCAGGCAGGGGTCTTATCCATCGATACGACGGACTTAAGAAAACCAAAACAAAACTTGATTGACGACGAGATATACTTTATATTTGTGCAGTAATAGGCGTTACTATTGACGCTGTTTCCTTTCATCAGTAAAGCAAAAGGAAGATGGAACTTAACTCCATACTGAACGGGGATTGCAGGACCATTTTACCGACCTTCCCTGATAGAAGCGTCGATTTAATTGTTACTTCACCGCCATATGCCGACCAAAGGAAGAGTAGTAAAAATACGATTTCAATTATAAATCACCAATTAGTAAATAAATAAAAATTATTACATCACAGGTATTCAGTGTCAATTGACATACAATCTATCCTCACGCTTTGTTTCGCTGGAGCCACTTTGAAACTTGGTAGCACGAGACCTCCAACTAAAAAACTTATCGAACGGCTAACTCTTCAATACGGCCCAGTGCTGGCTAATGGGCGCGGTATGAGTCTGAATTTCGGTTCAAGAATCACTATAGTCGTCCGTTATTCGGCAATTTACAAGGGCAATGATTCGCTCTATATGGGGGTTGAGCACGATCCTTTTCTATCAAATGAAGCCTCGGCACCACTTGGCGTGTTTGTTGCATTTATCTACGGAGATGAAAATACAGTTTTTGTTGTTCCAATAGATACTGTGCTTAGTCTTCTTGCAACTTCTCAAAGTAATCGGCTACATGTGGTGCGCAAGAACGCAGTTTACTTCCTCAGGTGTAATGCATCAAAACAAGTCGATATTACTGATTTTTTTAATAAATTCCCTGAGGTTCCTGCATGGGCGCAAAGCATCACAGAGGATGAAAATCTCGAGGACAAGGATAGTGAAAAAGTTCAGAGGCTACATACTCATATTCAGCATTGCCTTATAAAATTTGGGAAAGCAGCTGGCTACCAAGTTTGGGTTGCCCCACAGGATCGCAATCTTGCATTCAATGACGAAAAATTCTCCTCTTCGTGTATTCAAGAACTTCCAAATTATGGATTGAATGATACGGCTTATAAAATTGTAAAGAACATTGATGTAATATGGCTGGATGGAGAGACTATAATTCGTGCTTTTGAAATCGAGGCAACCACCAGTATTTACAGTGGTTTGTTAAGGATGTCGGATTTACTTGTTTCAATGTCGAACATTTCCTTTGAACTGAGTCTTTGTGCCGCATCTTCAAGAAGAGAAAGAGTACGGGAACAAATAATGAGACCGACTTTTCGGGTCTTACGATCAAAATGCAGTTATGTAACTTTCGAGGAAATTTTAGATGTGTACAAAACTGCAAAGGAAATCTTTGCTCAGCAGTGGAAACTTCGGGTCGAGTTAGAAGGAGAAAAATTTTAATGAATTTATCCGAAGAGAATGCCTAATGGCTCGTCAGATTTATTTTGTTTTTCTCAAGGCTAAGTCCTTCGATGAAGCAGTAGAATGTGCTGAAGATGCACTCTTGGAGTACCGTGGTCTAATACACAATCATGCAGAACTTATAGATAAACCTGGTGATTTTCTTGACTGGTTACCACCATCGCACATCAAAGAAATTGGTATTGATGCTTTCTTTAACCTGTATAAAGAATGGCAAAGACAAATTGCTGATGACATAAATGAATCAATCGGGGAATTGCTCGAAACAACTCTTCAAGATGTTCTTGAAAAGCACACAGAAAATTTGTGTGCTATCATAATTGCTATGAAAATGCAAAATAGCGAATTCACTTATAAATCACCAATTCTGAATGTGGTGGAAGACTCAACTCGTATCTCCGACAAACTAGGAGCATCGATTAGAAGGAATCCTCGAAGTTACTGGCTGCTACCATATGATTTAAGAACCTGAGGGAGTTCTAGTTTTGCGGTCTGAAACCGTCAAGTATGGCTAATTTTCGTACGCGGAGGTAAGGAATAAATTTGAACAAGAGGCCACTTCGAATTTTTGTGTGGCATCTGGAGCAATTGACTGGGAGAAACTCGTTAAATTCAACTCGTCCTTGGAAAAACCAGCACCAAAACCAAGACTGAAAAAACCACGCAAGAAATAGTTTATAAAGGACAGTAAGTAACTTTTATCGATGTTTGTGACTTTTTCGTTCCGTCAGGTCTTGAACGAAGTGGAGACCTGACGGGAAGCCCCTGTCAGTTCACGCCCTTCGGGCTAAGAACTGACAGAACATAAACTCGGATTTTTAATAAACGGGCGGACAAGAGTGTCCGCCCTCCAGCAACTCGCCTTTATATTTCAAGGTTTCCCATGAACATCGTCGATAAAGCTATCGCAACCCAAATTTCCAACATCGAAAAGAAGACCGGAAAAAGCCTGGATGAACTGACCACCCTCATCAAGTCGTCCGGGATCCTCAAGCACGGCGAGATCGTCACCATGCTGAAAACCAGCCTCGGGTTGGGGCACGGCGATGCCAATACTTTGACCCACATCGCCTTGAAGACCGACGGAGCTTCCGCCGCCGCAGAAAAGGGTCTCGCGGGCGACACGGTACTGGACGAGATCTACGTCGGGCCGAAAGCCTCGATGCGCCCGATCCACGAGGCCCTTATCGCACAGATCGACAAACTTGGCGAATACGAAGTGGCTCCGAAGAAAGGCTACGTCAGCCTTCGCCGTAAGAAGCAGTTCGCCATGCTGGGGCCTGCGACCAACACACGGTTCGAAGTCGGTATCAACCTGAAGGGCGTTCCCGGCACGGAGCGACTAATCGAGCAGGCTCCCGGCGAGATGTGTCAGTTCAAGGTGAAGGTCGGCGAGCCTGCTGAGGTCGATGTGGAGCTGATGGTGTGGGTGAAGACGGCGTATGAACAGAGTGCGTGAGGTGGGGCGGACAGTTCAGACCGTCCGAGAATGCAAAATTCACTGTTGCAGGGTGTCACCACACTACAACAGTGTCATTCATTATTAGTATTTTAGCCGTAGGGTGAGGACACCCTACGACAGAATACTTAGAGGACGTAGAAACAGATATTCTTCACTTCGTACAGGATGAATCGCTTCAATAAATTGCACTGATTAATAAGAATCCAAGAGCCATCAATTCGCAGTGAGCAGATTGATGGCTCTTCTTTTAGCGCTGATGAAGCGCACCAGCTTTTGCCTGAGGAAGCTTTAATGTCGCTTCAATTCAGCATTCGGTGATGATCGTCTCAGTGAGCCGCGAACTCAACCCGACGATTCATCGCCCGACTCTCTGCAGTGTCGTTGCTTGCCATTGGCTCAGATTCACCCTTGCCAACGGACTCAAGCCGGCTTGCGGCTATGCCACGATTCACCAGCCAGGTTTTGACAGCATCGGCACGCTTCTGGGATAGTGTCAGGTTGTAAGCGTCGCTTCCGACATTGTCCGTGTGGCCGATAATCGTGACTTTGATTTCGGAACTCTCAGTCAAACCCTCATTGATTTTCTCCAACACCGCATTGGATGAGGGGAGGATGGTCGCTTTGTCGAACTCGAAATTGATCGAGTGAAGGATGACAGACTTTCCTTTCTCGAAAGTGATGACGTCGTCCTTTGGATCCAATGGGTTAGTCTTGCGTTGGATTTCCGCGCCATCGTTCATGCCACCGTCATCCGAGTCGATCTTCAACGGATTGGTGTGGTGAGAGAATGCTTCGTCGCGGTCGCTCAAGCCATCGCCATCCGTGTCAGGCTTTTGCGGATCGGTCTTGTAGCGAGTTACTTCGTCGTCGTCGCTCAAGCCATCGCTGTCGGAGTCGCGCTGGGATGGGTTGGAGGTTCGCAGAACCTCGTCTCCGTCTTTAAGGCCGTCACCGTCGGTATCGGCTAAAAGCGGATTGGTTTTGGTTCGGTTGACTTCTTCGCCGTCGGCAAGCCCGTCTTCGTCAGTATCCGCTTTCAGTGGATCGGACATAATGCGGGTGACTTCGGCTGCATCGCTCAGGCCGTCTCCGTCGGTGTCGGCTTTGATGGGATCGGTTTTGGACATTTTGATTTCAGCCATATCATCAAGTCCATCGCCATCAGAGTCTGCTTTGGCGGGATCAGTCTTGAATTTGACAACCTCTTCACCGTCGTTGATACCGTCGCCGTCGCTATCGATTTTTGACGGATTGGTACCGAATTTCGCGACCTCTTCGCCATCGTCGAGCGCGTCGTTATCGCTATCGGCTTTCAGCGGATCGGTCTTGAATTCTTGAATTTCGCGATTATCGACAAGCCCGTCGTTGTCGCTGTCAGTGGAGATGGGACTGGTCTTGTGCTGATTGACTTCGACACCGTCACCAAGCCCGTCCTTGTCCGAGTCGGTGTTCAACAGGTCGCTCTTGTGAGTAACAACTTCGACGCCATCACTTAGCGCATCGCCGTCGGAGTCAGGCTGAAGCGGGTTGGTGTGGTATTTTCGTACTTCTTCACCATCGGTCAGACCGTCACCATCGGTATCGGCTTTCTTCGGATCGGTATTGTACTCTTTCTCTTCACGATTCGTCAGCCCGTCTTCATCGGTGTCACTGCCTGAAGTAGCGGCTGAACCTCCAAACACCATTCCCAAACTGATCCCGAAGTAAGAATCGTGCTTTTCGTTGGTAATTACGTTCAAATTGCTATTTGACCGTGTCCAACCATCGAGCTTGTCTGAGATCGAAAGAGTGTAGTTGATATCGACAGTGAAGGCACTGTTGTCTCCGGCCTGGATCGTTGTACCGAAACCAACGGGGATCATAGGTAGGGGATCCTGATTGCCTTTCAACATTTTTGTGAAGCCGAAGCCTCCATAAATGAAGGGGCGCATATCCCATATCGTTGTGGGGTTGATAACGAGTCTTGTATCCAGCATGGCTGTTTCAGCGGTGTAGATACCGGTAGCCTTAAGTTTGGCATAGCCAAGACCTAATTGACCACTTAAGACTCCGTTACCGAGCGGAATTTGGAGGTAGGATCGCGCGTAGGGAGTCCATATTTCACTACCACCATGGTTATCTCCGCGAGCGCCGCCCAGACTAAGACCCAGGCCAACTCGAGAAGGTGAATTCTGCGCCATGGAGAGGCTGGAGACCAGCAGCAATCCGGCAAGCAGAGATATATTTAAAAGTCGTCGCATTTCCGGTTCCTTTCATAGCCGCACCTTCGCCCGCAAGTGCGGGTAGTGAAGGTACGTTTTTGTTGAGGCATTCTTGAAAGTGCTCAACAAGCCAGTGGGACGGAAAAAGAATCCTGCAACCTGTTTGAGTTCCGATTCGCCCGGCCGGCTTGAAGGGCACTGAATTGTGACCGAAAAAGCGCATATCATAGCGCTTGTTTCAATCACAGGATGATTTTGTATCATTCAGTGTTGCTCTTTATCGCTTTTCAGCGGTAGTTGAATTTGCCGTTCTGAGCATCCGGATACTTTCCAGAGATGCTCAATCGTTCCTCTCTCATTACTGAAAACAGTTATCCCGCAGCGGGAATCGACCTGTTTGCGAGGTGATACGACCTCTGCATAAATTTAATTGTGACCTATAGCACGAGACTTCAGGTGCGTTTGGAACGGTTTTCGGTTGGTTGTCTTCCCTTTTGGTGTTCGCTAACATTAATTGCGCTTCACCTTGCTGGCATATCTATTGCGGCAAATTAGTCCGTTCGATTACAAGACCAAGAAACATGCACAAGTACGTGCAAAATTAACAGTTGCAAAGAAAACAATTCACAAGGAACTGAAAAGATGAAGAAGATTGTCTTATTCACAATCGTTTGTATAACTGCGCTTTGCGTTCCACTCAAAGCTCAAAGTCAGGTAGAACTCGAATTGAGCAGACGATTCGCAGACGGTGCGCAATCACTTCCGACACAAATTTTGGCTCTTCCCAATGGTGACATGCTTGTCTCTGGCGGGGCATTCCAAGCAAATGATTCGAGCTACGCATTTGTTCTCTGCCTCACAGCGAACGGTGATTCATTATGGTCATTGTTTTTCAATGAACTCGAATCATACTATCTTCCCTCTGTCATCGTCACAATGGCTGGTGACATCTTCATATCTCACTCGACACTCGAAAACGACTCTGCCTATTTTCAATTGAACATCACCAAAGTAAGCTCTCAAGGTGAAGTAATCTGGAACCGAGTGCAGGCTTCGGAGGGTGAAAACTGGGTATATGCAAGCTTAAGAGAAGACACGAATGGGCAAATACTGGTCTCGGAATCTTTTCTTACTGATCGTTTGTTTCCAACCTTTGGGACGGACCTGATCACTGTTGCTTTCTCGCAGGACGGCGATTCACTTTGGAGTGAAATTGAGGAAGTGCCAGAAAACGAGAAGAGGTATTCTCGCGATTTAATCCTGAGCAACAGCGAAAGGCTGGTTTGGGGCGAATCTGCATCTGGAGATTCCTTGGAACAGCGAGAAATGTTTCTACGACGTTTCGATGTCAATAAGGAGATGCTTTGGGAACTTACTATTCCAAGTCAATCAGGAATTTACATTAACGATATCGTCGAGTCATCCAATGGAAATCTATTTGCGATGGGATTCAAAGAAGTCCAATATCCGGACACAGCAACCACGTTTATTCTGAAGGTTAGTTCTGAAGGAGAATTGTTGGGTGAATTTGACTTTCCAGGAGAACCTGATCAAATCATCTATGGTGGATATGATCTTTTGATCGATCCCGATGGGAATCTTTGGATAGCTGGAATACGCTGGCATGAATGGAGTGATTGGCTTGTGAGGATGGATCAGGAATTGCATATAATTGCAGAACATGAATTTAATCAAGTCAATGGAATTGGCTCGATTGACTGCACCCTTGACGGCAGGTAGATATTGACCGGACCTATTATCTCTAACATGCCAGGAATTTGGGTAGCGGTCACAAATCCCTTCCTATCGGTATTTCCGTCCGTAGCAATCGGATCACC
>Ga0172380_10005371_pt1 | contig 15577 bp, 14 predicted proteins | sample Leawe162metaG_FD_119747 | JGI IMG/M metagenome (GOLD analysis project Ga0172380, IMG submission 119747) | Leachate microbial communities from a municipal landfill in Southern Ontario, Canada - Leachate well 162 metaG | ecosystem: Engineered > Solid waste > Landfill > Unclassified | place...
GCGCGAGTTCCCGCACGTCCGACTGGAGTTCCGAGGATGATCGCAGCTCCGGCTCATCGAACCAGCGCCACTGGGTGCGGTCTTCCCCTTCGATTGGATCGCCCGTCAGGGCGCGGGTGAAATAGATGAAGTCGATGTGTTGGTGCGGCGCTGCCTCGTGGCTGTCGCCCGGAATGTCGTAGATCGCCATCGCCACCGGGGCAGGCAACTGCGGCGGGTCGGGATACTCGAAGGGCGTGCCGGGCGGGAGGATTTCGACGCTCAGCCCGGTCTCCTCGGCTACCTCGCGGAAGACGGCCTGCACGGGGTCTTCGTCCGTCTCCACGTGTCCGCCGGGAGGCAGCCACATGCCCAGCCGGTGCCAGTGCAGCGCAGTGCGGTCCTCGCGGACCACAAACCCCGTGACGGTGAAGTGCCGTCGCATGCGCCGGAGCGTAACCCGGTGCGGAATCGGGCGCTACGCGACGACTGCGCCGCCAATGCTACCCGCGCGAGAGCGGCATGCCCTCCAGCCAGCGGAGGTCAAACGCCGCGAACGCATCGATGACGGCGTGCGCGGCGGGCTGCGGCTCCGCCGGGATCGCGCCCTGGCGTGTCTGCACCACCCACATACCTGCGGCCGCGGCCGCTGCCACGCCGTTTGCCGAGTCCTCCACCACCAGGCAGGCAGCCGGCTCCACGCCCAGAAGCGAGGCGGTCAGGAGGTAGATGTCCGGCGCCGGCTTGCCGAACTCCACCTCCTCGCCGGTCACGATCAGCGGGATGAGGTCGGTAAGGCCGATGGCTGCGAGCGTCGCGTCCACCCACGGGCGGCGGGACATCGATGCGACCGCGACGCGCAGGCCGCGCCGATGGACCGCTCGGACGATGGCGTCCGCGCCGTCCATCGCCGGCGCGGGGCCGGTGGCGAGCAACTCCACCAGCATGTCCGTGTAGCGCGGGTAGAACACCTCCGACGAGACTCCGTAGCGCGACTCGATGTGCGCGCCAAACTCGTCGGGGCCGCTCCCCACGAAGCCGAGGTACTCGTCCTCCGGAATGACCGCCGGGGCCAGGACGCGTCGTGTGGTTTCGAGGTGTACCGGCTCGGTGTCGGCGAGCACGCCGTCAAGGTCGAAGATCACAGCTTCGATCAGCTGAGGCGCGGACTCGGTGTGCGGCCCGGCGCCAACTGTCACGCGCTGGCGGCCTCGGCGGAGCCGGAGTGCTCGACGCCTCGCTTCAGGTTCCACAGCAGGTCGCGTAGGATCTGGATGCGCTGCGGTCGGTGCATCAGTGTCTCCATCGCCCCGCCCACGAGGCCCGCGGCAGGACGGTACGCGATCTCAGCCGTGATGTGGCACTCCCTGGCGCCCTCCGGGAAGAGCGCCCACGTGAGGGTCTCGGCGACGCCTCCTTCGTCTACTCGATAGACGATCTCACGAGGGTCCTCGGATGCATCGCGGCGGAGTGAGTAGGCTTCCTCACGGCCCGGGAGCGTGAGGCGGAACCCCACACCCTCGCTGTCAGCCTGGAACGCCCGGACGGCGGGCGGGAGCCAGTCACGCCACGTGCGCGGATCGGCGAGCAGCGCGCGGACGGCGGGAGCCCCGGCGTGGATGTGCACGTCCTCCCGAATCGCCGCGAAGCCCGCACGCTTCCGGGGGCCGGTGTCGCCGCCTGGCGTATGCCCCGGTACGGACGAGCTCATCGCACCTCGTCCGGGGGCGCCTCGTCGGCGGCGTGTTCGCCCTGGTCGTGCCGCTCCCGCATCGTTGGGAACAGGATCACTTCGCGAAGCGAGTGCTCGCCGACGATCAGCTGCACGAAGCGGTCGATGCCGATGCCCAGCCCGCCGGCGGGCGGCATGCCGTGCTCGATCGCCTGCAGGAAGTCCTCGTCCGCGATCTCCGCTTCTTCGTCGCCACCGACCTTCTTCGCGGACTGCTCCTCCATACGGAGGCGCTGGTCCACGGGGTCGTTCAGCTCGCTGTATGCGTTCGCCAGCTCGTACCCGAGCGCGAACAGCTCGAAGCGCTCCACCACGTCGGGCTCGCCGACCTTCCGCTTCGCCAGCGGGGAGATCTCTGCGGGGTAGTCGAAGATGAACGTGGGCTGAATCAGCTTCGGCTCCACGAACTCCGACATCAACGCGTCCAGGATCGTGCCCCACGAGGCGCCGTCGTCGAGGTGGACGTGGCGGGCGCGTGCGACCTCCGACAGGGCCTCCGTCGTCCGGTACTCGTGATAGTCGATGCCGGTGTGCTCCAGCAGTGCCTGGTGGTACGTGGTGCGGGCGAAGGGCGGTCGGAGCGAGACGGCGTGCTCGCCGTGCGTCAGCTCAGTCGTGCCGTGCACCTGGATCGCGACCTCGGAGAACAGCGCTTCGACCATCCGTGCGACGTCCTCGTAGTCGGCGTAGGCCTCGTAGGACTCCAGGAGCGTGAACTCCGGGTTGTGCCGGTAGGAGATGCCTTCGTTCCGGAAGACGCGCCCGATCTCGAACACCTTCTCGAAGCCGCCCACCATGAGCCGCTTCAGGTGCAGCTCCAGCGAGATGCGCAGGAAGAGGTCGCGGTCCAGCGCGTTGTGGTGCGTAACGAACGGCCGAGCGGCAGCGCCGCCGGCGTTGTCCTGCAGTACAGGGGTCTCGACCTCCAGGAAGCCGCGGTCGAGGAAGAAGCGTCGGATCGCGGAGACCACCTGCGACCGGGCGAATGCGATCTCTCGCGAACGCTCGTTGGCGATCAGGTCCAGGTATCGCTGCCGGTAGCGCGACTCGATGTCGCTGAGGCCGTGGAACTTGTCCGGGATCGGCCGCACCGCCTTGGTGATGACGCGCCAGGCCGTGACCGCCACCGTGACCTCGCCGGTGCGGGTGCGGAAGAGCTTGCCCGTGACCTCGAGGAAGTCCCCGAGGTCGACGAGGTCGAGGTGCTCGAAGTCGGACAGGACGTCGCGGCGGAAGTGAAGCTGGATGCGGCCGTCCTGGTCGCGCAGGTCCAGGAACGCGGCCTTCCCCATCACGCGCTGGGCGGTGACCCGGCCGACGACGGTGACTTCGACCTGATCGTCGACCTCGTCGGCTGCCAGGAAGGCCGCCAGGGCCTGTGCCGTGGTGTGGCTGCGGTTTACGCGCGCGGGGTAGGGATCGCCGATCGCGAGGAGACGCTCACGCTTGGCCAGTCGCTGTTCCAGGAGTTCGCGTTCCGACGGCATGACGCAGGCCTCCGCGCGTCCACGTTCGCATATTGGGCCAGTACACGCTGCCCGGCCGCCACCACCGAGGAGATACGAACGGCGGGGCGCTAGCCCCGCCGTTCGTACTGCTGCTCCATGCGGGTTAGGAGATCGCGGTGAGGGTGAGTTCCGTCTCGCCGCGGGGCGTCTGGATCTTCACGGTGTCGCCGCGCTTCTTGCCGATCAGCGCGCGCCCGACCGGCGACTTGTGGCTGATGCGGCCCTGCGTCGGGTCTGCCTCGGTGGGGCCGACGAGCTGGTACTTGCGGCTCTTGCCGTCCTGACCCTTCACGGTAACCGTGGAGCCGACCTGCACCGTCTTCGACTTATGCGCGAGTTCCTCGTCGATGATCGCGGCGTGCTCCAGCGCGCGTTCGATCTCCGAGATGCGACCTTCGAGGAACGCCTGCTGGTTCTTGGCGTCCTCGTACTGGGCGTCCAGCGAGTCCGGCCCCAGCTCCTGCGCGTCGCGGATCAACTCGGCGACTTCGGCGCGGCGGACCGTCTTCAGTTCCTGCAGCTCGTCCAGAAGCTTCTGATAGCCCCCACGCGTGAGCAGCACCGGCTCCTCGACCATGTTGATGCCTCGCAATGCGAGAGCCGGCCTCACTCGGCCGGCCCACCTAGAAGCCAAAACGGACTCGCCGGTTGCTCCGGGCAAGTCCGCGCTGACACGGGATGATACACAGCAACCCGGCTGCCTCGCAAATGGTGCGTGAGCGTAGGCAGATTCTCAGTTTCTACGGCTGGCGGATGGTAGACTCGAAACGCGGGGGCGGCGGGCCATGACAGCCCAATAGGAGTGCGCGCCATTCACGCGACGCCGCTGCGTATCGCCGGATTCGGATCGCTCGTGCTCGCCGCGGGCGTCCTGGGCGGTGCCGCTGGCGCGCTCATCGTCACCCAGACTGACTCGTCCGAGGATGCTTCGGCGCCGCAGCCGGCAGCGGCCACCGCTACGCCGGACGCCGCTGAGAGCCTGCGCCTGTCGATCGGTCGCGCGCTGGAGTCCGTGGTGACGGTCCAGGTCGAAGGGGCGGACGGTGTCTCGTCCGGATTCGGCACCGGTATCGTCCTCAGCGGCGAGGGGCTGATCCTGACCGCCGCGCACGTAGTGGCGGGTGCTTCCAGTGTCACCGTGGTGCTGCCGGGCGGCGAGGAGCGAGCAGCCACGGTCGTCGCGGACGACTCGCCGTTCCAGGACGTTGCGCTCCTCCAGACCTCCGGGCAGGGCCTTCGGGTCGCCCGCCTCGGCAGCTCGTCCGCCGTGGCCATCGGCGATCCGGTCGCCGTCCTCGCCAGCGGCATCTACACGTACGACAACCAGGTGAAGCAGGGCATCATCTCCACCCGCGACCTGGTGTTCCCGCGCGAGGGGGTCACCCTCACGGGCATGCTCCAGACGGATGCCGCTGTGAACCAGGGTGACTCGGGCAGCCCCCTCATCAACGCGTCAGGCGAGGTGGTGGGGCTGATGGTCGCGATCGTGCGCGACAACGTCGTCGGGGACGCGATGGAGGGTGTGGCCTTCGCGCACGCCATCGACGACCTCAAGCCGTTCATCGATGGCGTCGTCGCGACCGGTGTGAATCCGCGCGGTCGCATCGGCATCGAGCGCCTGGGGCAGCAGCACCTGTCGCTCACGCCAGACCTGGCTGCGGAGCTGAGTGTGCCTGTTACGGCGGGTGCCGCCATCATCGATGTAGCCCCTGGGAGTCCGGCCGAGTCGGCCGGGATCCAGGTAGGCGACGTCGTCGTCGCGGTGGATGGCATCGCGATCGACGAGGGATTCCCCTTTGTGAACCTGATCGGTGCCGCGCCGACCGGCATCGATCTAACGCTCACCGTCCTCCGGGGCGATGAGCAACGTGACGTCCTGCTGCGCCCCCGACCGGTTGCGGCCGCGGGCGGAGGAACGGGATGACTTCCCGTGCGACGGTCCAGGAGGATCGGCAATGAGCAATGACCCGCGTGATCCGTTCGACTTCGACGACGACGATGAGCCGTCGTTCGAACGCCGCCTGCCGAACCCACCCCGCCCGGACCCTCCGATCTTTGCGCCGGTGGTGTTCGATGACGATGACGACCGGCCGCGCCGTAGTCTCCGTCCCGCACGTGACGAGGCCGATGGGGAGTACGCCAGCGACGCTGGATTGCTGCGCGTCCTGGGCATCATCGTCGTGCTGGGGTTGGTCATCATCGCGCTCGTGCTGCCGTGGTCGCCGATCTCCGTCATCGGTGGCGGCGACGAGACCACCGGCGGCGACGGCATCACGGCGCAGGCCAGCGACGACATGCCGGCGCTCCCCGACGGCCTGGTCGCCCTGAGCAAGCTCTACCAGATCGAAGTCCAGGAAGGCATCGGCGGCCCGCTGCGCGTGGAGATCCGCCTGACAGACAGCACCGATGACGCCTCTAACCTCGCCTACTACTCGTGGGCAGGCGACCGGTGGACGCGTGTCGGTGCGGTGGAGATCAAAGAGGGCGGCGGCTCCGTCACCGGCACGATCCCGGCTGCCTCCGGATCGATCGCGGTGCTCCGTCGCACGTCGCTCGCGCACAGCCTCGGTTTGATCGTGGAGGCGGGCGAGACGCCAGACCCAAAGGGCGTCGCCAGCGCCGACACGATTGCCGTCATGGCGGCCACGCTGACCGCCGAGGACGACACGCCCGAGACGCTCAACACAGCCGCGACTGCGCTCCGTGCGGCCTCGGCCGTGGCGGGCGAGCGCACGGTGCTCCTGGGCGTTAGCGGCGACGCGTCTGCTGCCGGTGTCTTCGGTTCGCCGGAGGCGATTGCCGCGCACACGGAGGAGCTGTTGAGCGCCGCCCGCGCGCAGAGCGCCGGTGGCGTGATGATCGAGTACACGGGCCTTGCGGCGACTGACGCGCAGGGCTTCACCGATCTGGTGACGCGGCTGGGTGAGCGACTCGGCGAAGAGTCGATGAGCCTCGTCGTGGTCGTACCGGCGTCGGGCGACGGCTACACGTGGGCCTCGTTGCAGGCGGTTGCCGACGCCCTCTGGGTGCGCGCTCCGCTGGACCCGATGACCTACCACGAGTCGGTCGGCGGTATCCTCACCGGTCCGCAGGCGGTAGGGGTGGATCCGTCCACCGTGTCGATCATCCTGGACAGGCGCTCCGCGCTGACCGGTGCGGACGGCGCCGTGGAGCCGCTGACGCTGGTGCAGGCTCTGACCGCCGCCAGCACCGTGGACTACAGCGTCGACGCTATCGGGCCGGGCAGCCCCGTAACGCTCCGTACCGCCTACCTTGGCCCGGGTGTCGAGGGGTTGCGATGGGACGGCCCTGCGCGAGCGGTCGCGTTCTCCTACACCGACAACAACACCGCGCACACCGTCTATCTGCAGAACGCGTACTCAATCGGCTTCCAGCTTGATGCCGCACGTGCATCCGGATTCGGAGGCATTGTCATCGCCAGTGCCGGTGAGACCGCCGCGCATCCCGACCTGTGGGAGACCGTGGTGCAGTTCGTCTCGGAAGGCTCGTTGACGTTGCTGCGCCCGTATGGCGCGTACCTCACCCCCTGCTGGGAAGCCGCGGACGGGACGATCGAGGGGCAGCCGGCGTGCTGGAGCACGGAGACGGATACGACGGCGGTAGTCTGGCGTGCGCCCAACGACGAGGGGGCGTACACCGTCCGCCTCGTCGTCTCGGACGGCACGCTGTTCGTGGCGCAGGAGATCTCTCTCCGCGTCGGTGAGGAGCCGACGGAGACGCCGGAGCCAACCGAGGAACCCACCGAGGTTCCGACGGAGGTGCCAACCGAAGTTCCCACAGAGGGACCCACCGCGGAGCCGACGGAGGAACCTACTGAGGAGCCGACCGAGACTCCCACCGAGGAACCGACAGCGGAACCGACGGGGACTGACCCGCCGGGGCCGGGGGGGAACGGATAGCGTGTGGCGGAGCGAGGTCCTCGAGTGATTGCGGGATCGGCGCGTGGTATCGAGCTGCGCTGGCCGAAGGCCGGCGGCACTCGCCCCACGACGGGCAGACTCCGCGAGTCTCTGTTCTCCATGCTCGAGGCGGCCGATGCAGACTTCGGCGAGGTGCTGGACCTGTACGCCGGCAGCGGCGCGCTCGGCATCGAGGCGCTCTCCAGGGGCGACGGCACTGCGACCTTCGTGGAGGCCGACGCACGAGCCGCTGCGGTGATCCGGGAGAATCTGCAGCGGGCGCGGATGACTGACCGAGCGCAGGTGTCTGTGGCGCGGGTGGGCCGCTGGCAGCCACCGGACGGTGCGCGCTACACGCTGGTACTCGCTGATCCCCCGTATGATGACGCCGCACCGTGGGACGCAGTGGAGTCCGCGGTGCGCAGCGCGCTGGCGGAGGACGCCACGGTCGTCATCGAGCACGATGCGCATCGGACGCCTCCCGCAGCACTCGCGGGCCTGCCGCTGTGGCGTGACCGGCGTCAGGGTGCTGGCGCTGTTGCGATCTACCGAGGACACGACGAGACCGGTGAGGGGACTGACGCATGACCGTGGCGCTGTACGCGGGACGGTTCGACCCCGTCACCAACGGCCACCTGGACATCACGACGAGGGCATCGACGATCTTCGAGCAGGTCGTGGTGGGTGTGGCGGCAAGCCGGAGCGCGATCTTCACGCTGGAGGAGCGAATCGCGCTGTTCGAGGAAGCGATCCAGGGTGCCGGACTCACCAACGTCCGCGTCACCGCGATCTCCGGCCTGACGGTGGACGAGGCTAAGGCGCAGGGTGCGCAGGTGTTGGTGCGCGGGCTGCGCGCCGGTGACTTCACCTACGAGTTTGACATGGCGCTGATGAACCGGAACATGGCCCCGGACATCGAGTCCGTGTACCTGATGACGGCGCTTGAGCACCTGTTTGTGAGTGGCACACGCATCCGCGAGCTCGCGTCCTTCGGGCGTGACGTCAGCGAGTTTGTGCCGCCAAAGGTGAATGATGCGATCCTGAAGAAGTTCGCGGCTCGCGACTAGGCGGACCGCGCCCGAGGAGGCGTAGATGGACCTGCTCCACCTGGTCGACCGGCTCGAGGAACTCGTGGCCGGCGCTCAGAAAATGCCCATCGGGAACCGCGCGATCCTCGATCGCCGGCGCATGCTGGACCTGATCGACCAGATGCGCATCGCCGTACCTCACGAGGTGCGGGAGGCGCAGGATATCGTCGCGAACCGCGACGCGATCAAGCGCGAAGCGGAGGAAGAGGGCCGCATCATCGTCGCGGAGGCGGAAGGCCGCGCCGCACGGATGGTGGAGGAGCACCCGATCACGGAGGCGGCGCACCACCGCGCCGAGGAGATCGCCCTCGAAGCCGAACGCCGCCTGGAGGCGCGCGTCGACGAGGCGAACCGTGACATCCAGAACCGCCTGCAGGAGTCTCGGCGACTTGCGCGAGAGCAGATGGAAGCCGCGGACGAGTACGCGCGCGAGCTCCTGGTTCGGCTGGAGCGGCAGCTCGCGGCGTTCCAGAACTCCGTGCACGCGGGAATCCAACAGCTGGAGCCGCAGCCGACGTTCAACCCTCGCGACCTACCTCCGCTGGACGACCGCGTGGATGAGCCGGTGGTCACGCGCATCGGGCGAGGCGGCAACAGCGTCTCCACCGCCGACCACAGCTACGCCGACGAAGGTGATCTGGAGAACCTGCTCCAGCGCCGCGCTCCGGAGCGGATGCCGGTGGAGCGTGGATTCGACCGCGAGCCCGACCCCGGCGTGATCGACGACTTCGACCTCGAGCCCCTGGACGACGACCCCACGTATGGCGCACCGCGCGGTGGCGACCGCCAGTAGGCGCTAGCGTTCCGTTAGCTCGCCTCTCCAGAAGCGCGTCATGAATCGGTCCACGTAGGCGCGGACATCTGCGCCTGCGCGCCCGTCCAGCATCTCCACACCGTGTGTGCGGCCCGGGTACAGCGGCGAGTGCGCCGGGGACAGGCTGGCGCCCTCGCGGAACTGCTCGAGGGAGTACGCCGCGGAGAGGTCGTCGCGGCCCGCCGCCAGGGCGAGTCGCCCCTTCAGCGCAGGTGCGGCTGCCAGCGGCTCCAACATGTCGAAGTCCGAGGGAGCCGAGAGGCCCACCACCGCGATCAGGGGCTCCTCGGCGGCAGCCACCATCGCCGCCGCCGCACCCATTCCCGCGCCCACGAGGAGGATCTGCTGAAAGCCGCGCTCCCGCGCGAACGCAATCGCGGCATCCACGTCCAGCCGCATGCCGGCGACGTCGTCCGGTTCTCCCTCTGAGTCGCCGTGGCCGCGGAAGTCGAAGGTGAGGCCGGAGACCGGCTCAATCTCACGGCGGAGCAGGCGTCCCCACCAGGATGTCTGGTCTTCGCGATACTCGTGCAGATAGATCACGATGCGCTCGGGATCCAGGGTCCAGAGCCGGGCATCCAGGAGGATCCCATCACTGGTGGTGATCGTCTGGACGCTGGCGCCGAGCGCCTGGCCCCGGTCCGCGTCCGGCTTCGTGGTGCAGCCGCTGAGGATCGCGAAGATCCCTCCGAGTAGCGCGAGCACCGCGAACGCGGAGCGGGCCATCCGCTATCGCACCACGAGGTTCAGCAGCCGCCCGGGCACGTACACGACACGGACGACCTCGTGCCCGTGGACCTGGCTTCCGACGCGTTCGTCCTCCATGGCCGCGCTGCGCGCATCCTCTTCGGATGCGTCGGATGCCACCGACAGCCGTGCCCTCACCTTTCCGTTCACCTGCACCGCGATCTCGACGGTGTCACGCACGGTGAGCACCGGGTCGTAGGCCGGCCACGCCTGCTGGTGGACGGAGTACTCGCCGCTGGTGCGCTCCCACAGTTCTTCCGCAATGTGCGGGCACGCCGGCGCGATCATCAGGATCAGCAGACGCACGCTCTCCTGCCAGGCGGTCTTGTCGGCCAGCTTTCGATCGCGCTGCCGCTGCAGGGCGTTCGTGAACTCCATCATCGCGGCGATCGCGGTGTTGAAGCGCTTGGCCTCGTAGTCTTCACCGACCTTCTTCAGCGCGGAGTGGGCCTCGATGAGCAGGTCGTGGCCTCCGCTGGCGTCGTCCTCGAATGCGGGCGGGTCGGTGACGACGGCCCAGACGCGGGACAGCCAGCGGTACACGCCCACGATTCCGTCGACGTCGTAGGGGCCACCCTGGTCCCACGGCCCCAGGAACATCAGGTACGCGCGGAATGTGTCCGCGCCCCAGCGTTCCACCTGGGCATCCGGGGCGACCACGTTGCCGCGGGACTTGGACATCCTTCGACCGTCCGGGCCGAGGATCTGCCCCTGCGCGAAGTAGCGTGTGAATGGCTCGTCGCCGGGCACCAGCCCCATGTCCCGCGCGACCTTGTAGAAGAACCGCGCGTACAGCAGATGCATGGTGGCGTGCTCGGAACCGCCGGTGTACTGATCGACCGGCAGCCACGTCTGCGCTGCCTCAGTCGACAGCGGCGCAGTGCTGTTCTGCGGGTCCGGGTACCGCATGAAGTACCACGATGAGCACATGAACGTGTCCATCGTGTCCGTCTCGCGCCGGGCCGGGCCGCCGCACGTGGGGCATGTGGTGTTCACGAAGGCGTCGGACAGCGCCAGCGGTGACTGGCCGGTGGGCAGGAACTCGACGTCGTAGGGCAGCTCGACGGGCAGCTGGTCGTCGGGCACCACCACGGCGCCATCCTGCTCGCAGTAGATGATCGGAATTGGCGCGCCCCAGTAACGCTGGCGGGAGATCAGCCAGTCGCGCAGCCGGTACTGGATGCGCTCCCCGCCCCAGCCCTGCTCTGCAAGGTACGCGGTTACCGCGCGCTTGCCCTCGAGGGATGGCATGCCGTCGAACTGTCCGGAGTTCACCATCGTGCCGGGCTCGGTCCAGGCTTCGGTCAGCGCGCCACCGTCCCAGTCCGGGCCTGCGATGACGACCTTCACCGGGATGTCGCGCGATTGCACAAATTCGAAGTCGCGCGCGTCATGGGCCGGGACGCCCATCACAGCGCCGGTGCCGTAGGTCGCCAGGACGTAGTCGCCTACCCAGACGGGCACACGGTCGCCGGTCAGGTGGTTGATGCAGTACGCGCCGGTGAAGACGCCGGTCTTCTCTCGGTCGGCCGCCAGGCGGTCGATCTCAGTCGTGCGCGCGGCCTCCTCCTGGTACGCACGGACGGCAGCAGCCTGCTCAGGCGTCGTGAGCTGATCCACCAACGGATGCTCCGGCGCCAGCACCATGAATGTCACGCCGAAGAGCGTGTCCGGGCGCGTGGTGAACACGCGGATCTCGGCCGTTCCGTCCGCAGTCGGCTGTTCGAGGGCGAACGAGACCTCCGCACCCTCCGAGCGGCCGATCCAGTTGCGCTGCATCACCTTGACGTGCTCGGGCCAGTCCAGGTCGTGGTTGTTCAGCAGCTCCTCCGCGTAGTCGGTGATACGGAAGAACCACTGCTCCATGCGCCGTTGGGAGACCACGGAGTCGCAGCGCTCGCAGCGGCCGTCCACCACCTGCTCGTTTGCCAGGGTGGTGTTGCAGGATGGGCACCAGTTCGCGTTCGCGTCTCGCCGGTACGCCAGGCCGCGCTTGAAGAGCTGCGCGAACCACCACTGCGTCCACCGGTAGTAGTCGGCGCGGCTGGTGTTGACCTCCCGGTCCCAGTCGAACGTCGCGCCCATGGCCTTCAGCTGGCCTCGCATCCGTTCGATGTTGGCGTCAGTCCAGTCCTTCGGGTGACGGCCGCCCTTGATTGCGGCATTCTCCGCGGGCAGGCCGAAGGCGTCGAACCCCATTGGGAACAGCACGTTCCAGCCGCGCATCCGGAAGTACCGCGCGAGCGCGTCCGACGGCGACATGGCGAACCAGTGGCCCACGTGCAGGTCACCGGAGGGGTACGGGAACATCGTCAGGTGGTAGCGGTTCTCCCGGCCCGGGACATGGTCCGGTGTGCGGTTGAGCTGGTCCTGCTCCCAGCGTTGCTGCCAGCGCGACTCGATGTCGCCCGGCTGGTAGCGCGCGGGTTCGGTTGTGGTGGTGTCAGAGGTCATGCTGTGTCCGTCCTCGTGTCCGTCATCGGGTGCTGTCCACCCAGCGGGCGTGTGCGCCCAGGCGACGTCGCGCGAGGCGGCGTCGCCTAGATAAGGACGAGGGTGAGGACGCCAGCGGCGTCAGCGAAGCGGGTCAGCACGTTCTTCGCCTCATTCATTCGTCCTGAAAGTATCCGAAGCCGAGGCCAGGCGCGCAACCGGCCCCTGGCGCAGCCTCCGTCTCCTGGGGCGCGCTCGAGTGTCAGATGGCGAAGATGAACCCCACCAGTAGCGGCACCCCGAGCGCGGAGACGATAAGCAGCCGCTTTGCCTCGATGTAGCGCTGGGCGGGGTCCTTTGTCGCCAGAGAACGGCGCATCAGGTACGCCGTGGCGATCACGTACAGCACGAAGAGTCCGATGAGCACTGGCACGTCTGACCTCCGTGTCGGCGGGGCGCCTCGGTGGCGGGCACCACGAGACTACCCTCGCGCGGCGCTAGTTGCCGTTCCGTAGCTCCAGCAGCGGCGACCCGAACGCCAGCACGAACAGGCGGTCCCCCACCTGCACGATCGAGGAGACGCTGCCGAGGCCGGTGGCCACCGTCTCAGGGTCGCCCCCTTCGGTTGGGAGCGCCCATAGCTCGCCGGAGCAGAAGTCGGCGTAGAGGTATGCGCCTTCTACATTCGTCGCGCTCACGCCGCGGGCGACGACGCCACCGCTGACCGAGCAGCGCCCGCCGCTGTGGTCGTACACGGCGAGCGGGAGCACCAGCCCGGCGGTCTGGCAGGTGGTCGCGTCATAGCAGCGGTCGCCCTCCATCACGGCCCATCCGAGGTTCGCCCCGGCGGCGGCGATGCCGACCTCCTCCACCTCGCCCTGGCCGACGTCGGCCACCCACAGATCGCCGGTCGCCGGGTCGAAGGACATCCGCCACGGGTTGCGCAGGCCCAGCGCGAAGATCTCGCTGCGGAGCCCGCCGCCGGAGCGCGCGTACGGATTGTCGGAGGGGATCGCGTACGGGGTGTTCGCCGTGCTGGTCCGGACGTCCAGGCGGATGATCTTGCCCAGGATCGTAGTGAGGTTCTGGCCGTTGCCCTGCGGGTCTCCGCCGGAGCCGCCGTCGCCCAGGCCCAGGTACAGCATGTCGTCCGGCCCGAAGCGGATCGCGCCGCCGTTGTGGTTGGGGTACGGCTGCGCCTGCTCCAGCACCGTGACTTCGGAGTTGGGATCGAACGTGGGTCCGTTCCCCAAGACCTCGAAGCGCGAGAGGACCGTGCGACGGGGGCTGGCGGCGGAGTAGTACGCCCAGAGCCAGCCATTGACCTCGAACGCGGGATCGAGGGCGATCGACAGCAGACCCTCCTCGTTGCCGTCGCGGGAGACCCGATCTCCGATGTCCAGGAGCGTCACCGGAGCGCCGCCCTCCCGGACCAGCCGCACGACGCCGCCCTGGTCGGCGACGGCGATGCCGCTCTCGTACCGGAACGCATCCACAGGACGGTCGAACGTCGGGCTGCCGGGGAACGCGACCGTCCTCAGCGGCCCCGGGGCGCTTACCGGCGCGACCGTCGCGGGCGCTGTTGCGGCCGCGGTCGCGCTGCTCGTCCCGTCGGGGGTAGCGGTCGAGGTGGAGTCGGCGCTGGCGCCTGCGGAGGGAGCCGGCGCGCTGGGGGATCCGCTCGCGCTGGGGGACGCGGCGGGGGGCCCGCTGCCAGTACCGGCCGCAGCGGCATCTTCCGGGCTATCGCCGTCGCCGGAGCAGCCCGCGAGGAGGCTCGCCGCCAGCAGGATGAGGGTGAGGACGCGCACAGGCGCTCCGATCGGATGTCGTGGAGCCTCGGATGATGGCACATCGGCCATCGATCCGGGGCGGGCCCGAGTGTCCTCGGGGCTGTGTCGCTGGACGCTAGCGGATGGCATCGCCCATGCGGTAGTCGTCCGTGATGTCGTCCAGGCGCTGCTTCACGTCGATCGAAAGCGGCTGGTCGAGGGCGGCGAGCGAGTCGTGGAGCTGCTCAGGCCGGCTCGCGCCGATGATCGGCGCGGTGATCGTGGGGTTCGCGAGCACCCACGCGATCGCCATCTGCGTCATCGGCAGCCCCGCCTCGTCGGCGACGAGGCGGATGTCCTCGACAGTCTCGAACTCGCGGTCGTGCCAGTAGCGGGTGCGGTACGTGGTCGCGGAGTTGCCGAGGGCGAAGCGGGTGCCCTCCAGCGGCTCGTCGTCGCCACTGTGCTTGCCGGTGAGGAGCCCGCCTGCGAGCGGGTTGTACGGGATCACGGCGATCCCCTCCTCCGCGCACAGCGGGAACAGCTCGCGCTCGAACTCACGGAAGACGAGGTTGTAGCGCGGCTGCACGCTGCTGAACTGCGTGACGCCCATGACCTCGGCCTTGCCGTTGGCGCGCGCCAGCTGATAGGCGAGCCAGTTGGAGACGCCGATGTAGCGCGCGCGGCCGGATCGGACCACGTCTTCCAGCGCGCGCAGTGTCTCGTCCACGGGCGTGTCGGCGTCCATGCCGTGGAGCTGGTACAGGTCGACGTAGTCCGTCTGGAGCCGCTCCAGCGACGCATCGATGGCATCGAGGATGTGCTTGCGAGAGTTGCCGCGGTCCCAGCGTCGAGGGCTCATCGCGCCGAAGCATTTGGTCGCGACGATGTAGTCCTGCCGCCGCCCCTGGAGCCAGCGGCCGAGGATCTCCTCGGTGCGGCCGTTCTGCGAGACGTCGCCGCCCAGCGGGTAGGCATCGGCGGTGTCGAGGAAGGTGATGCCGCCGTCGCTCGCGCGGTTGAGGATCGCGCGCGAAGTCTCCTCGTCGCACTGCAGGCCGAAGGTCATGGTGCCGAGGCACAGCCGCGAGACCTGCAGGCCCGTCCGGCCAAAGCGCACGTGTTCCATCGCAAACCTCCGAGGGCGCATCGTCGATTCCGAGTGGAAAGGAGGCACCGAGCGTATCAGTGAGGACTCGCTGGCGTCCCCGCCGAACTCGGAGGAGTCGCGCGAGCTCTCAGCCTGCCGCGCGTCCCAGCGCAATCCCCGCGATCGCGGCTGCCAGCCCCAGCACGACCGTGCCGATGACGTACGCGACAGCGAGGCCCCACCGCCCGTCCTCGACCTGCCGGATCGCGTCCAGCGTGTACGACGAGAACGTGGTGTATCCGCCAAGCACGCCGATGCTGAGCCACGCCCCCAGCCACCTCGGCGTCCCGGGGAACCTCGACTCCACCAGCCCCGTGATCAGCCCGAGGATGAACGCCCCCGTGAGGTTCACCGCAAACGTCCCCGCCCCCACGAGGCCCGCGCGCTGCGTGACCTCGGTAGCCACGACATAGCGCAGCCAGGACCCGAACGCA